>Ga0111223_1003_pt1 | contig 32772 bp, 42 predicted proteins | sample DeeMarSWOR152_54_FD_80387 | JGI IMG/M metagenome (GOLD analysis project Ga0111223, IMG submission 80387) | candidate division KD3-62 bacterium DG_56
CGCATGCGCCTGTCGGTTTAAGTTCCAAAGTTTGGGGAAGGCCGCAATTTGCCAGTAACGGGACCTAAACCGAAGCCGAAGGAACAGACTAGGCATCGGGTCAGGCCGCGGCAGGAATGGATCGAGGTCACCGATTGTGCCTTCAGGAAAGGGCCACAGCTCACACAGCGGCAGCCGAATGGTCGCCCCTGGCCAATGGCCACGAGGCAGTGGTGGAAAACGATATCATCCATGCCCCACTGCATCCTCTGGGACAAGTCGGACTGGCAGTTCGCCAAGGATACGGCCATCATCGCGGCGGCCTTTCACGCGGGTGACCTGTATCGGGCTCAGGAATTGCGGCAGCGTGAGAAGGTGATGGGAACGACTATGGATGCGCGTCGGGATCTGCGCATTCGATACGTGGAGGCCGTGCCGGAAGAGGAGAGGGAAGGCGTGACGGCGATCGAGGAATACCGGCGTAGGCTGAGGGCCGGCGGATGACGGTGGCTAGCCCGCCAAAGGGCATCCGCATCGGACCCGACGCGATACCCGAGCGCACGCTGGGCTGGCAGGTCCTCGGCTGGACGCGGGAGTATCTGCTGCAGCCGGATGGACCGCATGCCGGGGAGCCTTGGATATTCACCGACGAGCAGGCGCGTTTCGTGCTCAACTGGTATGCCGTAGATAAGAATGGTCGGTTCATCTACCGCTATGGCATGTATCGCCGCATGAAGGGTCACGGCAAGGACCCGCTGGGGGCCGCGCTCTGCTGCATCGAGTTCGTTGGCCCCTGTCGTTTCGACCGCTGGGAGGGCGAGGAACCGATCGCCAAACCCCACATGGCGGCCTGGATACAGACGGCCGCCGTCTCCAAGGAACAGACGCGAAACACGATGACCATCTTCCCCGGCATGCTATCGCCCAAGGCGCGCGAAGAGCATCGAATCGACCTCGGCAAGGAGATCATCTACGGCGACGAGGGGCGAAGGCGCATCGAGGCGGTCACCAGCTCGCCGCGGGCGCTTGAGGGCGGCAGGGCGACCTTCATCCTGAAGAACGAGACCCATCACTGGATCAGCTCGAATGAGGGCCACGAGATGAGCAAGGTGATCGCCCGCAACGCGGCCAAATCGCGCGACGGCTCATCCCGGGTGCTCGCGATCTCCAACGCGCACGCCCCTGGCGAGGACTCCGACGCCGAACGCGATTATGAGGCGTGGCAGAAGGTGGCGCAGAAACTGACGCCGGCGACGGGCATCCTCTACGACTGCCTCGAGGCGCCGGAGACCGAGCTCGGGGACGATGAATCGTTGCGCGATGGCCTCGTAGCGGCCCGGGGCGACTCCGAATGGATCGATGTCGAGCGGCTTCTGGCGGAGATACGGGACCCCCGCACGACGCCGGCGATGGCGCGGCGGTTCTATCTCAACCAGATCGTGGCGGAGGAGGACAAGCCGTTCGACCGGGCGCAGTTCGAGGCTCTGGGACGGAGAGGCTATGAGGTGCCGAAGGGCACGCTGATAACAGTCGGCTTCGACGGGTCGCGGCGGCGCGATCATACGGCCCTCATCGGGACGGAGGTGGAGACCGGCTATCAATGGCGCATCGGCTATTGGGAGCCCGAGGTCGTCGGCGAGGATGGTGAACTCTGGATCAATAGCGATGATGTCGACCAGACCGTCGCCTACGCCTTCGGGCAATGGCAGGTGTGGCGCCTGTACGCGGACCCCTACTACTGGAGCGGGCATCTGTCCGAGTGGGCGAACAGGTACGGCGGGGAGCGCGTCGTCGCCTGGGCGACGAACCGCTATCGCCAGATGGCGTTCTCGCTGCTCAGCTACCGGACCGCGATTCAGGAAGGGGCATTATCCCACGATGGCGACGCGCGCCTGATTGCGGCAATCGGCAATGCCCACAAGCACATGCACAACTTTCGGGACGACCAGGACGAATTCATGTGGACGATCCAGAAGGAGCGTCCGGACTCGCCACTGAAGATCGACGCGGCGATGGCCGCATGTCTCTCATGGCAGGCGAGGATCGATGCCCTGGCCGCGGGCGCCACGGGCGGCCAGGCGGGAGTGATGTTCGTATGAAGTTGGATAGGGATGATCACGAGGCCATAGTGATCGGCCTCATCCGCGTGATCGGTTTCGTGGCCCTTATCCTGATGGGCGCGCTGACGGCGGGACTCGCCCTACGCGTGTTCCAGATCGTGAGCGGCATCTGATGGGCATCGTCGCAAACGCGCTGCGGCCGATAACGGGACAGCGGCCACGGTTCCCCATGACGACGAACATGGGCGGGGCCTTATCCGATATGGGTGCCTACCAGGGGTATTCCCGCGCCTACATGCGGAACGAGATCGTCTTCGCCTGCATCGAGATGCTGGCGACGTCGGCCGCCGAGCCCCATATCGTCGGGCGGCGCTGGCAGCGCCAGAGCCCGACATTCCGCAATGCCATCAGGGCCGAGGAGCGAAAGCTGTGCGGTATAGGGCTTTCGCGCCGACAGGCGAAGGACCACATGATCCGCGATGGCTTCTTCCGGGAGCTGCCCGACCATTCCCTGGTACGCCTACTCAACGCGCCCAACCCGTTCATGTCGCGCGGCCAGCTCTGGGGCACGGTCGTCATGGACCGGTGCCTGGCCGGAAACGCATATCTCTATAAGGCGCGGGGCGCGGGGGATGTCATCGCCGAGCTGTGGCGCCTGCGGCCCGACCGCGTGCGCGTGGTGCCCGACCGCGCCAAGTTCATCGCCGGCTACGAATACCGCACCGGCAACGATACCGAACTGATCCCCCCGGGCGACATCATGCACTTCAAGACGCGACATCCACTCAACGATTACTACGGGATGCCGCCGCTGATGGCCATCGCCGATCGCGTGAACATCGACGAATATATGAAGGGCTTCCTGCGGGGCTTCTTCGAGCGCGGCGGCACGGGACCCGGCGCCATCCTGACATCGAAGGCGGCGCTGAACCAGGAGCAGAAGGACCTGATTACCGAGAAGTTCGAACAGCGGTTCAACAATCCGCAGGGCATGAGCAAGCTGCTGGTGCTGGACAATACCGAGTCCACATATCAGCAGGCGGGACTCAACCGCGGCCTGCGCGACGCCCTGCCCAAGGAGATCGACAACATGCAGGAGGCGCGGATAGCGCTCGCCTTCGGCATCCCCGGCTCGATCCTGGGCCTCCTGATCGGATATGAAAGCTCGTCCTACGCCAACAAGCGACAGGACTGGGCCGTCTTCTGGGACCTGACGATGACGCCACTACTGAGCGACCTGGACGACGTGCTGAACCTGTCCGTCGTCCCCGACTTCGGCGGCATCGACGAGGTGATGTTCGACCTGTCGGACATCCGGGCCCTCCAGGAGGACGTGGACAAGTTGCACGACCGCTATCGGAAGGACCTCGGCGCTGGCGGCATTTCCCTTGAGGAGTTCCGCGAGGCGACGGGGCGCGACCCGGATATCAAGGAGGGCACGTTCTACGTGCCAGCCAATGTTACGGCTGTCCCGGCTGAGGAGATCGGCCAGGAGCCAGAACCGCCGCCCACGCCGCCACCTATGCCGGAGCTACCGGAAGTGGAGGGCGCAGACACGCTGGAGATCGTGGCGCGGCCACGCTGCCCGACCTGCGGCCGGCGCGTGGGCGCAAACGTCCAGGTGGGCGCGGAGCTCCCCTGCCGCTCCTGCCATTCCACGTTCGTCGTCTCGGCGGACGGAAGGGAGGGGGTACGCGATGCCATATCCGAATGAACATGCCTGTCGCCTGCGCGACCCCGATGACTTCAAGCCGAGGAGCTTTCGCCGAGGGCGGCGCAGGCACAACGGGAAGATTTACTCGATAATCTTCGGCCGCCTGAAGGCCAAGAACACCACCACCGAGCAGGCATACCGCTACGGGAAGGATACATGGACCGCCGCCGAGGCGCGGGGCCACTGCTCGGACCACGGCGGCAGCTTCGAGGCGGCCAGCGACTAGCATAAATGACCCCGATTATGAAGAGGGCCGAAATCAGCCCTAATTCTTGATGATCGGGATTGCTTAGAACAACCGAATAGCACAGGCCGGGGCGCCTATCCAAGCCGAGCGCTTATCTGGGGCGCCCCTTTCTGTTGGCTCGGAAGGAGAAGGGGATGGAACAGAGATTCACATCGGTCAAGCCGATGGCGGACCTGCCGCTGCTTCTGGCGACGCTTGAGGCACGCCAGAGGCAGGATCGGGCGGAAATGGATCGGGGCTGGTACTCGATCAAGAACCTTTCGGCGGCCGAGACGGAGATATTCATCTACGACGAGATCGGCATGTTCGGCGTCACTGCCAGCGACTTCATACGGGAGCTGGCCGAGGTCCGGGCGAACAGGATCACGCTCCGCATCAATAGCCCCGGCGGCGACGTCTTCGACGGGGTGGCCATCTACAACTCGATCAAGCGCCACCAGGCCGAGGTGGCCGTCTTCATCGACGGCATCGCGGCCTCGGCGGCCTCATTCATCGCTATGGCCGGCGACACGATAACGATGATGCCGCACAGCCAGATGATGATCCACGAGGCTCACGGCCTGGTCATTGGCCCGGCCGACGACATGCGGAAGATGGCCGACATCCTCGACAAGTCGAGCGACAACATCGCCGGCATCTACGCCGATAGGACCGGCGGCACAGTGGAGGAGTGGCGGGCCAGGATGCGGGACGAAAGCTGGTTCAGCGACGAGGAGGCGGTGCAGCTCGGCCTGGCCGACGGCATCGACGGGGTAGAGGAGGAGCCGGCTTCCGAGAAGGAGGCGGCCCGAATCGGCAAGGCAATCGAATCCCTGGCGCGCGTCCCCCCGGCCGGGTCGCAGGATCCGCCGGACTGGCACCAACTACACGAGCAGATAGCGGACAGGGAAGAAGCAGCGCAGTACGCGCTTGAGGAGGTATAAATCAATGCCTGAAAGGGACAAGCCGGAGGTCATCCTGAAGGATGCCATCCCGGACACGAGCGAGGGGCTGGCCGAGCTCCTGGCCGACGACAAGCGGCGCGAGGCCGTGTTCGCCGACCCGGAGACCACAGCCGACTTCCTCGGCAAGTATGTCAGGAGCGTCAATAAGGCACGCCCCGACATCAAGCGGATGATCGACGACGGCGTACAGAAGGGCCTCCAGGCGTTCATGATCGAGAACGGCGTCAGGCGGCCCGACCTGACGGCGAACGTCATGGAGACGCCGACCCACGGCGTCGGCTATAGCAAGCGTGCCGTAGGCGTCCCCCTGGACAAGGAGTTCAAGGACACCGCCGACTTCTTCAACTCCATCTGGCACCAGAACCTGGCCGGCATGGACCGCTGGCGGCAGATCCGTAACGACTACTCCACTATCGACCCGGCCGGCGGCGGCTTCCTAGTGCCGGAAGTCCTGAGAAGCGAACTCCTGCGAGTGGCGCTGGAGACCGCAATCGTGCGGCCACGGGCGCGCATCATCCCGATGGACTCCCAGCGAGTGCCCTTCCCCGCCATCGATGAGACCACCCATGCCACCACTATCTTCGGCGGCATCACGGCCACATGGACGGAGGAGGGCGGAACCTTCGGTGAGACCGAGGCCAAGTTCGGCCGCGTGGTTCTGGAGGCGAGCAAGCTCGCATCATACTGCGAGGTGCCGAACGAGCTGCTACAGGACAGCATCGTCTCCTTTGCGGCCCTGATCGATGACCTGCTCCCCCAGGCGATTTCCTGGTTTGAGGACACCGGCTTCATGACGGGCAATGGCACGGGGCAGCCCCTCGGGGTCCTGAACGCCGCTGCTCTCGTCAGCGTCACCAAGGAGACGGGCCAGCCGGCCGACACCATCGTCTGGGAGAACCTAGTCAAGATGTACAGCCGGATGCTTCCGTCCTCCCTCGGCCGGGCAGTCTGGGTGGCCAACAACGATTGCTTCCCCGAGCTGGCGACGATGGCCTTGAGCGTGGGCACCGGCGGTAGCGCCATCTGGCTGAATAACGGCGTCGCAGGCCCACCAGCCACCATCTTGGGGCGGCCCCTGATCCTGACGGAGAAGGTGCCGACTGTCGGCGGTGCCGGTTCCGGCAAGGACATCTCATTCATCGACTTCGGCTACTACCTGGTGGGAGATCGCCAGGAGATGCGGGCCGAGTCCTCGCCCCACTTCAAGTTCCAAAACGATATGACCGTCTACAGAATTATAGAAAGAGTTGACGGTCGGCCCTGGCTGCAGTCGGCCATCACGCCGCAGAACTCAAGCAACACACTCAGCCCCTACATCACCCTGGGCGAGCGCTAGAAATGAAGCCAGTCTAGGCGGGCATTAACACCCCCGCCCAGGCCAAGACCTGGCAGGCAGTAACGCCCCTGCCGGGACGGGCGAAAGGAGCCTGAAATGAAGGGACTAGGACGAGTATTCAACGTGATCCCGGTGGCAACGGGAGTGCATATCTCGCTCAAGAACGCCAGCGGCGTCACGTTCGTCACCTATGAGGACGGCGGCGCCCAGTCGATCGTCTTCAAGCAGAGCAAGGCCGGGGCGAGCGAGGCCACCCTGGCGACGGTCAACGAGATGTACGCCTGTAGCGGAGTCGCGAGTGGCGTCTGGACTCGCGAGACGAGCGATGCCTCGGCTGCGTTGGACGACAACTCGACCGTGACCAAGAAGGACACCACGGCATACGACTGCGCGGCGATTTACATCGGCGCCGATGAGCTAGACGCCGGGTACGACTCGGTGGAATGCACCATCGACGGCGCCGGGATCTGCATTGCGATCGTCCACGATCTGATCGTTCAGCGGCAGCCCGAGAACCTGCCGACGGCAGGGGTCTAGCGGCAACGGAATAAAGCCAGAGGGGGGCCGCCTGCCGGGCGGCCCCCCGGGCTGCTAGAAGGAGCAAAAGAACATGAGCAACCTAACACTTGGCGAGGCCGTCCGGGAATGCACGCTCGGTATCCAGGTGGAGAAAACACTGGCCGCGTTGGCCGATGCAAACATCTTCACCGTCTACGGGAGGAACCTGGTAACCCTTCTCACGGGCCAGGTCACCGCTGCGGGAGACGGCGGCGCGACGACCATCAAGCTCCAGACGGAGACGAACACCATTGACCTGTGTGCGGCCACTACCGTTACGGGCGACGCGATCGGCACGACCTACTTCCTGACGGGCGAGGTGGCCGTGATCCTGAACGGCACGGGCAACACGCCCATCATAGATGTCGGGGCCAACATAACGGGCTTCCCGTCTTCGCCAGTCATCATCGGGCGGACGGCGACCGAGGACGCCATCCAGCTAGTGCAGACCGGCGACGACGCCAGCCTCATCATTAGCTGGATTCTGACCTACATCCCTCTCGAAGAGGGAGCCTACATCGAACCGGCGTAGCCATGACCGTCATATTGGACGCGGACAGCATACGTGCCTGCACGCAGGGCACGATAGTCCAGCGTGATACCGCCACGCTGCCACAGAGCACAGACGGGGCGCTGTTCACGATTACCGGTGGGCAGATTCTCTTGCTCGCCCTGTGGGGCGAAGTCACCACTGTCATCGAGACCAAAGCCAACAACACCAAAATCAAGTTCAATCCCACGGCCACCGGTGCCGATACTGACCTCTGTGCCGCCCTGAACATCACTGGCAAGGCCGTAGGCACCATCTTCTCAATCACGGGCACCGTGTCAGACGCCTTACAATCCGGCCTCCTGTGTGGGAATGTCATCCTAGCCAAACCCCTGCTGTTATCAGAGGGCGACATTGAACTTGATTGTGCGGCCTCCAGCACTGGCAGCGTGGCGTGGAACATCATCTACGTGGCCCTGGATAGTGAAGGGACGGTGGCGGCGGCGTGAGCTGGGCGCAACTGATCGCCATCAAGGAGGAGATGCGCCGCACGGCGCAGGAGGAGCGGGAGAGGGACCCCGTGGCGTGCCCCAACTGCGGGCAGCCGCTGGAGTATCACGCCGGAAAGAACATGCTCCACTGCCCCAGCGGCGACTTTCAGGTTTACGCGAGATATAGGCGGATGTGATGACCAACCTCTATGCCGACGTGGGCCACTTCCGTAAGGCCTATGCCAACAGTTCCGCGCTCGATACCGACGATCAGACGGGCATCCTCCGGGTTCTCCGGGCCGTGTCCCGGGCGATCGACGACTACTGCGGGCGACACTTCTACGCCCTGACGGCGACGAGGTACTTCGACGGGAACGGGGGCGGGCTCCTGCCCGTCCCCGATCTCCTCCACGACGCCAACACCGCCGTCAAGCTGGACGAGGATACCGACGGCACGTATGAGCTGACGCTCACGGACCCCACCGACTACTGGCCAATCCGCTATGGGGCGGACGACCAGGACGGCGATCCGACGACAGCCCTGCGGCTGAACCGGCGGGCCGGGTCGCGCTCGGCCTTCCTCGGCCTGCCGCGGCTCGTTGAGATAGCCGGCATCTGGGGCTACACCGACGCGACGGAGGACAGCGGCGATACCGTCCAGAACGACCCCTCCATCAGCGCGGCCGCCACGAGCCTTACCGTGGGCGACGGCGGCAACTTCGAGGTCGGGCAGACGCTGCTCATCGGCTCCGAACAGCTCTACATATCCGCAATCGACTCCAACACCTTAACCGTCGCGAGGGGCGTCAACGGCACGACGGCCGCCATCCACCTCAAGGATGTGGCCATCTCGCGATTCGTCTACGTCCCAGAAATCGTCGAGGCGACGCTGATCCAGGCGGGCCGCATCTGGAAACGCCGTGACACGTCGTATTCCACCATCATCCAAGAGCCCGGCCTCGGCACCATCGAGGTCTACAAGGGGCTCGATCCCGACGTCAGGATGTTCCTGGCGCCGTTCCGAAGGATAGCCGTCTGATGCCCGCGAGCACGACGACGGTGCAGGTGCGCGGCCTGGATGCCCTGCACCAGCGGCTGCAATCGGGCTATCTGTTCAAGCCGGTGAAAAGCCGGCTCATCGAGGGCGCCGGCAAGGCGGCCCACAAGACGGCGCAACGCGCATCGAAGGGACAGGCCGGCAGGGGCACGCTGGGGCGGCAGATACACGTCGACTTCCTGCACCGTGGCCTAGTGGCCCGCGTGCGGCCGACGCAGCGCGTGGCCGGCATCGCCTTCACCATCGAGTACGGGCGGCGCCCGGGAAAGCGCCCGCCCTACAGGGCCCTGAAGCAATGGGCCCAGCGGGCCGGCATCCCGACACCCGTTCGCGCTCTACAGGAAGAGATCAAGATGCGCGGCACCAAGGGCGTCGGCTACATGAAGGCGGCCGAGGAGGCCGCTAACGAAGTGATCCGAACCGGCATCCGCCATACGGAGGCCGAGATCAAGGCGCTCTGGAACAGGCCGCAATGAGCGAGCTACAGGACATCATCGACCAGATCGTCTACATCCAGAAGGAGACGCTGGTGGCCCCGTCGTCCGAGAAGGATATCGCTGTCGCCACCGACGAATTGCCGGTCGACCTAACCCTCTACCCCTGCTTCCTGAACGTGGAGGCGAGCACCAGCATCGACTATGGCGCCGGCGGCCTTCGGGAGCAACACCACGAGATCGATATGAATCTCGTGTTCAGCCCCAGCGATAAGAAGTATTCCATGCGGTCACGGCGGAAATGGGTGCAGGCGGTATTGGACGCCTTCGCCTCGAGGGTGACGCTGAACGGGACCGCCACACAGGCCCTGATAACCGGGGTCGACTATCAGACGCCGCTCCAGTGGAACGACACGCCCTACATGACGGCCACGTTCCGCCTGGCGGTCGAGGTAAAGGAGGCCGTGGACTTCACGGTTTAGGAGGCGAGCATGGCGGGCAAGTTGATCTACATCGGCGACGGTGCCTGGCTCCCTGGAGCGCCAGCCGCCGACCACGACGAGCCGGACGAGGAGGCGTTCAGGGCCAAGATAGCGTCCGGCCTCTATCGATCCGAGTCCGGCAGGGAGATCAGGGAGCGCGAGGCGGCGGCCAGGAAGGCGAAGGAGGCGGCGAACGCGAAGGCCGGCCGGATCGCCAAGTCCGAGGCGGCGGAGGCCCGATCTGACGCCGAGAGCGCCAGGGCCGCAGCGGAGGCGGCGGAGGAGAGGGCGAGGAGCGCGGAGGCGCGGGCCGCCGCCATGAACAGGCGAGGAAGGAAGTAAACGAATGGCACGACAGGAGCTGACCATCTACACCATCGACCTTGATGGCGTGAACATCGGGGCCGGGACGAACGTATTGGGCGCCAACGATGGCGCCTTCGTGAATGACGGCCACACCATCCTGAAGGTGGTGAACGGCGCCGGCGCGGAGCGCACCTTCGACTGCATCACCCCCATCACCGTCGGGGGCCAGGCGCTCGCGGTCGCCGACCACACCGTCACCATCGCGGCCAGCGCGACGCGGTACGTGGGGCCTTTCCCGACTGGCATCTACAACCAGCCATCGGGGGCGGACGCGGGCAAGGTCTACTTTGATCTGGCCACGGACGACCTGACGTTCACGGCGATCAGGGTACCCTAACAAGGAACGAAACGGAGGAATAGCTGATGGCGACACCAGCGGTCAAGATACTAACGAAAGTCCAGGTGGGCCAGGAGGCCGTCGCCCCGGGCACCGCGGCCGACGCCACGCGATGCCTGCTGGCGCAGGCGCGCTACACCTGGCAGCAGGACGTGTATGAGTTCACGGATCAGGACATGGGTGTCTTCGCCCGCGTGCCCCGGCAGGGCGTCATCACCCGCCACGGGTCGGAGATCGAGCTGACGACGCCGATGGACTTCCAGCAGATACTCCTGCCGCTGCTGTCGGGCGTCAAGGGCGCGGTGACGCCGACCGGGGGCGGCGCGGATAAGACGTGGACGTTCACGCCCGCCACGGCGACGGCGCCGGCGATAGATACCTACACCGTCGAGTTCGAGGAGGCCAGCGGCTCGGATGTCGCGGAACTGGAATTCTACTACGGCCACACGACGGAGATCGAGATAACCGCCACGGACGACGGCGTTCCCGAACTGCGCTGGGTGATGCGGGGCCGCAAAACCGTCGAGGGGACCAAGACGGCCGCTATTGGCAAGCCGACTCTGGTCTATGCGCCGAACGCCCGCTGGGGCGTCTGGGTCGACGATACCTGGGCGACGCTGGGCACGGCCCAGAAAACCGGCCAGGTCTACGGCTTCCGCTGGACCTATCGCGGGCAGGTTCATCCGGCCTTCTACCTCGATAACCGATCCGACCTCGACTTCACCCAGACGGAGCAGGCCAAGCCCGAGGTGGAGATCGAGATGGACGTGGTTCACGACCCGGACAGCGCGAGCCTCGTGCAGGACGAGGAGACCCACAAGGCGGCACAGGATCTGCGGTTCGTCCAACTGAAGCTGACCGGCGCGGCCCTCGGCGGTAGCAACTACTCCGTCTCGCTCCTGGGCAGCTTCTACCACGCGGGCGACTCGATGGCGTCCCGCGGCGAGGACCGGGACGGAAACCTCATCACCCGTGTCCACCTTGTTAGCGCATACGACCCTACGAGCACCAATCAGGCATCCATCGTGGTCGTGAACAATCTGGCGTCATTCCCGGCATAGGAGGACTTATGCTAGTCGGCACAGACGACACGGAGCGGGTAGACATACCGCATGAGCCCGGGCAGTGGATGGAGTTCCGTCTGCTCTCGGGCCGCGAGCTCGACGAGGCAGAACAGGCCCAGACGAGGCGCTTTCTTCAGATGGTCGCCGGCATGGACGCCGGGACGCTGGATGCCATGCGGAACCTGTCGGGGACCTCGCGGGCCGATGTGCAGCCCGACACCTACGACAAGGAGAAGCTGGTGGAGTACGGCGTGGCGGCCTGGAGTTACGGCGTGCCGTGCGACGCTGCGGGCAAGGCGCAGTTGGATGCGCGGACCCGGGACTGGGCCGCAAGCATCGTCCTGGAGAGGAACACGCGCACAGAGGGGGAAGGGCCAGACTCCGGCGGCTCGTCAGGGATGGCGAGATCCCCCACGGACTCAGAGACGCCTATCGTATCTGCGCCGCTGGAGTCAGCCTGAGCCTTGAGGAGTTCATGGCGCTCCCCGCCATCCTGGGGGACGGCCTCATCATCGTCCGGGAGGCGATAGCGCAGGGCCCGGCGGGGGACGATGAATACGTGCCCGGCCGGTTTGGCCGCAAGCGCCAGAGCCTGTTCGATATGCCTGCGAATTAATTATGGCCACCAAACTTGAGCTCATCATCAGCGCCGTCGACAAGGCGAGCGGTGCCCTGGGCGCGATAGATAAGAAGGCTGAGGGCCTGGGCGGCAAGTTCGCCAAGATGGGCAAGATGGCGGGCGTTGGGTTGGCCGCCGTCGGCACGGCGGCCGTCGCCGTCGGCGTAGGCCTCTTCAAGATCGGCGCCGATTTCGACAAGGCCTACGACAAGATCATCGTCGGCACCGGAGCGACGGGTGAGGCACTGGAGGGCCTGAAGGACGACTTCAGGGCCGTCTTCAAGGGCGTCCCGACCGACATGGAATCCGCCTCCACGGCCATCTCTGACCTCAACACGCGCCTGGGCCTGACGGGCAAACCCCTCCAGCAGCTATCCAAGCAGATGCTGGAGATGTCCCGCATGACCAAGACGGACCTGGCTCAGAACATCGAGGAGGTCACGCGGGTATTCGGCGACTGGGGCGTAACCGCTGCGGATCAATCCCTGGCCCTCGACAAGTTATTCAGGACGACCCAGGCGACGAACGTGCCCATCGCCGAGCTGGGCCGGATGATGGTCCAGTACGGCGCCCCCATGCGGCAGCTCGGCTTCACCTTCGACCAGGGCGCCGCGATGATCGCGAAGTTCCAGAAGGAGGGCGTCAACACCGAGTTGGTGATGGGGTCGATGCGTATCGCGCTTGGCAAGATGGCGCGGGACGGCGAGCCGGCCATCGAGACGTTCGGGCGCGTCACGGACCAGATCAAGAACGCGGGCAGCGCCTCGGAGGCGAACAAGCTAGCCCTGGAGCTGTTCGGCGCCAGGGCCGGCCCCGACATGGCGGCGGCCATCCGGGAGGGCCGTTTCGCCATCGACGAACTTGTGGCTGGCCTCGAGGGCAGCGAGGGGGCGATCCTCGATACCGCGAGGCAGACGGAAAGCCTGAGCCAGAAATTCACCCGCTTCAAGAACAGGGTGCTAGTGGGCATAGAGCCGCTAGCGATGGGCATATTCGATGGGCTGGCGAAGCTGGCCGACCTGATGGAACGCAAGCTTGGCCCAGCCGTCAGATGGGTTTCAGATGCCGTATCTGGCTTCCTAGTAGGCTTCAAGCGATTCAATGATCCTGACGTAACGAGCAAGGGGCCATTCGGCTTTGGTGAAAAGCTGTTTGTCATCTTCAGAACGAAGGTCTATCCCGTGCTACAGGACGTGGCTGACATCCTGAAAACTAAGGTCATCCCAGCCATCAAGGCCATCGTGCCGCACATCATTGAATGGTATGCGATTCAGTGGAAGGTCGCCAAGATCGTCTTGCCCATGCTCCTTGATGCTCTGGATACGCTATATGACGCCTTCATGCTGCTCTACGGCAACATGCTGAAGCCCGTGGTCATCCCCATACTGGAGAAGATAGGCAAGTTCCTTCTAGATCACAAGCCGCTGCTTATGGCTGTGGCCACTGCCATCCTCCTCCTGACGAACCCTTGGCTGGCCGTGGCTGCGGCCATCGTGCTGGTCCTGGCCAAGTGGGACGAGATCAGCGCCTTCTTCATCGGCATCGGCGAGGCGATCAGCGATTTCGTGGACGGGGTGATCGAGACCATCGAGGAGCTGCCCATCATCGGAAAGATATTCGATGCCCTCCGGCAGGTGGTCAAGGACAAGATCGAGGCCATCATCTCCTACCTCCGGGGCCTCGTCGATTTCGCCCGGGAGCTGATCGGCTTCTTCAAGCACATCTTCAAGGGCGAGTGGGGCGCCGCCTGGGACAGCCTGAAGCAGATGGCGAAGATTGCCCTCGGCCTCTTCCTGGACTGGCTGGAGCTGACGTTCGTGGGGACGCTCAGGTCCATCTTTACCGGCCTGGGTCTCTGGGACTGGGCCAAGGGGGCGTTCCAGACGTTCAAGACGGAGGCCAGCGGCTTCCTGAATGGCGTGGTGGATACCGTGCGGGGCCTGGGCGGCGATATCGCGAAGGCGCTGGGCGACGGCTTGCGGGCCGCCAAGGGCTACATTACCGGCGCCCTGAACGCCATCCTGACGGCCATCGAGAGGGGGGCGAACTTCCTGATCCAGGGGATCAACAAGCTCTCGTCGCCGTTGCGGACGCTGGGCGGCGCGGTGAGCGACGTGCTGGGCTTCTTCGGGGCCCCCAGGATACCGAGCATCCCGGAGCTGCCCAAGATCAGCGTCCCGCGCCTTCAGGAGGGCGGCGAGGTGCTGCAGTCCGGCATGGCCGTCGTCCACCGCGGCGAGCGGTTCAGCGGCGTAGGGCCCGGCGCGTTGCCCGCCACGGTCGAGGCACACGTCCACATCCACACGCCATTCAACCTGATCAGCCCGCACGACCAGAAGCGGGCGGCGACGCTGATCGCCGAGCTGCTACGTGGGGAGCTGCGCTAATGGCATTGGCCACCTGGGCCGTCGAGTTCGACCTGGACGAGGACGGCACGTTCGGCACGGACATCAGCACCTACGTCCATCGTATGGCTGGGGTATCCATGCAGGGGCGCGGACGGCAGGTCGACCTGGACGCAGCGGGTATCTCCACGCTGACGCTGACGCTGGGCAACGACGACGGCCGCTTCTCCCCCGGCAACGCGGGCGGCCCCTACGGGACGAAGTTCCGGCCGCTCAAGCGGGTCAGGCTCAAGGTGACGTACAACGCCGTCACCTATGACTTCTGGTACGGCGTCATCAAATCCATCGAGGTGCGCCCGATGGCGCGGGACAGGACTGTGTTCCTATCCTGCGAGGATATGATGTCCGTCCTGGCCGCGACGGAGATCCGGCTGCCGCTGATGTGCGACCAGCGCGCCGGCGTCATCATCCACCGGCTCCTGGATGCCGCAGAGGTCGGGGAGCAATGCGACAACCCGCGCTTCAGGGATGACCTGACCGGTTACACCGACCTGGGCACCGTCACGAACACCCGCGTCACATCCGGCAAGCTGCTGGAGGGCGGGGCGGCGCTGGAGAGCGTCACCACGGCGGCCACGTCCGGCTGGATCTATGCCTTCCCGCACGATGCCGACGCCGATTTTCAAAGCAGGAAGGTGACGCGCGCCGTCTATGTCTGGGCTACGTCCAGTGCGGACGTAGGGGAGACCTTCACTATTCGCCTGCGCGACAACCTCGGCAACCGGGGCACGGAAACCGTCACGCTTACCGAGGAGCCGCAGCGGGTCGAGGTGAGCGGCACCTACGCCGCCACCGCCACCGACTTCTACGTCGACGGCTACATGACGAGCGTCGCCGCCACGTTCCGCACCGGCGCCGTGCATGGCGTCTATGCGGAATGCGCCTTCCCGCGCGACATAGACGACGGGGATCACCCGCTCGGCAACGTCAGCTTCCCGCCCACATCCGCGCTCGATGCCATCCAAGAGGTCAGGGATAACGAGCCCGGCGGCCTGTTCTTCTTCGACGGCGCGGGTCAGGCCGTGTTCCACGACCAGGCCCACCGCTGGCACGAGACGCACAGCACCGTCAGCCAGGCCACCATCGACGAGACCTTCACCGCCCTCTCGTACACGATGGACGCGGCGGACCGCATCTCCGAGATCGTGCTGTATTTCCCGAGATGGGAGACGGGCGAGGCGGGCACTATCGTCTTCAGCCTCTATCCTAGCCCGCGCACCATCCCCGGCAACGGAAGCATCACCGTGGAGATAGATCATGGCGGCGGCCTGATGCGCGATACCATCGTGCCCGTCGCCAACGAGGACTTCTTCGCCGAATTTGCGGACGGCAGCGACGCCACCGGCTCACTTAGCATCGACCTTGAAGATTACGGCGCCGCCGCCGTGGTGACGGTCAGCTCGTCATCCGCCAATCCGATCAAGCTGACCGCGCTCACCCTTCGGGCAACCCCTGTCCGTTCGCCATCGGATATGACGCCCGCCAGGGCCAGCCCGACGACCATGCCCGCGCTGCCGTGCGTCGTGTCACACGCCTACCGCTTCCAGGACAGTGAGCGGGTAGTACAGTCCTGGGCCGACTACCTGGCTGCCCGGTTCGGCGATGTCCAGCGGTCGCGCATCGCCCTGACCATCGCCGAGGCGTTCCCCGACACGCCCACGACGGGCCATATGGCGACGATCCTGGGCCGCGCCATCAGCGACAGGATAACGCTCAGCAACGATGCGTACCCGTTCAGTGCCCACATCACGGGCGGCACATTCTATATCGACGGCATGAGCGTCGCCATCGGCGAGAGGCATATCGCCGCCACCTGGCAATTAGTCCCGACGGATGCAGACATGTTCATCCTCGATTCCTCGGAGCTTGATGGGGTGCACGTCCTGGCGCCATAGGAGCATATAGATGTCAAACAGTGATTGGCACACACCTACCGATTTCCCGGCGGGCTCGCTGTCGCGCGCGACCCTGAATGAGCAGGTGCCGGAGAACATTCAGGCGCTTTATGACGGCCTCGTAACTGATACCCAAGTGACGGATGAGGTCATTCATCAGCACAGGGTCGGCACGCTGGCCGCCCTGCCCGCTGCTGGCAATGCGGGCCGTCTCTACATTCCCAGTGATATTGTGCCTGCCTCCGTGCTGGTGGACGACGGCTCCGACTGGCGGGGCTCCGCCGCCGTCCATGACACGTTCAACCGGGCCAACAGCACTACTCTTGGGAATGCCGATAGTGGCCATCCCTGGACGGAGGAGACAGGCGACCTAGAAATTACCAGCAACGCCTTGCGCGTTGTGTCGTCCGCCGCCGCCAGCATCGGCACCGTTAATCCCAAGATACTCCTGGACGACGCCTACATCGTGGCCGAGATTAACATATATACTGCCGGAACAGCGGCCGACATCGATGTTGGCATCATCCTGCGTTTCGTGGACACGGACAATTATTTGCTCGTTCGCTACAACGGAAGCACTCAACAATTGCAGATTCGTAAGGTCGTCGGCGGCACCCCCACCACGCTGGTCGGCGTGGGAAAGACGGCGGTCACATCGTCGCCCCAGACGATACGGGCGATCATGGCGGGGGGCTACGTCCGCGCCGAGCTACTGGTGCGTGGCGGCACCGGTGGCGACCCCGTGCTAACGCAGGACTATGACGTACTCGCCGATACCCGCACACCGTTCCTGGGGGCGACCGAACTGGGCGTCTATATCGGGAACGACGTGGCCGACAAAATCGGGGCCTTCGCGGCGGACATTCGAGGATAAGCAATGAAGGGCTTGGACATCAGTTTCGCCCAGCCGCCGCCCGAATGGTGGGCAACGCGATTTCAGGCCGGCTATCGCGTCGCCGTGCAGGACGTTTGGACGGGAGGTTACGCGGGTAACGACGGCCTGAAGGCCGTGGCGGCGAGGAACCTTCGTAATGCCCGCACGGCAGGCTTCAAGATCGCTGCTTACGCCAACGCCAGCCCGCCTAATTGGTGGCCGCTGGCGACGCAGGTGGCTGAGATAAAGGCCAACGCTGGTAGCGAGTGGGCCAACATTGGCCTTGTGGCCGTGGACGTGGAGATACCGGGCATCACGATGGCGCGCGTGATGGAACTGGCGAACGCCCTGGAACGCGAGGGGAAGCGGGCCGATGTGCTCTACACCGCCCGTTGGTTCTGGGCAGGGCACATGGGCGGAAGCACCGATGCCCGCTGGAAGCGGTTCAAGCTGTGGAACGCCGACTACGACGGCGATGCCACTCTTGACTTCCCTGCGCCGTATGGCCCGTGGATGCTGGTCGATCTCGTAGGCAAGCAGTATGCAGGGACGACGAACCTTGGCTCACCAGCCCATGCAGTAGACCTCAACGAATTCGATGAGGCATTCCTGAAGGAGGACATTATGGCGAAGCTGGACGATGATGACAAGCTGTATCTGGCCGGGCTGATGCGAGGCGTAGTCCGCGCCATCGCCACGGGCCAGTTCAGTTCAGGCCTCCGGCAGGGCGACCCCGATTACACCGAGGCCGAGCGGGACCTCAAGGACGTGATGGACAAGCTCGCCGCCATCGACCGGGCTGGCACCGGCACTGGCGGGCTGAGCGAGCCCCAGGTAGAGGCCATAGTTCAGCGCGTCCTAAAGCGGCAGAAGCTGATCGTCGACTAGTCGAATGGGCATCCCCCGCGAGGATCTGCTGAGGCGTCAGGCACGTGAGGCGCTGCGCGAGCAGATAGGTACGCGTACCGTCCGCGAGCCGAAGCTGGTCGAGGGCGCGACGATAGAGCCAGCGGCCCATGCCGACACCCACGAGGGCGGTAGCGATCCCATCACGCCTGCGGGGATTGGCGCGTCTCAGAAAGGGCATTCCCATCCCCCAAAGCACAACCTCGCGGCCACGGCGGCACCGGGGGCGAGCAACGACGAGACGGCGGGCTACGGCGTCGGCTCAATTTGGATTGATATCGTTGCCTCACCCCGGAAAGTCTACGTCTGCGTTGACGCCACAGCCGGGGCCGCCGTCTGGCTGGACATCGGGCCGGGGGCCGCAGGCGCGCACGGCCCCGCCAGTCACACCGAGTTCGCCGCCTGGAAGCTGATACACACCGATGCGAACGGGGACCAGCAGGAGATCGGCCTCGGGACGGATGGCCAAGTGCTCACCAGCACCGGCGCCGCGTCGGCGCCGGCGATGGAGAACCTACCGGCCGCCGGTCCCCACGGCCCGGAGGCCCATACCGAGTTCGGCACGTGGAAGCTGATCCATACCGACGGTAGCGGGGATCAGCAGGAGATCGCGCTGGGGGCCGCCGGAACCTTCCTGCGTTCCGCCGGCGCCGCGGCCGCGCCGACGTGCTCCGCGATCCAGGCCGCCGACCTGCCCGATCCCATCACTGCCGACACCATCAACGAAAAGACGCCCGGTAACGGCAGCCTCGTCGAGGGGGTGCTGCTCAAGGACGGTCTCGTCCAGCTCCGTTACAGTGGCGCGGTGGCGGCGATCCTGAAGGCATATGGCACCAATGTTCATGCCCGAAACGCGGCCGATAGCGCATATGTCCCTATCAGGGCGTTGGCTGGCCTCTTCGAGGATTACATTCATGCTGGCAAATATCTCTATTTAACGGGCACCGAGCCCAGCGAACTCACGATCTCCGGCGGCGCCATCACGCAGACGTCTTCTTGGCACAAGCTCCAACCCCAAAGCGGCACGTCGGATGACCTCGACACCATTACGGCAGTCGCTGGTGGCAGCGCCTTGCTCTTCCTGCAAGTCTCGGACGCAGCCGACACGATCACGATCAAGCACAACACGGGCAACATCATCTGTTCGGGTGGGGCGGACATCGCGCTGTCTGGGGATCAAGACCTCGCTATCCTCATGTATAACGCCATCGGCGCTAAATGGTATTGCCTGGCGGATCGCGTCACGGGATTGGCCGTCCAAGATCTCGGCTCCGGTGCGGCTACCGATGGGCAGGTGTTCAAGGCCGACGGCGCTGGCGGCGTGGTGGTCGAGGACGACTTCGAGACCATCAACTTCATCATCGACGGTGGCGGCGAGGCTATCACGACGGGCATCAAGGGCGATGTGCAGGTGGACTTCGCCTGCACCATCATGGCCTGGTCCATCCTGCCGGATCAGTCAGGTTCCATAGTCATCGACATCTGGAAGGATTCATACGCCAACTTCCCGCCGACGAATGCCGACGCCATGCCGGGGGCGGGCAAGGAACCGACCCTGAGCGCCACAACGAAGGCCCAGGATACGGATGTTACCGACTGGGCAACGGACGATATCGCGGCGGGCGACATCCTGCGCTTCAACGTCGACAGCGTGGCCACCGTGGAACGGGTGACGCTCGCCCTGAAGGTGAAGCGGACGTAATGCGTACCGTCCTCCAGGGCACCCCCAAGAAACTCTATCGTCTCAGGGAGCGAGATCTCCCCGACGACTACGACCTGACCAACTCCTTCTGGCACTGGGTGGACTTCTCCGGCTTCGACCTGTCCGCCTACATCATGGAGGACATGGACGTTTACGACTCTGACGGTTCGGGTTGCGCCCTGCCCGAGAACGGCACCAAGTGGTTGATGTCCCGCCGCACCGACTGGACGGGGGCCAGACTGCCCTCGGACGTCTCCAGCTACAACCACGATCTGGTGGTGGAGGTGATGAGGCAGGCCCGTCCCTTCCTGTCGGGACTCCCTCGTCAGGTGGCCGAGATAGTCATAGCCAACGTCTCGGCATCCTACCACAACTCCTGGCGGGACAGCATCTATTTAGTTCGCATGAAACTGGGTATCACCGCCCAACAGGCGTTGGATAACGGCCTGCCCATGTTCGAGGGCTATCCCCGGCTGGAGAGCCGGTTGCGGGCCATGATAGTCGACGGCAAGGGGGGCCACCCCGACCCGCCCGACCTCTCCCAGGACATGACAAGGGTAGTCGGAACGTGGGGCGACAGGCGGGAGGAGAACTTCTCAGGCATCGCGTTCCTGGGCAGGGACAGGTGGGCGCTGGCCCGCATGATGGAGCAGACCCTGACCCAGAAGTACGGCCCTATCATCGAGGGCCACGCCTACGTCGCGCAGATAGAGCCCTATCCCAGGGTGTTCTTCCACCAATCCAACAACCCCGATTGGTGGAAGAAGATGTGGCCGGTGGGGTGAGCGATGACCCGTAGATGGCTGGGGATGCTCTCGCTCGACGAGATGCTGTGGTACATCACGGGGACTAGCGAGCTAGACACCGACCCCACGAACCTTGCGTATATCCCACTGGCTGACGACGGCGCGACAATCCTCTCCCACCGAGACCAGGACAACGCGGGGGGCAATCCAGGCTCGCGTGGCGGCATGGTACTCGGCACCGTCAACGACTTCACCTTCGTTGACAGCGGACAGACCCACGGCAAGGACTTCTACGCCCTCTATTTCAGGTCATACTTCTCGTCTCATGGCGGCCAGGGGGACTCGATAATTTCGGGGCCATGCACCCACTATGGCGGGCACATGACGAGTGCCGCCGGTGCCGTGCGTGTCTTCTGGCACATCGACCCCGCAGAGGCCGAGGGCAAGTTCCACACGGGCCTGGAATACTACGACGGGGCCAATTGGCAGAACCTGGGCGACAGCGGAATCATAGACAGGCCCACGGATTACGACCTGTGGTGCCTGGAGGTGGACGAGGACGCGGAGACGCCCCGCGCCCGACTGAGGCGCTATACGTCCGGGGCCTGGACGGATGACGGGAATGACGGCGCGGTGCCGTGGGAGGAGGACGCCGGGATCGGCGGCGCTGGCATCGCGGGCACACCAAGCCTCGGCTGGGAGCACCTGGGGAACAAAGTCCCCACCGGCATGACCCAGAGGTTCGCCGACCTGTACTGGGTGGAGGGTGATTCGCTTGCGGATGTCGATGAGCTAGTCCGCGCCGTCCACGCCCGCTATCCCATGTCGGACAACCCGGAGGGTTTTGCGGGGTACGATGGGTGGACGCCAGTGGGCAACTTCAACTGCCGTCACGCCGACTATAGGTGGCGCACGGTGGACGACGTAGAAGACGAAGACGACGAGGCCAACGACTACATCTCGTCCGATCCTGTAGGCACTGAGAATCAGCTATTCGAGATAGAGGACGTGGATGGGACGCTGGAGGCCGTCTATGTCGCCATGCTCACCAAGACCGACGCGAGCGGCGACCCGCTGTCCGACAAATATGTGGCCACCATAGACGATGCCGCGCCCATCGAGTACACCGCTGTCCCTGGCTCAAGCGTCCCTAACCAATGGACGTGGCTCTATTACTTCTTCGAGAAGACGCCGGAAAGCGTGCCCCAGGCTTGGAGCAACGCCCTGTTCAACGGTACGGGGGCCAGCGGCGATTACGGCTTCCAGGTGGGGCCGCGCTCCGTTGATGTGGCCTCCCGCGTGTACGGCGTCGTGGTTGGATTCCTGGCCTCCGGCTCCCCCAGCAGGATGACCAAGCACTTCTGCCCGGCCGCCGAGGGTTTCCCGCACAGCCAGGTGGTGATGACGCTCTGATGGGGAGTACGCATTCTGCCGCAACATCCGCTGCCTGCGCCGGGTGGACCGACGCTGGCGATTCTGTCCGCACTGCGGGGTGAACATGGCACTGAAGACGAAGAACAAGAACAAGAACAACGGTATCAGTAACTACCGTGACCTATGGGGCGTCGTCGGCCAGATCAGGGAGCGGGTCGCGCGCCTAGAGGCGGAGATGGCCATCGGCCTATTCGTCCTTCTGGGCATCTTGCTCAAGCTCCTGTTCGGCTGAAGTGCCGTGTCTGCGGCCTCCTGGCCGATGCCTACCACGATGAGATACACCGCCGCGTCCAGGCCGGGGAGTCGATAGATGGCGTGCAGCCGCCGAGGCATCCGGGCAAGAAGCGAATTGCCAGCGCAGGGGTTAAAGTGAGAGTTCTAAAGCGCATCTACGAGTTCTTCTGGCGGCGCACATCCGGCCGCCCCTGGACCTATGAGATCAGGGACTGGAGCGACCGATACCCCGGAGCGGCCTTGGCGATAGCGGTCCCGGTTGCCGCCGCCTTCGTGATCGGCCAAATGATGTTCGTCATGTGGGCGGGCTGGCTTGCCCTCCCATATATGCTGTTCGCGGACTTCATGGCCTTCGTGGCCGGACATCTCTATTGGGATACGGCTGGCAGGCACATCCGGTCGAAAAGCGAATTCCGAAAAGGCTGATGCTTGCGGGCCGCCCCATCTGGATCAACATCGTCCTACGGAGCGGCGGCTATCATCAACGGGCCGGACCCTGGATGGCGTTCAATATGATCGCCCTGACGCCGCCGCTCACTATCCTGCGCGGCTTCACCTGGCGGCTGCATGAGGGGCCGTTTTGGCGCACGCTACGGATCCAACTGCTCGCCATCGCCGTCAACGCCGACCTGATGGAACTGGCGCCGTGACGAACCCCTGCCGCCACCACTGGATCATCGAGAGCCCGAACGGCCCCACATCGCGGGGCCGCTGTCGCCTTTGTGGCGATGAACGGGACTTCACGAACTGGATGCCGAAAACGGAGAACCGCCTGTCGCCAGCGGAGAGGGCGGCCGTCGCGCGGGCGAAACGCGAGGAGGCCATAATAGCCAACCTGATCCACAACCTCGGCGGCGATGAGTGCCTGCCCGAGTGAGCGATGGCAGCCCGGCGCCTGCCGACCTTCCTTGAGCCCGACGAGCTAGACGCGCTCCTCCGGGCTGCCGCCAATCCCTTACAGCGGCTCTATTTCCTCCTCTGCGCCCGCGCCGGCCTGCGCGCGTTCGAGGCGGCGGGGCTCAGGTGGGACGATCTGCGCTGGGAGGACGGGCGGCCCCGCTACATCCACGTGCGCCGCGGCAAGGGGGGCAAGGAGGCCCACCTGCCCATCCCGAAGGTGCTGGGCGACGCCCTACAGGAACTATACACATCTGCGTATTCGCCCTACGTCTTCCCCGGCCGCAAGCCCGACACCCACATCATCACCCGGACCGCCCAGTTCTGGATGTCTGACGCGGCGGCCCGGGCCGGCCTCGCCCGCGAGAAGCGCCACCTCCACGCCCTGCGCCATACCTACGCGACGGAGCTCCTGCGGGGCGGCGTCAACATCCGTGACGTGCAGGATCTGATGAGGCATAGCAACATCCAGACGACCTCGATCTACCTGCACACCACCCCGGAACGGCTCGCGGCGGCGGTGGACGTGCTAGACTGAGGGCATGATGAAAGAAATCGTCGTCACGAAACGTTGGAAGAAGCTTGCCAACTTCTGCGAATTTACCGGACTCGTTGTACCTCTTGATCAAGGCGCTGGTCGCATCATTAGCAAACTCAAGGCAGGCGAAATCTGGATACGATGGGAGCCAATATCCGAGAATGAGCGATTCAATGCGTCCCCCTAACCCCCTCGCGGCCTGGCGGCGGTGGTTGAGTGCGATCTACTGGTGGTGGAATGGATGCAAACACCACAAAGGACCGGATTGCCCTGAATGTGAACTACTGCAACGCGAACGGGGCGACTATCCAATAAAGGGGCCACTAGATTAGCCCCCGTCCCCGCGCCCACGCGACGGCCCGCTCGTCGACCGCCCCCGCGTCCTGAGCCCGTCGAAGCACGGGCGCCTCCACCGCCAGGACGGCGATGACCCCCCAGGCGACCGTCAGGTCCCCCCACAGCTTGTCCCTGTTGCCGGCCATCTCCACCGCCGCCTTGTAGGCCCGCCCCCTGTGCATCCAGTTGTGCCCCCTCCGGTACGTCACCTCGCCGTGGACGCAGGCCAGCCGCACCAGCTCCGCCAGTATCTCCCCGTGCGGCTCGTAGTCCCGCAGTTGGGCCCAGGCGGCCCAGACGGTGGCGATATCCTTGAGCGACTGCGGGTCCGTTTCGATAGCCTCCAGGATGTGCGGGCGCGGGAAGTGGTGCGATCCCCAGTGCCAGCCGCCGGGCTGGATTATCGACGCGCCCTCGGGCCCGGCGGGCAGCGGTTCGCTGTGGTCGTCCTGGCTCAGGTCTCCGTCCTCGAAGTAGCGGGCAGCCCTGACGCGCACCGTCCGGCTGTGATAGTCGTCGTGGACGGCGCGGGCCAGCCCGACCTTCGGCTCGTACTCGCGGCGCTCCCCCAGGCGGCGACTCACTCATCCCCCTCCGGCAGGTTCCGGTCTATCGCCTCCTCCCGCCACTGGCCCAGCAGCCCCGGCCTCATCCTCATCAGCCTGTCGAGCTCGGCCCGCCCCTCCAGTCCGAGCGCCAGCGCGGGCGGCTCGTAGTCGGGCGGCACCTCCAGCACGGCCCTCACCTCGTCGCGCTCGGGCTGGGACATCGCCTCCCAGTAGAGCAGCGCTAGGAGCCACAGCTGACCCCTGCGGCCCAGCGCGTCGAATAGCCGGACGGGCGGCCGCTCCAGCGGCGGCTTACGCGCCATCGCCGCCCCTCCCGCACCAGCGGCATCGCCGCGTCGCCCGCGGGTATCCCGTGTACCAGTGCCGACCGTTGCGCGACTTCGGGCAGGCGTCGATCCGCCGCCGTCTCTCTTCGAAGTCACGTATCGCCCTCAGCACTCCCGCCCTGCCTACCCTTGTCCTAAATCCTGTGGTGGATCACCCGTGCGGGGTTCCAACGGCATCACCTCCTCGCAAAAGAAAGGGGCCGCCCTGTCCGAAGACAGCGGCGGCCCCGGTGGACCGGTGGCCTCTATGTCCTAGCCTGCGGCACCCTCCAGCGGCTTGCTCAGCATGCCGCGTTTCCAGTGCTCGATCTGGTCCGGCGTCCTCATCTCATTCCAGCCGGGCCTGATGGCGACGATGAAGCCGCGCTCGACGCGGAAGGTGCGTGCCATTCCAGCTACATTATAGCTTATACACGCAATAGAATTCCGCTATCGGGTGGCAAGCGATTGCCGCCTGCCTACCGGCGGGCAGGGACCCGGCGATGCTGTATAATGGGCGCCGAAAGGGGGTGTTGGCTATGCGATGGGTGCTCATCGCCGTCGGTGTCATTTTCGCCATCGCCGTCATCGCGGCCCTAGCCCAAGGGGGCGACGACGATTCCTCCGAGTCGTACACTCGGTCCGAGACCAGGGCGGAGGAGAACCAGCGCTACTACAACGGCTATCTGGGCGTCGCCCGCCAGCAGCTGCGGGACACCGGCGGCGACATCTACTGTCAGCCGGACTACTGGGAGTTGGTGAGCAGCCAGGTGGAGGGCGCTGGCGCGGGCCAGGAGGCACTGATCCAGTTGGCGATGGCCGACGCCTGCAAGGAGGCCGGGGAGCTCAGCGAGGTGGCCCGCTTCTCGAAATACTATGCCGACGCGCCCTAACGTTTAGGCCCGGGGGAGCGGTCGACATAAGGGCGACGCCCGTTGCGCGGTGACGGTAGGCGCTTCATGCTCTCGATGAGGATGGCCGCCACGTATCCGTTGATCCTGGGGATGCGACGGCGTAGGATACCGATGTCATCATGGGTGAGATTGCCGCCGTGTTCCAGCCACAGGGCGAAGGCTACGGAGACTGCGCAGGATGGGCACCACGGGAGCTGTCCCTCGGCGCAGGTACAGTCAGGGCCTCCTTCAGGACCTCCTTTCACGGCACGTTCCCCCAATGACTGAGACGCCTTCCCCCTGCCTATCGTTGCGCCTTTCAAAAGCGATTAACATAACTGTGTTGTTGGATGTGGGTGCCCCTTCCGTGGGCTTGTCAGAACATCTAAAGGGCGACGTTAGGTAAAGTGCGCTAGCCTGAGGAGTCCCGTCCGTCCCCGCTTATCCCTAGAAGCCGCTCGACCGGCTCTCCAGTGATCCGCGAGATCGTCAAGAGAGATGCTGGTTTCCAGGGGACGCGCCGGTGGCTCCGCTTCTTTGTCATCCAGCTGTAGAGCGTCGTGTACGCTACGTGTTTCGCTCTGGCCATCTCAGCGATGCTCCCGTGCCCCTCTTTCTCCAACACCCCCCATAGCAATTGAGGGATGTCCATGACCGTTCTACCACCTACCATACGCCACCACTTCGCATCCGTCAAGAAATTCGGCAGAAATCCAGCATAACACGTAAACAGAAGGCTTGACAAGTGCGAATTCGCGGGTGTAAATTCACAAGTGCGAAAGGAGTTAGTACCGAAAATGCCCACTCTCACGCGCCGCAATGACCTCCAAGCTCTAATCAAGGCGAAGGGTCTTTCGCAATCTCAGGTGGCCGAGCGTTGTGCTGTCACCGATCATCATCTGAGTGACGTGTTGTGTGGCCGTGCGGCCCTGACGAGGCGCTTGGCGCGACTTCTTTCGTTCGCTACCGGCATCCCCCTGGCGGTCATCCTGCCGCCGGGGGACGGCGAGAAGGGGGCGTGATGGGCGACAACGGGCAGCAACCAGAACTTCCCCTCGACTGGGAGGGACTAGTCAACGAGGGGATCGAGGCCCGGAAGATGGGTGATGCCGCCAACTGGCGGCTGGGTGATCTGGCCGCGCAAGTCGAGACCCACTATGGCGAGCGCGATCTACAGCGCTACGCCGACGCCATCGGGGCCAACTACAGCACCTTGCTAGACTACCGGCGCGTGGCCAACAGATTTTGCGAACGTTCGCAAAATCTGGCCTGGGGGCACCATTTCGTTGTCGCTGCCCGCAAGGACGCCGAGGATGTGCTGACCCGGGCCGAGCGCGAGGGCTGGTCGGTCGCGCAGTTGCGCCAGTGGTGCCGCAAGAATCCGGAAGGCCATGAGGATGGCTTATACCGTACCATCATCATCGACCCGCCCTGGCCGATGGAGCGCATCCAGCGAGAGGTCAGACCGAACCAAGGCGCAGTCCACGATTACGCCACGCCAACGCTTACGCTCACCGAGATCGGCGACTGGGACATCCGCGAATACGCGGTTGAATCCGGCTGTCATATCTACCTCTGGACGACGCACCATTTTCTGCCAGCGGCGCTCGACATCTTCGGGAGATGGGGCGTCAACTACGAATGCCTAATCACCTGGGTCAAGAATGTCGGGATCACGCCCTTCTCATTCATGTATACGACCGAGTTTGTCCTATTCGGGCGCATCGGAAACCTGCCCCTGATGAAGCTTGGCGAGCGCGTCGACCTTCACGCGCCCGTACGCGAGCATTCCCGAAAGCCGGACGAGTTCTACGATCTCGTGCGATTGGTTAGCCCGGAGCCGCGCCTCGATGTCTTCAGTCGGGAAGCGCGTCCGGGCTTCGACCAACTGGGCGATGAGGTTCAGAGGTTCGCAGATGTCTCCGCAAGGTGATTACTTGTCGGACCGCGAATGGTCGGACTCTTATATTGAGCAGATCAAGGCCATCGTAGGGCCATACGTGCTGGAACCATCGCCGTTTGAGATCGATACGAAGAACGCCGCTGATCTCATGGTCCTACAGAACAAGAGCGTGAAAGTTGCCTGTAGGTTGCGGCGGCCCGGATATGAGCGCTTCTATGGTGAATTCACGATACGGTCTAATCGGGCGAGTGGTGTTAAGACGGAACTCGCCAAAATCGTGGATGGCTGGGGTGATTGGCTATTCTACGGGCATATCCGAGACGAAAACGAGCTAATTCATCCGTGGTACCTGCTAGATCTCCATGTCTTCAGGGCTGCGCTAATTAGGCAGCATGCATCCATCATCTCTAAAACCCTTTCGAATACGGATGGCGTCACTTGTTTCAAGGCATACCGGATTGACTCGTTCCCGAGCGAAATCGTCATTGCATCTTCAGTCAAATTGGAGCAGGGGGCGCTCGCGCTGTGACCGTTCCATTTTCCACCGCAGGCCACGGCTTCCGAGCCGCACCCCCTGGGCTTGCCCGTAGACTGGAGACCGGCCGACCACTCTCCAGGGCTGCGGTGGGGAATGGAATAGCTGGAAAGGAGGGTAGCCCATCGCGTTCTAGCCTGCCATATATGGGGGCCGGTAATCAGGGGCGTGACCCGGCCCCCGCCTATCGCTTTCCCGCCGACGGCAGGGATGTAGCAGTCGTGTCCAGACGGGCCTCCATCACGCCCACTTCACGCGACCTCAATACTCCTCTCGGCGGTGCCCCTGCCGTCCGCCGGCAAGCGATGGGATCAAGTCCTTAAATCGCCATGAAGCAGACGGAGAACCCCGCTGCCCTATTGGCCGAAGCGGGCGCGGCCCGGCGCAGGAAGGGCGAGGCCGTCATGCACGACTGGAAGCGGGCATCGCACGAGCTCTACTGCTCGCGCTGCCGTCGCTTCCTGGCATGGGTTTCGGAATCCCCAAAGCTGGCCTACTGTGACGACTGCTCATTCAAGCTGTCGGCACCGGAGCAGCGACCGAGGCCCGCGCGGGAGATCGGCATCTACGGAAGCGGCGATGATATCGGCCACGGGGCCTACATCGAAGGCCGGCACCCGCCGGAAGGCAGCCGTTATCCCTGCACGCGGAAGAACTGCCCCGAATGCGCGGCCAAGAAGGGGGACGCGGCATGACTGAGACTAAGGCCCTGGCGAAGCGCGACACCACGCTCGTCATCAAGGACACGCCCGGAACCCATAAGGCGCTCATATCGCGCTTCGGGCAAAAGGAATTCGGCGACTCCCTCACGGTGGGGCAGTTCATCCTCATCTGCAACAAATATGGCCTCAATCCCTGGATGGGCCACATGATGCCCTTCAATGGCCGCGTCTACATCGAGCGCGAAGGCTGGATGCATCTCATCAATCGCGAGGCACCGGGCCAACTGGCCGCCATCGATGCCCGGCAGGCTTCTCCCGATGAGTACGCGCAATTCAAAGTCGCGCCCGACGACTACTTCGCTGTGGCTACGATCATTCGTCGATGGCCCGTGAAGGGCGTCAAGCCCAAGGACTGGCCGATCACGACATTCACCCGACGCGCGATCCTGACACGACGTCAAGCCCAAGCCAGCGAGGCCGAGACCGATGCCCGCGGGCGCGGTGCCAAGGCCCGGCACGTCGTCGAAGATCCGTGGGACATGGCGCTGAAACAGGCCACAGTTCGGGCGCTCCGTATGGGATTCAACGACTGTCTCCAGAAGGCCACGCCGGAGGGCCTGCCGCCAGTGGAACCGGAGTCTGAGGGCGACGTGATCGAGGCCCAGGCCACCGTCATCAACGGCACCGACTGGTCACGGCTATGGGTCCTCGCATCCGAGCGTGGCATGGACAAAGCCGCTGTCCACGCCTACTTCGGCGCTGGCCCCGAGGATGGGGACCTGAAAGCCTACGCCGAGCAGCGGGCCGAGACGCAGGGCCTGCCGCTACAGCAGGTGGTGGAGGACATGGCCGACGAACTCCAGCACCGCACGAATGACCCCACGCCCGAGGAGCGCGAGAGCGCGAGGCCGAGGAAGCCCAGCAGCCGGAACTCCCAGAACCGGAGGCTGACTGATGAAATGCGACTGCCACGGGAAGAACCATCACGACGATAGCCTGACGCTGTTGGCCCCCGACTACATCAACGGGGACCCGCAGGCATCGATGCCGGGGGCCCCGCCGCTGGCCGTGTTCTGCGCCAAGGGCCTGCGGGAGAGGGAACGGCGCCGGCGGGAGCTGGAGCGCGGGCGGCGGGCATACCGGAAGGAGCGGGCGACGTGAGTCCGAAGCATGGAGACTACAGAACGATAGCGCTGACACCGAAGGCACGGCTAGAGCTAGAGAGGGAACGGCGCCAACGCCAACACCCGGAGCTAGATCCAGATAAGGACTGGGTGGAAGTGCCCCTCTGGATGCTGGACGGCGGGCAGGCAGCACGGGAACGGGCTAGCGGGCAGGGAGCGGACTGAGGTGGGCGCGGGCGGCCCTGGCGGCTGGGGTCATCCTGGCCGCCCTAGCCAGCGCCCCCATCGGAGGCGACGATGCGCGAATTCCTGACGGCGATGGCACCGTGGGTGCTGGGATCATCGGCCCTGATATTGGCCTTGTACGCGCTACTCCTCAGCGGCGAGACGTTCCAACGCCTGTTCCATATCCTGTTCCCGCCGCAACGGCCCAGGCCGAGCCGACGCCCATCCCACGTCCCAATGCACCTGAGCCGGGACCGGCCCCAGATCAAGGACAGGCCACCGCGCCTGCCCCCGGGCCGGAACGGGCGGAGGGCGACGCCATCGCTGCGCCACAGCCGGAGCTACCGGCCGGAGAGACGGTAGATGTCGCCGTCACGTTCTATCACTGCCAGGGGCCACCCCCGACGTACTGCGGCACGACGGCCAGCGGCCAGCCTGTCCATGAGGGAGGCGCTGCTTGTGGAAGCGCACTACCTCTGGGCGCTACCTTCACGATTGAAGGCGATCCTACTGGGCGCGTTTACGTCTGCAACGACAGAGGCCTCGGCCCGGCCTTCTGGGTCGACATCTTCTTCTGGGACTACTGGGAGGGCCGGGCGTGGCTCGCCCAGGTCGGGAGCTGGGCGACGATCGAGCTGATACCATGACGACCCTCCTGAAACCCGCTACGAAAGCAAAAACGCGCCCTGAGATGCGCGACAACGGCCATAACCCCCACGGCAAGTATCAACCATCGGCCCGCTATCCCTGCCCCAGCCACGTGCGCTACAGGGGCGTCGTGCGGCGGGTCTACGGGGCGATCCCCGCCATCCACCAGGGCCATCGGCACTATCTCCTGCGGTGCAGGCGAGGCCATGTGCCCCGCGATGCCGTCCAGACCGTCGTGGGCACCCGGGGTCAAGCCCACGTCCGCGCCGTCATCGTGCGGGCGGACCATGTGACGCCGGTGGACGTCAGCGCGAAGCCGACGGGTGGCCGGCCGAAGCTACGCAAACGGCGGTCTACAGCCAGGACAGGAAAGGCGTAAAGGAGACGGATGATGACAACATGGTGGCTGATTCGGGATGAAGATGTGGAACCGATCCGCAGAATGTTAGAGGCGGGCCGAGAGAGGGTCGACGATAAGTGCGGGAACGACGGCTGCCTCTGTACCTTCAAGGGCAATGTCCCGTGCTCCCAGCCCTACACAGATGCTATCCACCGCCTGGATTCGGGGCTACATAGGACTGACGCGGTTCCAGCCGATGAGGTCGGCGCGAATACAGCCTCGGACAGAAGGACGTAATGACCGTAGATATCATCTGCGCCGACGCCCGGGACGCCCTGGCCCGCTTCCCCGACGGCCACTTCCATTGCTGCGTTACTTCCCCGCCTTTCTGGGGCCTTCGGGATTATGGGCTGGAGCCAACTGTCTGGGGCAATCCTGAGCCTGTCGAAGGGTGCGAGCACGAGTGGGGGGAGCCCATAGAGGGCCGTTCTCAGTCAGGGGCGCTAAATGGCTCCACGCTTGCTGGTACTCCGCCGGGCCAAGAGCGCCGGCCGCAATGGACAAGCGCCTTCTGTCGCCGCTGCGGTGCCTGGCGCGGCACGCTGGGCCTGGAGCCGACGCCGGAGTTGTACGTCGAGCACTTGGTGGCCGTCATGCGCGAGGTGCGGCGGGTGCTGAGGGACGACGGTGTTCTCTGGCTGAACCTGGGCGACTCATACAATGCCGCTGGCCGGGACGGGCACGGGACGCGCATCGGGTACAAGCAAGGAACGAATAGACCTAGCGCGAGTGGTGCCGACGGCAACCGGCCCACGGCATCCAGCCTGAAGCCCAAGGATCTCGTGGGCATCCCCTGGCGCGTGGCCTTCGCGCTACAAACCGACGGCTGGTGGCTGCGCTCCGACATCATCTGGAGCAAGCCCAACCCCATGCCGGAATCGGTGAGGGACAGGCCGACGCGGAGCCACGAGTACCTGTTCCTGCTGGCGAAGGCGGAGCGCTACTTCTGGGACCAGGACGCGGTGCGGGAGCCGCACCAAGATGTCCACCGGCCTGATGGATTCAAGGGAGCCGATGGTATTTCAGACGACTCCTATGCACCCCGAACACAAGGGTGGGACGGCGGCGGCATGATTCATCGTCATCGGGACTATAATCCTGCCGGTCGCAACCGCCGCTCCGTCTGGGAGATAGCGACGCAGCCGTTCCCCGGCGCTCACTTCGCCGTGTTCCCCGAGAAGTTGGTGGAGCCGTGCATCCTGGCGGGCACGTCGGAGTGGGGCTGCTGCCCTGAGTGCGGCGCGCCGTGGGAGCGGCTGGTGGAGAAGGGACTAACCGACCACGATGGCGTGACGGATAGCGGCTATCCGAAGGGCACCACGCCGAAGCGGCTGGCGATGCTTCGGCAGGCGGCCAGAGAACG
>Ga0111223_1008_pt1 | contig 22033 bp, 17 predicted proteins | sample DeeMarSWOR152_54_FD_80387 | JGI IMG/M metagenome (GOLD analysis project Ga0111223, IMG submission 80387) | candidate division KD3-62 bacterium DG_56
AGGCCCAGGTGCGGCAGGCCATGTCCGCCTACGGGCCAACGATCGGTCTCTCGGCGACGCACAATCGTGTCTTTGAGGTGGTGTCGTTCTCACTACCAGGCCAGACGGTGAGTCTGGTTGGTCGGGACACGTTGACTGCGGACCTCCAGGTGTGGCACACCCTTTACACCTCCGGCCGGCGGCGCGCTCAGGTGCGCGCTGCTGCGGCAGGCCGGACGTCGGCCCGCGCCGCCGAGGCTCGGACTCGCCAGGTGGTCGCGGCCAACGTGAAACTCGCCTACTATGGCGTGCTCACCGCGCAAGAGACCGTCAGTGTCGCGCAGGATGCGCTGGCGAGTGCGCAGGAGCAATTGAGCAATTGCGCGTGGCGGAGGCGCGGGTGCGTGCGGGCACGGCAGCGGAATTCGATCAAATACGGGCTGAGGCCCAGGCGGCACAGGCTCAAGAGGCGCTGCTGCGCGCGCAGAACGGCGTCCGCCTGAGTCGGAACGCCCTCAACTATACCCTGGGGATCCCGCTCGACACCGACTACCAGCTCTCGACATCCCTGGCCGCGCCTCGCGAGGCGCCGGCACTGGAGCAAATGGAACAGCGCGCACTCGAGCGGCGTCCCGAACTGGTCCAGGCTCGAGCGGCACTTACTGCGGCGCGCGCCCAGGAGGCCATCGCCCGCAGCGGCCTGCGACCGAACGTGATGGTGGGCGCCGGGTATCGGCAGGTTCTCAAGGGGAGCATCTTGGATGTCTCGACGCCGAGCGTCACCGCGGCGCTCGCCTGGGACCTGTACGACGCGGGCCTCACCCCTGGGCGACTCGCGCAGGCGAAATCCGAAGAGCAGTCGGCTGCCTTGCTGGAAGAGCAGTTCACCCAGACCATCCAGCGGGAGGTGCGCGATGCATTGCTGAATCTCCGGTCGGCGGCCGAACGGGTGGCTGCTACCCAAAAAACCGTGGCCGCGGCGGAGGAAGCACATCGCATCGCCCAAGTGCGGTACGACGGCGAGGTGGGCATCCTGCTCGAAGTCATCGATGCACAGGCCGCCCTGACCGCCGCGCGCAACGACTATAACCTGGCCCTCTACGAGCACCATCTCGCGGCTACCGAGTTGGCTCTCGCGGTGGGCGAGCCGGTCGAGCCGCAGCCGCCAACAGCGCCATGACCGCTACAGACAGCACGCAAGCTGCCGATCTCATCGAGCAGACCATCGACTCCTACCGGCGACACGTCAACGCCGGTCTTGCCAGTCTGCTCAAGTTCATGGGCTTTGACACGGTCGAGACCGAGGCGCGGGGGATGACCGTGCGCACGGCGGACGGGCGCGAGTACCTCGACTGCCTGGGGGGATATGGCGTCTACGCGCTTGGCCATGCGCACCCGCGTGTCGTTGCCGCCGTGCACGAGCAACTCGATCGCCTGCCCATGTCCGCGAAGACGCTGTTCGACCCGGTCCAGGCGCAACTGGCGTCCCGCCTGGCGGAACTGACGCCGGGCGATCTCGCCTATTCCTTCATATGCAACAGCGGCGCCGAGGCGATCGAAGGCGCTTTGAAGCTCGCCCGCCTCTACACCGGCCGCCCCAACTTCGTCGCCGCCCAGAACGCATTTCACGGCAAGACGATGGGCGCCCTCAGCGCCTCCGGGCGCGAGGTGTTCAAGAGACCCTTCGAGCCGCTGGTCCCCGGGTTCACGCACGTTCCGTTTGGCGCCGGCGAGACGATGGAGCGCGCCGTTGACGATCAGACGGCCGCCGTCATCCTAGAGCCGATCCAGGGCGAGGCCGGCATCATCCTGTCGCCTGACGATTATCTGCCGCGCGTGCGCGAAATCTGCTCGCAGCGCGGCGCGCTGCTCATCCTCGACGAGGTTCAGACCGGCTGCGGGCGGACGGGCCGCATGTTCTGCTGTGAGCACTACGGCGTCGTGCCCGACATCATGACCCTCGCGAAGGCGCTGGGCGGCGGGGTGATGCCCATCGGCGCTTTCATCTCGACGCCCGAGATCTGGAAAGTGATGGAGCCCAACCCGCTTCTGCATTCCTCCACCTTCGGCGGCAATCCCCTGGCCTGTGCGGCGGCGGTTGCAGCGCTGGATGTGATCGTCGAGGAAGAGCTGCCCGCGCGGGCCGCCGAGACGGGCGACTACTTCATCGGTCGCCTGCACGAGATAGCCGCCCAGCGATCAGACCTGGTGACCGAGGTACGGGGCCGGGGCTTGCTGATCGGGATGGAGTTCTCCGAGGACGACGTCGCCGGGCTGGTGATCGCCGGTCTGGCACAGCGCGGCATCATAGCCGCCTACACGCTCAACAATCCACGCGTCATCAGGCTCGAACCGCCGCTAATCATCACCCGTGAGCAAGTGGACAGGGTCGTTGCCGCGCTTGACGAATCCATCGCCCAAACGGCCGCCCTGCTTGCCGAATAGGAGGTGACCATGCGAACGCTGGTGGTGGCGGTGCTCCTCGCCGCGCCGTTCCCCGCCCTTGCCGCCGACGACGGTGTGATCTGGGCCGAGTATCAGCCCGAGTGCTTCATCGTGCGTGCGCCGCAGTATGAGTTCCGCTTCAGCCCGGACTTCTCGTTTATTGACTACCTGATGGCTAAGTCTGGCCAAGGCGACGAAAACGTCTTCGACTTCTACGTGCTGCCGTCGGTCCGCGTGGACGACCGGGACTACTTCTCGGTTGCGGCACGCCGGTCAGCAGAGGTGCACCCCGTATGGATCGGCCGTTACCTGACGCAGATCCAAATACAGAACGTCACGTTGGCGAGCGCGCAGGGGGACACGTGGCCCGGCTTGGCCGAAATGGCCCTGTACTGCCACCGCGACCGCGTGTACGTGCGCGTTTCCTTGTTGACCGGCAACAGCTCCATCATTGCCAACGACATGGTCGTCTACGACGCGGCCGAGGGCCATCGCGAATGCCCAGCACAGGCCATGGATTACGCTGGCGCTGAGTTCCATCTCCCGGGTACCTCCGCGAAGATATGGTCGGGGTACGCGATCGCGGGTGAGCATACGTTCCCGAAGGAATGGTGGCATTATGACACTCCATTCTCCGCCGTCTCGGTGGCTTGCGAGGAAGCTGCGTTGGGCGTCGTGTTCCCTGAGCGCGGTCGCCCAGGCCGGCTCGTGGCGCGGCGTCAGCGGGGAACCCCCCCAGGCCTGAAGTTGCTTGCCCCGGTAACGGGCGCTGACATGGGAGGTGTGCCGGTCACTTGGCAACCCGGCGAGCGGCACGAGGTCTTCTTTGAACTGATCCCAACCACGGCCGAGCGCCTTGTCCCCGACACCGAGGCGGCGCTCCGTAATGACCTGCAGCCGCTGACCGCCGACCACTTCACCGTCACCCGCGGCGAGTTCGTGGGCTACGACCCGACGCGGGGGACGTACCGCTTCAACGCCCAGGATGCGCACAGCCCGACCCCCGTCAAAGGCTACTACGGCGGCTGCCGATTCACTGTGAGCAATGACGACCGGCCGCGGACGATCTTGATCGAGCAGTTCAACAACTGGGGCGGGCTGCGGGGCGCGGTCATCCGCGACGGCGAGGGCAACCCGCTGCCGATCCAGCCGCAGATATCGGTCAATTTCCCTGAACGCGCCGCCGAGGGCGAGCACGACTGGGGCTACGTGATCTATCCCCTCGAACTCAAGCCCAACGAGACGCGCACTATCTGGGCCGATCACCTGTACTATGGCTACGGCGTGCACGACCAGATCTGTCTGTTCTCGCTGGAGAACGTCGGCGACCACCCGCTGCTTCAGACCAGTGTCGCTATCATGGAGAGCCACACGGTGACCACCGGCGAGCCGGAGTTGCGGTTCAACGACTTCCGTCGCTACAAGAGCGACTACCACGGCTATCGCAGCGTGTCAGCCGTGTTGCCCTCGTTCTTGCGCTACCTCGATCCAGAAGGCGAATGGCACCGCGTCACCGCGGGACCGATCTCGGTCCAGCACGTCGGTCCCAACCTGGTCGAGTATGTGATCCGCGGCTGGACCGACGACAGCAAGGTCGAATTGACGCTGCACGTCTGGCAAGCGGCACATGATGACATGACGCGCGTCTTCTATCGCGCCGATATCGTGGTGAAGGAAGACATCGAGGTCAAGCAAGGCAGCCACGGCAACCTGCGGCTCCTCAATCACCACACGTTCAACCCCATGTACTATCGCAAGTATGCCTTCCTGGGCGCGGACGGTGAGGTACACACCGGCGAACTCGACCTCAGCGGCACGGCGAAGGAGGACGGCACGCCGCTGCCGGCAACGGGCACCTGGGTCGCGGAGTATTACGCGCCTAACATCCTCGACTACGGCAGCATGTCGCCCGAGGGCGTGTTCACGCGCATGGAGAAAGACGCGCCCGGCGGCAAGTGGCATACCTGCGGCGATATCGTCGGCAACCCGGCCTTTCTTCTGCGCAGGTTCGACGCGCGTATCAACGGCAGGCAGATCGACCAGCCAGGACTGTACGTCTTCGCCGCCCGCGGCGGCGACAACCCCGATCCCGGCCAGCAATACGCGCGCGACCTGGCGATTGTGCTGCCGGAACTGCCGACGCGCATCGAGGCCGGGAGCACGATTAGCTATGAGGCGATGAGTTTCGTTTACGGAACACTCGATTCGGGCTACGAGACCGCTGCTGCCGAGTTCGAACAGTGGTCCGCTGCCGCGCTGCAAGGCGATTTCCCGCTGCGCGTGAAGGCGAAGAATGGACAGGCCGAGTTCGCAGTCACCGGCGGCGCAAACTGGATGCCGGTGATGATCGACGGGTTCGAGAAGCCGCCGGTGCTGGCGCTGCGATACCGACGCCCAGGCTCGGCGGACTGGCAGCTGGCGAACCTGGGCCGCGAGGGTAATGACTGGTGCACGCTGTATCGCGATGGCGAAGGCTACGGCGCGCTGGCGCTGGTACCGACCCACCAGTGGCCGGGGGCCACGTATCGCATCGAAATGACAGGGACGGTAGAGAGATGATCGAGATCGATGGCGCTGAAGGCGGGGGCCAGATCCTGCGGATCGCGACGGCGCTCTCCGTGTTGAGCGGGCGGCCGCTGCGGGTCACCAATATCCGCGGCGCGCGGCCGAAGCCCGGGCTCCAGCCGCAGCACCTGTTGGGCGTCAAGGGCGCCGAGATCGGTTCCACCACGGTGACCTTCGAGCCGGGCTCGATTCGCGGGCGCCCGGATTGGCGGCTTGAGGTCGGCACCGCTGGCAGTACCATGCTGCTTGTACAGTCGCTGCTGCCCTGTCTGGCGGCGGCAGGTGACCGTTCGCGCGTGACGCTGACGGGTGGCACTAACAATCCCTGGGCTCCTCCAGTCGAGTACTTCCAGGAGGTGTTCCTGCCGACCGTGGAGCGCATGGGCGTCCGCGCCCGCCTCGAACTGCGTCGGCGCGGATTCTATCCGAAGGGTGGGGGAGAGGTCGTCCTCGAGGTCGACCCCTGCCCGGAGGTCAAGCCGATCCAGCGCACCGAGCGAGGCGACCTGACGGGTATCCGCGGCGTGGCCTATAGTCGCAATCTGCCCCGGCATATCACCGAACGGATAGCCAAGGCGGTGACGGAACGTCTGCAGGCCGCAGGCCTGCCCCGGCCGCAGTTCGAGTATGATACCGAAGGGCCGTCGGCGAGCCCGGGATGTGGCGTCGTGCTGTTCGCTGACTGCGCGGGCGATGTGCGACTGGGCGGGGATGCGCTCGGCGAGCGTGGCAAGCCAGCCGAAAAGGTCGGTGAGGAGGCGGCCGAGGCGCTGATCCACGAGATCGAGAGCGGCGCTGCGGTTGACCGTCACCTGGCTGACCAGTTGGTGATCTATGCGGCACTGGCGAGCGGCCAGTCGCGCTACCTCGCCAGCGAAGCCACCGACCACATACGCCTCGCGATCGACGTCACGCAGCGTATGCTCGATGCTCGCTTCGCACTGGAGGGAGAGCGGCCTGTCGCTGTGGCGTGCGCGGGCCGTCGGTAGGCCAGGCCTTGCGCCCGAGTGCCCGCTGGAGAGGAAGCGCTCCTGCGCCACAGAAGTTGACCGCGGCATCCTGTTCGTCAAACGATAGAAAGGAAGTCGCGTCACCGTGAAACTTGCCGCTCAGGAGGGGATGGTTCCCGGCGCCAGTCTGGTGGAACGACTGGAGGCGCTGGCGCAGTTCGGATACCAAGGGGTCGAGTTCGCCGGGCGCAATCTGCCCGGCCGCGAGAAGGAGGTCGCCCGTGCGGTCGAGCGCACCGGAGTCAAGGTCGCCAGCATCTGCGCAGGTTACCCGGGAACCCTGCTTTCGCCCGATCCCGCCGTCCGCAAGCAGGCGGTCGATGGCATCAAGACGCTGCTCGCGGTGGGCGGGCAGATCGGATGTGCAGACGGGCTGATCGTGGTGCCCATCTTCGGGCCGCCGCAGCTGCCCGACCTCAGCCCCATGACCAGCGCACGCGAGCTGGAGCACCACCTGCTCATCAAGCTGCTGCAGGAGCTAGCGCCGGCGGCCGAGTCGGCCTCCTGCAACATCCTGGTCGAACCGCTTAACCGCTATGAGACGCATCTCCTCAATCGGCTGGAGCAGGGGGTCGCAGTGGTCGAGCAGGTCAATCATCCGCGCGTCAAGATCATGGCTGACTTCTTCCACATGAACATCGAGGAGGCGGATATCGCCGCGAGCATCCGCGCCGCGGGCAAGCATGTCGCACATGTTCACCTTGCCGACAGCACGCGGATGCTCCCCGGGCACGGGCACACCGACTTCAAGTCGGGTTTTGTGGCGCTCAAGGACATCGGTTATCAAGGCTACATGGCGATGGAGTGCGGTGTGCCGGGCGACCCGGCGGTGGAGCTGCCGAAGAGCGCGGAGTATCTCAAACAGTGGATCTAGTCAGCGAGTAGGGAGCAGGAGGAAAGGATAGGTCATGCCGGTCAAGATCGGATTCGTAGGAGTGGGTGGGATCGCCCACGCGCACATCCACAACCTGAGGCAGATACCGGGCACGGAGCTGGTCGCGTTCGCCGATCTCAACCGATCGCGCGCCAAGGCGGTAGCCGATCGTTTCGGCGGCCGGGCATATCGCGACTGGCGCAAGATGTACGACAATGAAGAGCTCGACGCAGTCTACATCTGTGTGCCGCCGCACGGTCACGTCGGTCAGGAGCAGGCCGCGGCCAAGCGGGGTTGGCACCTGTTCATCGAGAAGCCAATCGCCAACGATCTGGCAGTTGCCAAGCGGATCGCGCGGGCGATCAGGCAAAGCGGGGTGATCTCGTCGGTGGGCTATCACTGGCGCTACTACGATACCAGCGATCGTGCCAGGGCGCTGCTCAAGGGGAAGACCATCGGCATGGTGCTGGGCTACTGGTTGGGCACCATGCCCGGCGTGCCGTGGTGGCGGGTGATGCGTCAGTCGGGTGGGCAGATGGTGGAACAGACCACGCACATCTTCGACCTGGCGCGTTATCTTGTCGGCGAGGTCAAGCGAGTGCACGCGGCCTATAGTCTGCAAGCGCTCAAGCACGTCCCGAAGTTGACTGTCCCGGATGTCGGCACGGCGATCCTGGAGTTTCACAACGGCGCCATCGGCCAGATCTCCACCACCTGTCTGCTGAATCAAGGGTACAGCGTTGGGCTTCGCGTTCTCACGCCCGAGCTGATCATCGAGTCGGATGGTGGCTCGCTGCGCGTTGTGGAGCCCGGACACACCGCGCAGTTCCAGTCTGCGGTGAGCCCGACCATGATGGAGGATCAAGTCTTCGTGCGCGCGGTGCGGACCGGGAGGGCTGGTGCCATCCGCTCGGGCTACGACGACGCGCTGAAGACGCTTGCCGTTACGCTCGCCGCCAACCAATCGGCCAAGACCGGCAAGGCGGTTCGCGTCATCGCCTAACGCGAGCGGCCTGCGCCAGCAGGACGGGAAGCAGCGATCGCGGAATCTACCTCCGCCGGGTTTCAGCCCGGCGGAGGGTCCTTCGTGGTAGAGGAACGCGTTGTTGTGGCGATCGAAGCCCGTCTCGAGCAGGTAGAGCGCATCTTGCGCGACACGTTGTCGCTACTACATGACCTGGGCGAGCGGGCCGCCAGACTTGAGCGGGCCGTGCGGCTGGTATCCTCGCTTCACGAGTTGCAGGGCCGGGTCGACAGATTGGAGCGAGCATTGAGGATGGTCATCCAGGCCCAAGTCCACGACGCCGAGTCGCGCCAGGAGAAAGAGGTGAGGCGGCTCGCGCGGCTGGCAGGCGAGGAGCTGGGAAAGCCGTCCCATGAGGTCGAGCGCCTCTTCGAGGTGGTGGAGGAGCTCGTCAGGAGGCGCGCCTCACCGGGAGAAAAGCAGCGGCCACCCGATGAGGGCGGCGCCCCCTCGGCATGAGCCGGCGCACCGCGATGCAACGTCCCGAGGGCAGGGGGCCTCAAGTCATGGCGTCGGCCGTCGCGCTTGCTGCCTTCGCTCTCGTCGCGGGGGGCTGCGGGCCTGCTCGACAGCCCACCAACCACCGCACCGAGATCAGCCTCTTCACCTGGGTTCAGCCGAAGGAGGCGGCTGTCAACGCTCAGCTTATTAGCGAGTTCGAGCGCGAGTACCCCGACATCCGCGTTCGGACCATCAACGATCCCAGCCAGCGCGCGATGGACAAGCTCCAGGCGAAGTTCGGTGCCGGCCAACCGCCCGACGTGATGTCGATCCACGGTGCGTATTTCGTTCCGCTGGCGGCCAAGGGTGCGTTGCTGGATCTCGGGCCACTAATCGAAAGCGACCCCGACTTCGATCTGGCAGACATCTATGCGGGACTGCTCGATCTGTGTCGCTACCAGGGCAGGCTGTATTCGGTCCCGCGCTACGCCTCGGTATACGTGCTCTTCTACAATCAGGACCTATTCGATGCGGCCGGTGTAGCATATCCCCGCGCGGACTGGACCTGGGACGACTACCTCGCGGCTGCCAAGCGGCTGACGGTGCACAGCGATGACCCGAATCGGCGCCAGTACGGCTGCATCATCGACTTCTGGGGCTCGCGGCTGTACCCGTGGATCTGGCAGAACGGCGGTGACATCCTGAACGAGCAGCGGACGCGGTGTCTGCTGGACAGCCCGGAGACCATGGGGGCGCTTCAGTTTCTGGTCGACCTACGTGATAGACACCGTGTCGCCGCGTCGAGCGAGAGCACCGACCGCAACATGGCGCTCGATGCCTTCAAGACCGGGCGCATCGGAATGTACATGACCGGCGCCTGGGACATCCAGACGCTGCAACCCATCGAGTCGCTCCAGTGGGGAGTGGTCCCGCTGCCCGGCCGCAAGCGGCGAGCCACCCTGTTGGGCACGGAGAACTACGCGATCGCAGCAGCCAGTGACCATCCCAAGGAGGCCTGGGCGCTGCTCAAGTTCCTGCTCGATCCTTCAACGCAAGAGCGGATGGCGACGGAGTTGGAGAAGCAGCCGTCGCGCCGTTCGGTGGCAGAGGGCCCCTATTTGCAGGGGCCGCTGGGGAAGAAGCACCGCGTCTTCGTCGAAGCGTTGGGCTACGGCGTCGCGCCGCCCAACATCCCTGAGTGGGATCGCATCGGCCGGGCCGTCGTGCAGCAGCAGATGGACTTGATCTGGAGCGGCAATATTTCGGTAGCGCAGGGCTGCCGGACAGCGGCGGCCAAGGCCAATCAGGAGCTGGCTGCGGCGCGCGCCGCGCGCAAGGCGTCCGCCAAATGACGACACAACGCGCCAGCGGCAGAGCGTGCGTTGACGCTCGCCGACCGGCTGTGCTATCATCCTGGGGAGGGTGGCGGGGTCCACGCAGGCGAGGGGAGAGAACAATGAGGTGCAAGGCGCTTGGGCGTGTCGGCTGCGCGGCGGTGTTAGTGGTGCGTTCAGCTTTGGCGCCCGAAGCGGCTGCTTCGGCGAAACGCACCACTGGCGTGCTGTTACGTCGCACACTAGGATGCGCGCTGATAATCGCCAGCGTCCTGGCCTGGGCATCGGTCAGTGCATTGGCGCTGCCGAAGGAACTGTCTGAGGCGCGTAAGGCTTTCTTCAAGGAGATGGCCTCCGATATCACCATCCCCGGGCTCGCCCGTCACATCAAGGAGCTCTCCTCCATCGACAGCCGAGTCACCGGCTATCCTGGCTGCGATGAGGCTGCTGACTACGTTTACCAACAGTTCGAAGAGATCGGGCTCGAGCGCATCCGGCGCGAGTCCTTCCAAGTCACGGTGCCGGTCGGCAAGGGCAGCCTGACGATCCACGCAGCCGGCTCGCGTACGGCCCCGATTACGATCTATCCGCTCTGGCCCAACGACGTGCGCACCTGCAAATTGCCCAAGGATGGTCTCGATGTGCCGCTGATCTATGCCGGCGGCGGGGAATTACGCGAGTTCAACGGCAAGCCCGTCAAGGACACTGCGGTGTTGATGGAGTTCACCTGCGGCGGCCGCTGGCTGAATGCACCCCGCCTGGGGGCCAAGGCGGTGCTTTTCATCGAGCCCGAGAGCACGGTTGACATGCGGGGGGAGGCCGAGGCGAAATTCTTGGCCATTCCCATCGACGTTCCTCGATTCTGGGTCAAGCGGCAGGACGCCCAGCCGTTGCTGGCCCTGCTCAAGTCGACGCCTCAGGTCACTGTCCATCTGGAATGCGACTCGGACTGGGCCACGCGGACGGGCTACAACATCATCGGGGTCATCCCCGGTAGCGGCCGTCCGGCCGCAGTGAGGCGCACCAAGGGCATGACGCAGGCGCAATATCGGGCCAAGGTCAAGGAGGCGCAGGACACCGCCCGCAAGCTGAAGGACGAGGTCGTCTATCTGACTGCCTACTACGACTCCATGTCGATCGTGCCCGACCTGGCGCCCGGTGCCGAGTCGGCCTGTGGGATCGCCTCCCTGTTGGAGACGGCCCGCGTGCTCAAGAAGTACCCGCCCAAGCGCACGGTGGTGTTCCTGGCGACGAGCGGACATTTCGAGGCGCTAAAGGGCGTACGCTCCTATCTGTGGGACTGGCTGAAGTGGGATCGCCTGAAGGTGGAGCCGGAGCTCGCCAGCACGCAGCCTCCCAAGCCCGTCTTCGAGCGCGGCATCAACCACCCGACTGCGGCCAGTGTTCCAGGCTTGGCGAGATGGGTCGCCGGCTGGCGTGTCTTCGGGGGGTCCGAGTGGGCGAAGAAGGTCGCCGACTACCGCGGGATTCCCGCCTGGCTGGGCTGGGCGCTGGGAGCGGCCGCAGTGCTCCTCTTGATCAGCGCCTGTATCTGGCCCGTGCTGCGGAAGCCAACCTGGGTGATGGTGCCTGTTGCTGTGCTGGTTATCCTGGTGGCCGGCGTCCGCTATACGCGCGACCACTACGTGCGCGACAAGATCCATCTCTGGGTGTCGCTCGACCTCAGCAGCCGGCGTCCGCGGGCGGGCATTTTCTACAAGACCATGTTCTACGAGTATCGGGAGGACATCCAACGCGACTTCTCCGACCTGGCGCGCGTGTTTCGCGAGAACTCCGAGAAAGTGGCGCCCGCACTCGGGCTCGATGCTGGGGCAACCTTCGTGGACGGCGTTAATCCGATCGCGGGCAAGCCCTGGCGGACCTTCCTTCCCGGCAAGATGGCTGGGGAGCACGAGCCCTTCACGGTCGGCGGCGGCCGAGGGGTCGCCTTGATCACTACCGACGATATGCGGCCGATGGTGGACACGCCGTTCGACACTTTCGAGCATGTCAACGTCGGGAACTTGCAGCGGCAGGTGCGCTTGCTGACCTGTTTGGTCCGGGAGGCCACCGTCGACAAAGACATGCCCATGCCCGAGGAGCCGGTGTTCAAGCGGATGACTCTGACGGCAGGCTACGGTGACCTGAGCGGGGTCTGTGTCGAGTTCGTGCCCAGCGAGAGCCTGGTACCCAAGACTCCTGTGCCGGGGTCGATCGCATCGCTGCGCCTGATTCACAACAGTCTGATGGGTGTGCGCGGGACGATGATGGAGCGCGTCGGCAGCAAGGGCGAGTTCCATTTCATGGGCATCCCGACCGTCAACGCGATCGGCCGGCGACCGATCGTGGTGAACGCCTACCGCACCGACCCCACCACGGGTGAGATCGACTACGCGGTCGACCAGGGCGCCCAGGGCACCAAACGCTTCAAGAATGAAGTGTTCATGACGATGGGTCACAAAGAGGTGACCGTCGTCCTGTTCAAGTGCATCAGCATGGCGCTGTATGACTTGGTCGATCCTCTGAACCTGGTCACGCTTACCGGCATGAATATCTACGACGCCGAGACCGACGCGGAGCCGCAGTATTATGGCTGCTTGCTGGCGCGACCAGAGGCATGGGCGTCACATGTGGAGGACGTCGCCCTGGTATTCATGCCGCGGTACGCCAAGGTGAAGGTGACCATGAATCTGGGGCCGACCGCGCGGCGATTCGTCCTACTCAAGAGCGACGCCAAGAACCCCCAGGGCGTCGGCTTCCCCCCGGAGAGTCTGCGTCACACGGTCGTTGAGCGCGCTGCGGGCGGCGGTATGGTCGAGCGCAGGGTTTCCTCCAGCTTCGTGGTCGAGAACACCCCGCTCCAGGTGGCCAATGACTTGTGGCATCTGGACGAAATGAGAATCAACAAGCTGGCGAAGTTCCGGATCATTAACGACAACCTGAACCAGCTCCACGAGGACGCGCGGCAGAACATAAACCAGGCGCGGGCGGCTCTGAAGCGGATGGACTACGCCGCCATGAACTCCCACGCTCGGGCGGCCTGGGGCTATGAGGCGCGCGCCTATCCCGACGTTCAGCGGACCACCGATGACGTGCTCAAGGGCGTGCTCTTCTACCTGGCACTGATGCTGCCGTTCGCAGTGTTCTGCGAACGGCTGTTCTTTGCATTCCCCGATCTGCGGGTGCAGATCATGGGGACCTTCGCCATCTTTGGGGCGACAGTGGCTGTCTTTCGCTGGTTGCATCCGGCGTTCGATATCAGCATGAACCCGATCATCGTGATCCTATCCTTCGTGATGCTCGCGCTGGCGGTGCTGGTGATCGGGTTGGTGACCACGAAATTCGAGGACCAGCTGAAGGCGCTGCAGACCAAAATGAGCGGCGTCCACCGGGCCGACATCGGGCGCATGAGCGTGGCCGCTGCCGCCTTCTCCCTAGGCATCAGTAACATGCGGCGCCGACGCGCGCGCACGGTGCTCACCTGCATCACTTTGGTACTGTTGACCTTTACCGTGCTCTCTTTCACGTCCGTTACATCGGGTATGCGGTTCAACGTGCGCAGGCAGGTAGGCGATCCGCGCTACAACGGGCTGATGATCCGCAACGCAATATGGGAGCCGCTTCAAGAGGGCGCACAGCGCGTGCTCTACGATGAGTTCGGGCGGCGTCGGGTGGTAGTGGCCCGAGCCTGGCTCGACTACACCAAGCAATTCGGCGGCGAACAGTCCTTCGTCGCGCTCACCGCTCCCAAGAAGTCAGAGAAGATCTATAATGCGCGCGCCATCGTCGGCCTCGACCCCCGAGAGCCGAAGGTCACCGGCATTGACTGGGCGCTGCGGCGCACCGAGGAGGGCGGTCGTCAGGTCGTCTGGGGGCGTTGGTTCCGGCCCGGCGAGGGTGATGCCGTCATCATCTCGCGTGCCATGGCGGAGATGCAGCATATCACCGCCGAGGACGTCAACAATGAGCGTGTGAGCATCAACATCAGCGGCGCGCCCTTCACTCTCATCGGTGTGATCGACCCTCAGCGCTTCTCCAAAATCAGAGACCTCGACCACGAGGAACTGACACCGGTGGACCGCATTCAGATGGCCAAGCAGCAGCAGGCGGCCGGCGGCGGCACTGGCGCCGGCGAGGCCGAGGCCGGGTTCCAGGAGTACATCCACCTGACCTCTGACGACGTGGTGATTGTCCCCTACGAGACCGCGATCAACATGGGCGCCTTGGTGCAGTCGGTGGCGATCGACTTCGTCACGCCGGCTGAGGTTAGGCGTGTGCTCAATCTGCTGATCCGACGGCTGGGGTTCAACGTCTACGCGGGAGATATGGAAGAGAAGCGCATCTGGCGCTGGAGTTCGATCGGAGTCACTCGGATCGGCGGCTTCAGCGAACTGCTGATCCCAATCTTGATCGCTGCCCTGATCGTGCTCAACACCATGCTCGGTTCGGTCTACGAGCGGGTGCGCGAGATCGGCATTTTCTCATCGATCGGGCTGGCGCCAAGCCACATCGCTACGCTGTTCCTGGCGGAGGCATTCGTGTACTCCATCTTGGGTGCCATCTTCGGCTACCTATTGGGCCAGGGCATCACCAAGATCATCGTCTACTACGACCTGCTGCCCGGCCTCAACCTGAACTACGCGTCGCTCTCGGCGGTGGCATCTACCGGCCTGGTGATCGCGGTGGTCATGCTGTCGACGGTCTATCCGGCGCGCAAGGCCTCCGAGGTGGCGACTCCAGCCATCGAGCGGCGATGGACGGTGCCCGAACCGGTAGGCGATCGGTGGGAGATTCCACTGCCGTTTTCGGTGACCGGCGAGCAGGCGATTGCCCTCAATGCCTTCATGTCGGAATGGTTCAATGCCTACGAGGAGTACTCGATCGGTGACTTCGTCACCCAAGACGTATCGCGTGAGGAATTCGAGAGCCAGTACGGCACCGGCTATCGAATCGCACTCATGGCCTGGCTGGCACCGTTCGACCTGGGCGTGAGCCAGCGGGTGACCCTCGAGACCATCCCTGCCGAGATGACCGACGTCTTCGAATTGAAGCTCACGCTCGACCGAGAGAGTGGGGATGTTTCTTCCTGGAAGCGGGTCAACCGACGGTTCCTGAACACTCTGCGCAAACAGTTCCTGATCTGGCGCACGCTGCGCACCGAGGACCGCGACCAGTACCTAGGCAGGGAGCCCGCCGCCGAGGATGCGGGCGGCTAAGGCAGATTCCGCGATCCACTTAGAACGACCGGGAAAGGACGGTTGAGCATTGGCTGACGACCGCATACCGGAGCCGACCAAGGGCGAGGAGCCCAAGGAGGCTTTCCAGTATTACCTGAGCCGTCCGCCGGAGCTGGAGCCCGACCGCTTCGAGGAGGGGTTCACCGTCAAGACGGTGATGGGGGCCCTATTTGTGGGCTTCATCATGATGCCGGGGTCGATCTATCTGGGCCTGCTGGTCGGGCGCGATCTGGGTCCCGCCGCCGAGTGGACGACTATCATCCTCTTCAACGAGGTCGCACGGCGGTCGTTCACCACTATGCGCCGTCAGGAGCTCTACCTGATCTATTACATGGCCGGCGGTCTCGTCAGCATCGGCATGGTCGCCCTGGCGGGCGGGCCGTTCGCGGGTTGGATCTGGAACCAGTACCTGGTGCGATCGCCCGGCGCCGCTCAGTTCGGCATCACTAACGAGATCCCGCGATGGGTGGTCCCGTCTCCAGACAGCGAGGCCATTACCAAGCGCCTGCTCTGGCACCGCGATTGGTACAGCCCGGAGGGCCTCGGGTTCTGGCTCTCTCCCCTGTTCTTGCTGCTGATCGGCGACGTGATCGGCAAGCTCCAGTGGCTAGGTGCCGGCTACATCCTGTTCCGGACCACCTCCGATGTCGAGCGGCTGCCGTTCCCCTTTGCGCCGATCGCGGCCCAGGGCGCGACCGCGCTCGCCGAAGTCTCGGCTGATAAGGAGAGCTGGCGGTGGCCGGTGTTCAGCGTTGGGGCGATGATCGGGCTGTCCTACGGGTTCATCTATGTTGCGGTGCCGGTCTTCACGGGCGCGTTCCTGACCGAGCCGTTGATGCTGATCAAGATCCCATTCATCGATCTAACCCAGAACACCGAAGGCGTGTTCCCGGCGGCTCAGTGGGCCCTGGGGACCGACCTGGGCGGCATTCTGGCGGGATTCGTGGTCCCCTATCCAGTCGTGGTCGGCGCCTTCATTACGAACATGCTCACCAATGTGGCGATCACGCCGACCATGTATCGCATCGGTGCCAGCGAAACGCCGAATCGGTTCTTCCCCAACTGGCGGCAGGGGATGGACTTCATCCAGACCGGAATTGCCACCGGCATCGACTTCTGGATGAGCATCGGCATCGGCATCGCCTTCGCCATCGCCATCATCGGCTTCTTCGCCGTCGGCAAGAGCCTGCTCAAGGGTCGGCGCGACCGGCGGGAGGCAGGGCTGGTCATTCCGCCGGGGCGGGGCGACTTCCCGCTCTGGCTGGGGGTCTTGATGTGGTTCGTCGCCACCACCGGGACAGTAATCCTATGCCACAAGCTTATCCCGCGCTTCCCGCTGTGGATCCTGTTGGTCTTCGGGTACGCCTGGACTCCATTCAACTCTTATGTGTCGGCGCGGCTGCAGGGCATCACCGGCCGCGGCGTGGGCATCCCTTTCCTCAGGGAGGCAGCCTTCATCCTGAGCGGCTACAAGGGGATCGACATCTGGTTCGCGCCAATTCCGCTTCACGACTACGGCGCCTCGGCCCAGGCCTTCCGCGAGTTCGAGCTGACCGGCACCAAGTTCACCAGCATCATCAAGGCACAAATCTTCATGTTCTTCCTGCTCACGTTCTGCAGTTTCTTGTTCTGGTCGTTCTACTGGCGGCTGGGGCCGATCCCGTCCCCGACGTATGCCTACGCGCAGACGTTCTGGCCGATGAACGCCACCATGCAGGCGCTCTGGGTGACCGCGACCCGGGAGCAGAAGTCGTTTCTCCTGGAAGCGATCAAGACGCCAGTGCTCGATCCTAGCCGACCGCCGCTGGTGGAGTCCGGATTGGTCGGCGGCCTCGCGCTCTACGGCATACTGGTGGGTATCTTCAAGATGAGCCACATGTGGTTCTACGGGTTGGTGGGAGGTATCGGTGGCGCTCCCCACGCGTCAATCCCGATGGCGATCGGCGCGGTTCTCGGTCGTTTCTACTTCGCCAAGCGGTTCGGGTTCCGCACCTGGCAGCTCTACGGGCCCGTCCTCCTAGCCGGATACGCCTGCGGCACCGGCCTCATCGGCATGTTCTCGATCGCCCTGGCGATCATCTTCAAAGCAGTGAGGGTGTTACCATACTGAGGACCAAGGCCAAGCGACAGAAATCCGCCACTAACCTGACCGGGGTCATCGGCTGGCATGGGATCCGAGTTCAGGTCCCCGCTGGCTGGGAGATCGGCGCCATCGGCGGGGAATGGAACGCGGGCTACTTGCGCATTGATGACTCGGAGTCGACGCGGGTCGAGATCAAGTGGTCCCAGTCGCAGGTCCACACCGGCAAGGCGCTGGAGAGATACCTGCGGCAGCTGCGGAAGAAGACCCGGGGCCGAGTCGAGATCGACCGTACAGCCAAGGTTCTGCCAAAGCGAGCCAAGCCCGACAAGCACCTCTCCGGCTTTGCCTGGGATTCGGGCCAGCGCGGTCGCGGGGTCATCTGGCGTTGCCGGCGTTGCGGGCGCACGGTGATCGCCCAGGTCATGGGCCATCCGGGGGAGGACGTGGAGGCACTCGCGCGCGACGTGCTGGCCACGCTTGAGGACCACCCGATCGACGGCATGATCACCTGGGCGGCGTACGGGTTTATCTGCCAGGTGCCGGAGGCGTTTCGGCTGGAGAGCCAGCGCCTGATGGCCGCCTACATCGAGTTGAACTTCGCCGAGCGGAAGCGGCGGATTCGAGTAGTGCGATGGGGGATGGCCAGCGTCCAGCTCGCCCGGCTGTCGCTGAAGGAATGGGTCGAAGGGCAGTTCGGGTCTCGACGAGATGTCTGGTTGCGCACCGCGGCGTCACAGGTTCGCGGGCACGAGGGCGTAGTCCTGACCGGCCATGTCCGGCGTCGGCTTCATTCGACGAGGCGATTCTTCGAGCGTCTTGTGCGCTGGCGGCGCCCGATCGAGTTTGCTGGACAGGTCTGGCACTGTCCGGAATCGGAGCGCATTTTCGGGGTTGACAGTATTGATCGCGAGGGGCAGGCGGCCGCGGTGGCGGCGCAGGTGGCGGCATCCATCCCCTGCCACGGCGACTGATGCGGGCGATGAGGCTGAACCCACTGGCACGAAGACGACGGCCCCGGTTGTCGCGTCCGCAGGCATTGCAGGCGAGGCCGATTCGCAATCCGCACCTGGGTAGCAAACGCAACGAGCGGGACGAGCTGATGCTGGTGGTGCCGCGGCGCAACGATTGGGTGGGGCGGGCGCTGAGCCTCATCTTCATCGTGCCCAAGGAGCGCAACATCGTTCTCGACGCGGTAGGGGAGGACGTCTGGGCCCTCTGCGATGGCGAACATACGGTGGCACAGCTAGTCAAGCAGGTTGGCGAGAAGTACAAGTTGAATCCGAGAGAGGCCGAGGTGTCGCTCACTGATTACCTGCGGCAACTGGGCAAGCGCAATCTGATCGCGCTCGCGTTGCCGCAGTCGGATCTCACCCCGGGATCCACTACGAAGAAGGAGGCATCCGGCGATTAGCGAGCGTTTGATCGGTGATCTCAAGGGACGGGCGGGCATCCAGCGTCAGATCGCATTGCCGCTGGCACAATCCCTTCGGATGACCAAGAACAGCATCTTTATCCGTCTGGGCCGGTCGATCATCACTGCCGCCGGCATCTTCCTGGGCATTGCCTTCATGTGTTCTGTGTTCGCAGCCACGGCCGTCAAAGCGGGACTGCCCCAAGTGCAGTCTTCCATCGTGGTGGAGTCGGGACGTGCCAAGGACATCTGGCTGGTGGCTATTGGCCTGGTGGTGGCGACCATTGGGATCGTCAACTCGATGCTGATGGCGGTGACCGAGCGGTACAAGGAGATCGGCACTATGAAGTGCCTTGGCGCGCTTGACAGCCTGGTGGTCCGCCTGTTTCTGTTGGAATCGGGTCTGCTCGGGTTGTTGGGCGCGATCGCCGGAGCCATTGTTGGCACCGGCTTTGGGTTGCTCATGCAAGCTGCCCGGAATGGGTGGGGCGCGGTCGGGAAAATGGGCCCGGCTTTCAGTCTCAAATTGAGCATAACCGGCTGGCTGGCGGTGGCGGGGATGATGATCCTCGGGGTGGTCGGATTCCTGATCCTGCGCTGGCTGTTGTCGATTGTCAGCCGCGGATCGCAGCGCGTATTCAGCGCCGGGAGTTCGGCGATCGCCGGTGCCGCAGTGGGGCTGGCGCTGGGTGCGGTTCTGTGGTGGGACAGGATGACTGAAGTGTTGGCGACGCAGCAGATCGCGCTCGGCTTGTGGACGAGTGTTGGGGTGTCGATTCTGCTGGGGGCAATCCTCGCGGTGATCGCTGCAGTCTACCCGGCGCAACAGGCTGCCAAGATGCCCCCGGCAGCCGCCCTGCGGGTAGAGATCTGAGTTGGGAGGGAGCGTATGGCCGAGGTTCATGAGTACATCGTTCGCACCAAAGACCTGGTCAAGGAGTTCATCCTGGGCGGCACCATCCTGCGAGCGCTGGACAAAGTGGCAGTCGACATCCGCCGGGGAGAGTATATCTCGATCATGGGTCCCTCGGGCTCAGGAAAGACGACCCTTTTCAACATGGTCGGCGGCCTCGACAAGCCCACCGATGGCACCGTCTTCATCGACGAGGTCGATATGGCGCAATTGGACGCCTTCGAGTTGGCCTGGCTGCGGTGCCGCAAGATCGGCTACATTTTCCAGACTTTCAATCTGATCCCGGTGATGACCGCCCTGGAGAACGTTACCCTGCCCATGGTTTTCGCGGGCGTGTCCTCCGACGAGGCCCAGACCCGCGGCCAGCAACTGCTGGAGACGGTGGGTCTCGGCGAACGGCTTAACCACAAGCCCTCCGAACTCTCCGGCGGCCAGCAGCAGCGGGTTGCCATCGCTCGCGCCTTCGCCAACAACCCGGCGATCATCCTGGCCGACGAGCCCACGGGCAACCTCGACCTGCGTACCGGCAAGGAGATCATCAATCTGCTCAAGCAGATGAACCGCGAACGGGGCGTCACGGTGATCTCGGCGACCCACGACCTGAAGATGATCGACGTCTCCGACCGTGTGATCTGGATTCGCGATGGCAAGATCGACCGCGTCGAAGAGCGCGAGGATATCGATCTCCGCGTCGGCACGGTTGAGGGCGAAGAGGCCGGCTAAGGTCTCCCGAGCGCCGCGCGCCTGTCGGCAACAGTCTCGGAAGCAGGACGCCGGCGCCACTCAACGACCGACAAGAGGTGCCATGGCCATCTATATCCTGGCCATCGCCGCACATCCCGGCGACATTGAACTCTCGGCCCTCCTGGCGCGAGGTCGGGGCGCAGGCGGCAGCACGGGTCATCGGCACGAAGGAATGACCGGCGGGGAGAGCGAATGATGGCGATGCCGGGGTGGTAACGTTTCAGGCGGTCGTGCTTCTAAGAAGACAGAGGCCATTGGTTGGCGGCGAAGCGTGCAGAAATGAATAGAGGGACTCGAGGGGGCTTCTGGTCATCGGCGCTCTGCCTGATTTTGCTTATGGGGTGCTCTCTGGGCGCCGGGTATGCTATCGGCCGCTACGTGATCGGCGAGCGCTATGTCAAGCGGGGCGCGGTGGCGATCCGCACTCAACCGCGGCCGCGGCCCACCTATACCGGGGTCGTGCCCTCGCCGTCGGCGAGCGATGCCTGGAGGTTCGACACCCCTGAGTCCTATACCGAGGAATGGCTGCCCGAGGATCAGGGGGGCGCACGGGCTACCGTGGAGGAAATCCCTGCCGAACTCGCCCACGAGCGCGACCAGGAAGCGACTACTGAGGAAGAGGCGGGCGCATCCGCCCCAGCCCCTACAGTACACTATCCAGGTCGGCGTGTTTCTCGATGAGAAGAATTCACAGGCATTGATCGACGACCTCAACAACCGGGGCTATCCAGCGCGCGTTGAGCGCGTCGAGGGTTCCCACGGCACCATCTACCGCGTGGTCACGGGTGACTTTCACAGTGAGCGGTCGGCTGGGCGCACCGCGGAAAGGCTGATGAACGAAGGGTACACCGGCGCCTTCGTTACCCCCACCGCGGAGGGCGGCGGCGACTACGATGAGTCGACTTCGGAACATTCCGAAGGTCGATGATCTGCTGGGGTCGCCCTGGCTAGCCGGACTGCTCGACCGGCATCCTCGCTCGTTGGTTGTTGCCGCAGTCCGGCAGGTATTGCAGGAGGTCCGCCAACGTCTGCGCAACAGCCCAGAGGCTGACGTTGACGTCTCGCCCCGGGCGCTCTTTCCAATGATCGAAGCGACCGTAGCGCAATCGTCTCGGCGCAGCCTACGTGGAGCCATCAACGCCACCGGCGTAATCATTCACACCGGCCTCGGCCGCGCGCGGCTGAGCTCGACGGCACAACAGGCGGTGCTCGAGGCGGCCGTCTCGGCCGTCTCTCTGGAGACCGATCTGGAGACCGGAGAGCGCCGCAACCGCGACCAGCACGTCCGGGAGCTGCTCGTCGAATTCACCGGGGCCGAGACGGCGACGGTTGTCAACAACAACGCCGCGGCGGTACTGCTGGCGGTCAACACCATGGCTGCCGGCCGCCAGGTCGTGATCAGCCGCGGCCAACTGGTGGAGATCGGCGGGTCATTCCGGCTGCCTGATGTGATCCGGTCGGCGGGCGCTCACCTGGTCGAAGTGGGCACCACGAATCAGACGCGGTTGCCGGACTACGAGGCGGCGATCGGAGAGGCCACAGCGCTCATCCTCTGGGTGCACCACAGCAACTATCAGATCGTGGGCTATCACGGCGAGCCATCGCTCGCCGACCTTGTCGCGCTGGGCCAGCGCGCTAAGATCCCGGTGATGGCTGACCTGGGCAGCGGAGCACTGATCGACATGGTGGCCCTGGGGGTAGGGCCGGAGCCGGTCGCGCGTGAAGCTGTCGCCTGCGGCGTCGACCTCGCCACCTTCAGTGCCGACAAGCTGTTGGGCGCGGCGCAGGCGGGCGTCGCGATCGGCCGCGCTGACATCGTCGAGGCCATGCGTCGCAACCCGCTGGCCCGGGCCGTACGCATCGACAAATTGTGTTTGGCCGGGCTGGAGGCGACGCTGCGCGCCTACCGTGATCCTGAGCAGGTGATCCGCGAGGTTCCGGTGCTGGCCGCCATCGCGCGACCGGTGGAGGAG
>Ga0111223_1004_pt2 | contig 21631 bp, 20 predicted proteins | sample DeeMarSWOR152_54_FD_80387 | JGI IMG/M metagenome (GOLD analysis project Ga0111223, IMG submission 80387) | candidate division KD3-62 bacterium DG_56
GAGCCGGTCGAGCGCTCCACGCCGGCGGAACGCGGTAGGATGATGAGAACTGACACCAAGGACTATTACCAGACTCTGGGGATCAAGCGGGATGGCTCTGACAAGGAGATTCGCGCGGCGTTCCGACGCCTGGCCCGGAAGTATCATCCAGACGTCAACCCCAACGACAAGAACGCCGAGGCGAAGTTCAAGGAGATTAATGAGGCGTACGAAGTCCTCAGCGACGCCAAGCTGCGCCAGCAGTACGACCGGTTTGGCCACTTGGGAGACGGTTGGCGACATGCTCAGCAAGCGCCACCCGGGGGAGGCTTCCGTTACGAGACAATGGATGACGCCGACTTTGGCGTCGGCCCAAACTTCGGCGACATCTTCGACATGTTCTTCGGATCTCGTGGCGGTGCGGCCACCGCGCAGCAGCCAGGTGCGACGCGCGGGGTGGATGCTGAGGCGGATGTCGAGATCAGCCTGGAGGAAGCCTTTCGCGGCACGACGCGTGAGATCTCGCTCACGGTGCCGGAGTCGTGTCCGGTCTGTGGGGGCACTGGCGCGGCGGCCGATGGCAGTCAGGTTTGCCCGGAATGCCGCGGGCAGGGCCGCGGCGGCCCACTGGGCCTAGGTGTCTGCCAGCGCTGCGGCGGCCAGGGCCGCATTGTAACGAAGCCCTGTGGCGGTTGTCGGGGGCGCGGCCAGACCGAACGCCAGCGTCGGTTGGAGGTCAAGATCCCCGCCGGAGTGAGGACCGGGTCGCGGGTGCGGGTGGCGAGCCACGGCGGTGCCGGAGACCGCAGTCGGTCCTCGGGCGACCTCTATCTGAACATACGGGTCAGACCCGATCGGCGATTCACGCGCAAAGGCGACGACCTGCATAGCGAGGTGGCAGTAAGTTTCCCGCAGGCGGCGCTGGGCGCAGAGATCGATGTGGCGACGATGAAGGGAAAGGTGAGGATGACGGTTCCGCCCGGCACCTCCTCGGGGCAGACTTTGCGATTGAGCGGCCTGGGCATACCACACCTGCGCGGGGGTGGCACCGGTGACCAATATGTCAAGGTGAAGATCGTGGTGCCCAAAGATCTGTCAAGCGAAGAGCGCGCACTAATCGACAAGCTCGCCAGACTGCGTGGGCAGCAAAGTCCAGGCGAAAAACGCACCAAGTAATGTGGGGTGATGACCCGTGAACATAGAGGATGAGCCGGTATTCGCAATCAGCATCGCAGCCCGACTTCTGGGCTGCCATGAACAGACTCTGCGCACCTACGAACGGGTCGGTCTCCTGCGCCCGGCCCGCTCGGACGGGAACACGCGGCTCTACTCTCAGCGCGACATTGAGCAGTGCCAGCGTGTCCAGCAGTTGACTCAAATGGGCATCAACCTGGCGGGTGTCCAGATGATCTTTCAGATGATCGACCAGATGAACGCCATGCGCGAGGAGATGGAGCGCCAGATCGAACAGGTGCGTCAGGAGGCGGAGGCACGGATCGCCGCCGCGACCCGCCGAGCGCGGACATCGCGCTCCAGAAAGGCTGACCGATGACCTTTGAAGAGATGATGTCGAAGTCCACCGATCGAACGCGGGAACTGATCTCGCTGGCGGTCCAGATCGCGGGCCGGTATCAGCACACCCAGCTGGACACCGAGCATGTGCTGCTGGCGGTGCTGGAGCAGCCCGACGGCGTAGTGCCCAGGATCCTGCAGCAACTTCGGGTCGATCCAGACGCCGTTCGCCAGGCCACCGAGGCCCCGCTCGCGCGCGCGCCCAAGGTGCAGGTCACCGGTGCGGGCGCGCCTCAGGCCCAGATCTATGGGACGCCGCCGCTGCAGCGGGTGCTCCTCGAATTGGCCTGGGAGCAGGCTCAGCGGCTGCATGACGAACTGATCGCGGTGGAACACGTGTTCCTAGCTCTGTTGGCTGAGTCCAACTGTGGCGCCGCGCGCATCCTTCAGCAATTCGGCGTCACCCCGGAGGCGGTTGATCGCGCGCTGGTCGAGGTCCGGGGCACCCAGCGTGTCACCGATGCGCAGGCCGAGGGCAAGTACCAGATTCTGGAGCGCTTCAGCCGCGACCTCACCCAGTTGGCCCGGGAGGGGAAGCTCGATCCCGTCATCGGCCGGGACGCCGAGATCAAGCGAGTCATTCAGATCCTGAGTCGGCGCACCAAGAACAATCCGGCCCTCATCGGCGATCCTGGGGTGGGCAAGACCGCGATCGCAGAGGGATTAGCGCAGAAGATCGTGGATGAGGAGGTCCCCGACACACTGCGCGGCAGGCGGCTCATCGTGCTCGACCTGGGTTCAATGGTGGCCGGGTCGAAATTCCGCGGTGAATTCGAGGAACGGCTCAAGGGCGTGCTGGACGAGATTCGCAAATCTGAGGGCGAGATCATCCCCTTCATCGATGAGCTTCACACGGTGGTGGGCGCCGGCGCCGCCGAGGGGGCAATCGATGCCTCCAACATGCTCAAGCCGGCACTGGCGCGCGGGGAGCTGCAATGCATTGGCGCGACCACACTCGACGAGTATCGCAAGCACATCGAGAAGGACACGGCTCTGGAGCGGCGGTTCGCTCCGGTGTTCGTCGAGCAGCCTTCAGTGGAGGAGACCATCGAGATCCTGCGCGGCCTGCGCCCTCGCTACGAGGAGCACCACCAGGTCAGGATCGCCGACGAGGCGTTGGAGGCGGCAGCTAAGCTTTCGGCGCGCTATATCAGCGATCGCTTTCTGCCTGATAAGGCGATCGACCTGGTTGATGAGGCCGCCAGCAAGCGCCACATCGAAGCAATCTACGCGCCGCCGGAGGTGACGTCACTCAGCAAGCGTGTGAATGCCTTGGAGGGCGAGCGTGAGGCCGCTGCCCTTCAGCAGGACTATGAGCGCGCGGCAGGACTCAAACAAGAAGCGGATCGGCTGCGCGCGCAGTTGGCGGAGGCCGAGGCCAAGTGGCACTCCGACTCGCGACACGCGGGCACCAACGTGACCGACCACGACATCGCAGAGGTAGTGTCGACCTGGACTGGCATCCCGGTCGCCCGCATGTTCGAGGGCGAGGCGGAGAAGCTGCTGCGTATGGAGGAGGCGCTCCACCACCGTGTGATCGGCCAGGAGGAGGCGATCACTGCCGTCAGCGAAGCCATCCGGCGTGCCCGAGCGGGCCTCAAGGATCCCCGGCGTCCAATCGGCTCGTTCGTCTTCCTCGGTCCCACCGGTGTCGGCAAGACTGAGCTGGCGCGGGCGCTGGCCGAATTTCTGTTCGACGACGAAGATGCCATGGTGCGCATCGACATGTCGGAGTATCAGGAGCGCCACACCGTCTCGCGCATGGTCGGGGCGCCCCCGGGCTATGTCGGCTATGAGGAGGGCGGTCAGCTGACGGAGGCGGTTCGCCGTCGTCCCTATCGGGTAGTCCTGCTCGACGAGGTCGAGAAGGCTCATTCGGATGTCTGGAACGTCCTGCTCCAGATCCTGGACGACGGCCGCCTGACCGACGCCGCGGGCCGTGCCGTCGATTTCAGGAACACAGTGATCATCATGACCAGCAACGTCGGCACCAAGGTTCAGTCGCGGGCCATCGGCTTCGCCGCCGAGCCGGATGACAAGGCCGGTTACGAGGACATGAAGGAGCAGATGCTGAGCGCGCTCCGTCAGCTGTTCCGTCCGGAACTGCTCAACCGGATCGACGAGATCATCGTCTTCCATCCGCTCACCCGGGACCAGATTCGGCAGATTGTGGACCTGATGATCAACCAGGTGGCCGAGAACCTGAAGGATCGCAGCCTGAGCTTGGAGCTCAGCGATGCGGCGCGCGACGTGCTGGCGCAAGAGGGATTCGATGATGAATTCGGAGCGCGGCCGCTGCGGCGGACAATCCAGCGCCTGGTCGAGAACCCGATCTCGAGCGGTATCCTGCGCGGCGAATTCCGCGAGGGTGACACCGTGGTGATCGACGTCGAGGACGGCAAGATTGTCACCCGCCTACTGGTGCCGGCGGCAGAACCGAAAGCGGGAACGGCCGCACCAGCGTCGCGGTGACCTCGACGCCAATTGTGGGATGGTATGAACGCGGGCGGGCGTCACCCCGCCCGCGTGGACTACTGATGTCACGACGGCAGAGCAGCCTGGCCGCGCTCACTTCTTGCCGCTGAGCATGCGCTTCAGGCTGTCGATGGCTTTGATCTCCATCGGGTCGCGGCCGAGGAGGAAGGCGAGGTAGACGGTCGCAAAGTCGCCGAAGTAGACTACCGAAAGGGCCTGAGCGAGCGGTGACTCGCCTTCTCCCCAGATCTGCTCGGCGTGCGTATGGGCGCTGACGATGTCTATGGTCGCCTGGACGCGTTCGCGCATGCGCTCGCTCTCGAGGTGTGAGCGCAGGAAGACCGGCGTCGCCCGGGAGGCGGGTCCCTCCTGATCGGCCCACCCGCAGATCTCGTTGTGATCCATCTCGGGCAGTGCGTTGGAGGCCGCAAGCACCTTTGCGTTCTCGTGGCACTGGGTGCGCCACCGGTAGGCGGCGACCGCCAGCCAGGGGGTCGTTCCATAGAAGAAGGGCAGTCTGCCCGCCAGCCGCGAGGCCAGTTGCTTGGCTGGGTTATTCGCGCTGGGCACATCCGGCCGTAGCCGTTCCCGCAGGGCTTCCAAGGTCTGCACAGCCGACGCGAAATCGCGGTCCTGATTGGGTACCAGGCCGGCCCGCTCGGCAACTGCCAGCAGGGAAAAGAACAGATATGCGAGCGATGCCCGCGGTGGCTGCCCGCCGGGGATGGCGATCACCTGCGCGTCGAGCTGCGCTGCCGACTGTGCCAGGGCTCCGCCGCTGGTGACACAGACGACCTGCGCTCCGCGCTCGGCGGCGAGGCGAAACGCGGATAGTGTTTCCTCGGTCTCGCCCGAGTAGCTGGCCGCGACCACCAGGGTGTCCTTGCCCACGAACTCGGGAAGTGTGTAATCGCGATTGATGGCGAGGCCCACCGATGTCCGGTCCTCGAGGAGGCCCGCCAGCAGGGCACCGCCGACCGCCGACCCGCCCATGCCGGTGATCACGACAGAACGCGGTGCGCGCAGTTCCAGGGAAGTCTGTCGTCCGATGGTCCAGCCCTCTCGGCACTGCCGCGGGAAGTCGACCACCAATCTCATCATGCCGCCGGGATCGACACGCGCGCAGGCGGCCAGGTCATCGAGGTCGATGAGGGCGTACGAGGAGGACTCGGACATCAGCTAGTCGACCACGAACGGCAGTAAGGCGATCTCCCGGGCACGCTTGATGGCGATGGCCAACTTGCGCTGGTGGTGGGCGCAAGTGCCGCTGGACCGGCGTTTGGCGATGCGGCCGCGCTCATCAAGAAAGCGGCGCAGGCTGGAAGCGTCCTTGTAATCGATGTGGTCAATCTTGTCTACGCAGAACATGCAGACACGGCGGCGGGTGCGGCGGGGCCCTCCTCGGCCGCGGCGGTCACCGCGGTCGCCGCGGTCGCGGCGCTCCGACCGTTCCTCAAAGCCGCCTGGACCCTGGTCGGAAGACCGTTCCGTATCGGACTCAGCGCTCATGCTGTATCCTCCTAGTGATCAAGGGATTGGGGGCGCAGATCAGGACGATCTTACTGATCCTGGAAGGGATCAAACGTGGCGCCCTCCCCATAATCGCCCTCGCCGACCTGCGCACCACTCTCTGCGGCCTCCGGCTCCTCGGTGGTCGCCGCAGCAGCGGTCTCGCGCTGTCGCGGGCGGTCGAGCGCGCGGACGTTGTCGGCCACCACTTCCATGGCGCGACGCCGCTGGCCCTCGGAGGTCGTCCAAGAGCGGACTTGAAGGCGTCCGTCGATGCAGACCAGCCGCCCCTTGCCCAGGTAGTTAGCGGCGAACTCGGCGTTCTGCCGCCAGGCCACGGTGTCGATGAAGTCGGCTTCGCGCTCACCTTGGGCATTGGTGAACGGACGGTCGACCGCCACCCTGAAGTTCGCGACGGCTACCCCGCTGGGGGTGTACTTCAGTTCCGGATCGTTGCACAGCCGTCCCACGAGCAATACGCGATTAACCATTGCCAGCCCACCTCTCGGCCCTGCCCGCCGCTACTGGTTGTCGGTTCGAACAATCATGTGGCGGAGAACGGGCTCACTGAACTTGAGTGCGCGATCGATCTCCGTGATGGTATCGGTTTCGCCGGACACGTTCATAATCACATAGACACCCTCGTGTTGGCCCTTGATGTCATAGGCTAAACGCCGCGTCTCCCACTGGGTGACGTCCTGGACTTGACCAGCATGGGTTCGAACCGTCTCTGCGAACTGTTCCTGCAGCGCCTTCAGTTCCTCCTCCGGCAGAGACGGATCCAAAATGTAGATGACTTCGTACGCGCGAATGGCTTTTCACTCCTTCCTCTGGCCTGAGCAGCCTCCCGCGGAGGCAGGAAGGCACGAGCCGCTCATCCGATCGGCGGCCATTATAGCAGGTCGGGCCGCGGCGGGCAAGGGGGAAAGGCGCACTTTCGTGCGAGCCCTGGCACCGCCGATGGCATCCAATGCTGTGCAGGGCGGTGCCGCCGCGCTGACGAAGTGAGCGAGGGTTGGTTCGGCGAAGGGCCGGATCGATGAGAATGCGCTATCGCATGTCTGCAATACTCGCGCTCGGCACCGTGGTGGTTGCGGTGGGGTGCGGGAATTGGGGCGAGCAGAGAGAGGGCGCCCCTGGCACCCACAATAGGCCGCCCACGGCCCCCGGAGGGGACAATGGCAGTCCGCCTCCATTGCACGTCAAGCCCGGCGCGGAGCCGGTGCCCCAGGGGAGGACTCCATTCGAGACCGCTCTGCTCCGAGCAAAGTGGCAAATGGAGCGCGCGCAGACGGCCATCTCACGCGAGGAGACAGGTATCATTCGAGACGCTGTGGAGAGCGCGCAAGCGGCCATTGCCGATGCGCGCAAAGTAGCGCCGCGCAAGAAGCGTAGCGACCTCGATGCGATTGAGGCGGACATCGGGCGGCTTCGTTCCCTGGCCGACAAGCCGGCTGACCCCGCTGCCGGTGAAGTGGCTCGTTCCGCCCACAAGCGCATCATAGCGCTGATAGGGGACTAGGCCTGTAATCCCCGGCGTCAGCGGGGATGGTTCAGCGCGTTCGCACCTCGTGCCCGCCAAACTGCAGCCGCAACGCGGCCACGACCCGGCGCGCAAATGACTCACCCGCCTGCGACAGCAAGCGTTCGTTCACTGCTAGGTCCATGAGCGGGGTGGGGACGTGCAGCCGCCGCGCCTCCTGGATGCCCCACTCGCCGGTCTCGCCGCCGCCGACGTAGTCGGATATCTCATCGAACTGCTGGCGATCACTGAAGGCGCGCTCCGCAAGTCCCAGCAGCCAGGAGCGAATGACTCCGCCGTGATTCCAGGCATGGGCGACCTGGGCCAGGTCGAATTCATACTCGGATTGTTCGAGCAACCAGAAGCCCTCGCCGATCACCTGGAGCATCGCATATTCCATGGCGTTGTGGACCATCTTGGCAAAATGGCCGGCGCCGCTCTCACCCACATGAGCAAACCCGTCGGACACGGCCAGGGCCTCGAAGATGGGGCGGCAGGCCTCGAATGCGCCACGCGGACCGCCGATGGTCAGCGAGACGCCGTTGGCGGCGCCCTCCAGGCCGCCGCTGGTGCCGACGTCCAGATAGTCGACGCCCTGCGGCGCCAATGCCTCCGCCCGGCGCACGGAATCGGTGTAATGCGAGTTGCCGCCGTCGATGACGATGTCGCGCGCCTGTAGGCCTCCGAGCACGCCCTGTTCACCCCAGATCATCTCGTCGACGACGTCACCCGCGGGTACCATCAGCCAGACAACCCGTGGGGGGATGAGCCGCTTGGCCGCGTCAAGCGGCGAGGCCGCCGGCTCGATGCCCTCCTGAGCGACCTCTTGTAGCACTCCCTGGCTGCGGTTGTAGGCCACTACCTCGACTCCCTGGCGCGCCAGGCGGAGTGCCATCGGCTTGCCCATGCGTCCCAGGCCCACGAAACCCACTTTCATCGGCGATCCTCCTGCGGCGCTGTCGCGGCCGTCCCTGGGTCGGGTTTGACCGTCGGTTTCGGTTGTCCTTGCCTGTGCCGGCGACAATGGGGGGACACCGGTCCCCAGGTCCTTGGTGTTGGTCAAGACGCCCGTGCGGCCTGCCTGGCTAGTTCACCAACGGCAGCACCACATGCGAGGGATGATCGCGGTCGAGATAGATCTTCTGATGAGCGACCACTGATGGATGCTGATGAGGGAACAGGTCGCCGTTATTCGGGTTGATCTCGAAGCGAGGATAGTTGCTGCTCGAGATATCGATGCGGATGCGGTGACCCTTGTTGAAGATCACGCTGACCGACCACAGATCGATGTCGAACTCGTAGATTTCCCCGGGCTTGAGGAGCTCGGGCTTGGAGAACGAATCTCGGTAGCGGGCGCGGATAATGCCGTCGTTGAGCAGCATGGATCGCCCGTCGGGGTAGACGTCGCAGATCTTCGCGGCGAAATCGGTGTCGGTCGCCGATGAAGAGGCCCACAACTCCACGCGCATCCGCCCGGTAACCTCGATTGGCTCCGTCAGCGGCTCGGTGGTGAAGGTCAGCACGTCGGGACGCTGCTCGACCTTGAGCTGGTCCATGGGCCCCTTGTCCAGGAAGAGATTCCCGCCGCCAACCGTGGGCGCGGGATTCGCCGGGTCGTAGTCGAATGTCATCGGCTGCGCTTCGGCCGGCGGCAAATCTCGGCTTAGGCCCCCGCCGGGCTGGAAATGGAACTTGGTATCTTGGGCAAGCACCGGCCATTTCCTGGCACTGCGCCAGCGGTTGCCGGGGGCCTCGGGGTCGAACAGGTCGCCGATCGTGTAGTAGTACACGGGGTCGGCCGTGGCGGCGTCATTCCGAATTCCCTTGAGCCAGTAGTCGAACCACTCCAGCGCGTCGATATGCGGCGGCAGGAGCACCTCCTCGGGCAGGTGCACCTCGCCGAAATCCTTGGCGATTCCATGCGGCCACGGGCCTACGATCAGCCGCTGCTTGCCGCGCGCGCCGGGGCCACCATGGTACTGGCAGGCGACGAAAGCGTCGATGTTGCCCTGGCCGAAGCAGTCGAACCAGCCGCCCCAGTGCAGGATCGGCGCGTTCACGCGCTCTGCCACCTCGAGGAGATTGACCTTCTCCCAGAACGGATCGTAGTGCCGGTGGTTGATCATCAGGTCGCGGTGGACAAGCAGGTCGAATCCGTTTTGGGCCAGCCAGTTCTCGACCAGGTGCTTGCGGAACTGGCCGCCCTGAAACATGGCATGTTGGTACAGGTCCGACGCCGCGAGGCCGACGTGCTGGCAGGTCAGGCTGGGCGGCGCGCTGCCCGCCATCATGTATTGCGTGATTCCCGGCCCCGAGAGGCCCCAGGTGCCGATCTTGCCGTTGCACCAGGGCTGGCGGGCGATCCATTCCACACAATCGTAGCCATCCTGATGCTCGCCCCAGGCGTCCGCCTCGAAGACCGGGCCGCCGCCCTCCGAGCCGAACCGGCCGCGAATGCTTTGCTGTACGATCCCATAGCCGCGCTCGAATAGCCGCTCCATCTGCCAGCCGAGTTCGTCGCCCGGATTGTAGGGCGTTCGAATCAGGACAATCGGCCACGGTCCCTGATCGCGCCCCGGTTCGCCGGGCAGGTAGACATCGGTGCGCATCCGCGCGCCGTCGCGCATCGGCATCATTATTCGATACGTGCCGGGGGCCAGGCGCTTGCCGTCGGGATCTTCCACGGCGCCTGGCGGCTGGTCGGTGAGGAATCGAAGGTCAGGGGGCATGGGATCGGTCTCCGCCTTTTGGACGATTGTTCGGAGATACTGCGCCGGGGTCCGCGCCTTGGCCAAGTCCAGTTCCTCTAGCCGCGTGACCACGGCCTCGACGGCCGCGTGCCATCGCCTGTTGCGCTCCTTGGCGGTCCAGGTGAGCCGATCAATGGTGTAGGGCATGATCTCGCGGCCGAGCCACTCCATGTCGACATCCTTGGCCAGCGTCACCCCGTTCGCCCACAGCACGTTGTAGCACCACCACAACTCGCGCATGCGGCGGTCGGCCTTGCGGCGGTCCCGGGCCAGGTCGATCTCCGTCTCGCGCAGATTGTCGAACGTGTCCTTGGTCGGCATCTTCTGAAGCCACCAGGGGGCGAGCGAGACATCGTAGCCGGCCGCCAGGATGTGTTCCATTTGGCTGAGGCTGAACTCGGATGTGAATACCCTGTACTTGTGCTGCCGCGCCCAGGGCTTGCGCGCCAGGACCGGCAGCGATTCGTCCTGCGCGCCATCGCTGGCGGCCAGCAGGCCTTCCTGCGCGCTGCATTCCAGCATCACGATGGCGTCGGCCTTGGCCGCGCGGACCCGCTCGCGGAACTCGCGAACCAGGTCGATCGCGCGGAGATCGAACGCGGCCGGCTCGAGGCCATCGGGATGATCGGGGTGATAGTCCTTCCACCCGGTCTGGCAGCCGTAGGAATCGAGGTGGAAGCCGTCGACATCATAGTCGCGAATCAGTCGCTCGGCGACACCCGCCAGGTAGTCACTCCATCCCGACCCTTTCCCCGGCCACATCAGATAGTACGAGTCGCCGGTGCCGGGGTAGCCGGGGTAGGTGCCGTTCTCGTTCATGATGGCCCACTTGGGGCCCTCGGTCCGGCCGATGTCGGACTTGCGGGAGATGATGAATGCTTCCAGGTACAGGATGATCCGTGCGCCCCGGTCGTGGATCGCCTTCACGCCTTCGCGAAACGCCTGCGGGCCCCCGAGATCGGCGCGGGGGATGTAATCGCCCTTGTTGCTATAGCCGCCCTGCCAGTAGTCGACTAGGTAGATGACATTGCTGCCGAGCTCCTGGGCTTCGTCGAGGAGCTTCGGCAGCTCGCGGAACGACGCGATCCTGTCGCCGAGTTCAGCACCGTGAAACTTCATCAATGCTGACCCCGCGCCCGAGCAGGCCGCGGGGCAATAGAGCGAGCGCGTCTGCGCCCACCATTCGGGTGCCGCCTGGAGTTGGGCAGCCGCGCCCTCGGCCGAGAGGGCGACTACCGTGAACAGTAGGGCCAGGCGGATGCAAGCTGGGTTCGAAAGTCGACGCGTCATTCGTGTTCTTCCCGGAGACGTTGGCCTATGGCTGCAACCTTCGCCCGCGTCCCGTACGCCTCCTTGCGTTCCGTTGGCGGTGAGAACGGTCGGCGAGGTGTCGGCCGTTCCGACAGGCGGCGGTGGTCGGAGGTCGAATGTCGCTGAAGATGGCCAACGCACCGTCGGTATCAAATGTTGTTTTCTTCGAGGTGCATGACTGGGAGCGAGACTATCTAAGCCACGCCCCGGTCGGCGACAGCGCCGTGCGCACGTTCGAGGAGCCGCTCGATCACAATGCGGTCCAGCTCGCGGCGGGCGCGGCGGCGGTGTCGGTGTTCATCTATTCAGACGTGTCTCGCGAGGTAGTGGAGCAACTTCCCGATGTGCGGCTGATCGCCACCCGCTCGACCGGCTATGATCATATCGATATGGCGGCGGCTCGTGAGCGCGGCATCGTGGTCTGCAATGTGCCCGACTATGGGGCTAACACCGTCGCCGAGCACGCCTTCGGGCTTATCCTCGGGCTGTCGCGACGAATCTTCGCGGCCTATGGCAAGGTCAAGCAGCGCGATTTCTCGCTCGACCAGCTCCGCGGCTTCGACCTGAAGGGTAAGACCATCGGCGTGGTCGGCGCGGGAAGCATCGGCCTCCATGTGATCCGCATCGCCCGCGGAGTGGGCATGGAGGCGCTCGCCTACGACGTCCGCGAGCAGCCTTTGATCGCGGAGGTACTCGGTTTCCGCTACGTCGATCTCGACACCCTGCTCGAGCAGTCCGACGTGATCTCGCTGCACGCTCCCCTGGTCCCACAGACCCATCACCTGATCAACCGCGAGACGCTGCGCAAGGTGAAGCCAGGGGTGCTCATTATCAACACCGCACGCGGCGAGCTGGTGGACATTGAGGCCCTGACGGAGGCGCTCGACGAAGGCTGGGTCGGCGGGGCGGGGCTCGACGTGTTCGAGGGCGAGCATGAGATCAAGGAGGAGAGTGAACTACTGCGGCGCCGCGAGCGGCCGAAGGACCTGGACGCCATCATCCACCTGCTCGACCGCGACGACGTGATCCTGACCTCGCACATGGCGTTCTACAGTGAGGAGGCGCTGTCGCGCATCCTGGACACCACGCTGGGCAACATTCGTGCCTTCATGGCCGGCGAGCCGCAGAACATCGTGAGCGGGTGAAGATGGGCGTAGATGTGATGGACTCGGGAGGGAGCTGCCTTGGCGGGCGAAGTCCGCATCGGAACTAGCGGCTGGCATTATAAGCACTGGATAGGCGTCTTCTACCCCGATGAGCTCCGGCCGCGGGGCTGGCTGGCTCATTACATCAAGTATTTCGACACGGTCGAGATCAACAGCACGTTCTATCATCTTCAGCCCAAGACAACCTTCGCGGGGTGGCGGGAGGCCGCGCCGCCGGGGTTCATCTACGCGCCCAAAGGCAGCCGCTATCTGAGCCACGTGCGGAAACTGACCGATCCGGAGGAGCCGTTGCAGCGATTCCTTGACAGCGCCAGCGAGCTGGGACCGACGCTGGGCCCGGTGCTGTGGCAGTTCCCCCCGCGCTGGGAGCGCGACGTCGAGCGACTCAGGCAATTCGTGGTCCTGCTGCCGGCGGGCTGGCGGTTTGCGTTCGAGTTCCGCGATTCGTCGTGGTTTCACGAGGACACCTACGAATTGCTGCGCCCGGGCGGGCACGCGCTGTGCATCTACGATATGGGCGGCGAGGAATCGCCGGAGGAGCTGACGGCCGATTGGACCTATCTACGCTTCCACGGGCCGAGCGCGCGCTACGCCTCCAACTATCCGGAGGATGCACTCCAGCGGTGGGCGGAGCGGATCGCGGGCTGGCGTGATCGCGGCATGGATGTCTATGCCTACTTCAACAACGATGCGCACGGCTATGCCGTGGCCAACGCGCAGACACTGAGAGAATTGCTCGCGTGATCAACGCCGAGTACCCTGGGCACGCGCGCTTCGGCGTTCCACGCGAAGCGCGCGTGTGTTACTACTACTGCTGCACGTAGTTGATCTGAAGGTCGCTCACCATCGCGCGAAGCTCGCGCTGGGCGTCTTCCTCGAGCCTAGGCGCGATGAGATCGACCAGCGCCGCCACCGCGTCGATCGCCAGTTTCGCCTGCTCCATGTCCTTGGTCACGGCCTTGGTCGCCGGATTCATCACCAGCCCCATGTTGACCCATGCCTGCTGTTGGAGCAGGCCAATGGACATGGTGACGATGTCCTCCGCGGTCATCGGTCGCGCTTCGCGCGCCTCTTCGGCATCAGCCTTGGCCTCGGCGTCGGCAGCAGCTTCTGATGGCTCGGCTGATTCGCCGGGCGGCGCTTCGGCCTCGGCCTCAGCGTGAGCCTTTGGCTCTGTCTCCCCGGTCTGCTCGGGAGGCGCTTCCTCGTCGCCCTCGGCCGATACCCGCCGGCGATCGATGATCTCGAAATTGGGTTCCTGATCGTCTTTTCTGTCTTCGGTCAACTCAGATACCTCCTGCCTGCGCTCAAAAGACGAGGCGGCGCTGACGCAGCGCGACGCTCTGGACGAGGCCGAGCATGATCAGGGCGGCGACGGTGCTGCTCCCGCCGTAAGAGATCAATGGCAGCGGGATGCCCGTCACGGGCATCAGCCCCAGGGTCATGCCGATGTTGACAATCATTTGGAACGCGATCACGCCGCCGACGCCCGCTGCCAGGTATCTGCCCAGCCTGTCCGCGGCGCGGTCGGCGGTCGTGAAGCAGCGCCAGATGATGATAACATAGAGCAGCAGCACCACCAAGGCGCCCAGAAAGCCAAGTTCCTCCGCAATCACGGTGAACACAAAGTCGGTATGCTGTGCCGGGATGAAGTCGAGCCGGCTCTGGGGACCGCGGCCGTATCCCCAGCCCGACCAGCGTCCGGAGCCGACGGCGATCTTCGACTGGGACACGTGATAGCCGGTGCCCAAGGGATCGGCGGCAGGGTCGACGAACGCGGCAAGGCGGTCCTTTTGATAAGGCTTGATGAGCTTGACCTGCCAGGCGATCACAAACAAGGCCGCCACTGCGACCGCGACCAGGAGCAAGCCGCGTACGGGCACGCCAGCCACTGTGGTGATCGCTGCCCAGATCGCTGCCAGCGCCAGCGCCGTGCCCAGGTCTGGCTGCGCGAACACCAGCAGCGCCGGGAGCCCGGCGTATGCCAGCGACGAGAGCAACCCGCGTGCGCTTGCTTCACGGCCTGTCCGCGCCGCCCAGTAGGCGGCCAAAGCGACGATGATCGCCGGCTTGGCGAACTCGCTGGGCTGAATGCGAAGGGCGCCTAAGCCAAGCCAGCGCGTGGCGCCGCCGGCGGCGTAGCCGATCAGCACCACCGTCGCCAGTAGCACGACGGTTGCGATGTAGATGACCCCCGCTCGTGCGGCGAGAGCGTGATAGTGGACGCCTGCCGCAAGCACGGCGGCGACGACACCGACCGCCAGCCAGACGATCTGCCGGTGCACCAGGCCTGCAGCCGCAGCGTCGCCGCGGGTCGCGCTCGCGACCGCGGCCAGACCATAGGCCGATATCGCCAGCGCCGCCAGGACTAGCCGCCAGTCCAGATCGCGCAGCCGCGCACGTGCGAACATCCCCCGCCACCTCGTGCAGAGATTCGCCGCGGGGACGAACTCGCCCTCCACGGCGCGCGGAACTGCGGGCCAAACTCAGTTCCGTGCCCCTCTGCGACTTGCTGCGTCCCAGTCGCCGCGTGGCTTGGTCAGGGCTTGGCCGCCGAGACCTGCGCCATTTGCCGACTCTCATGTCTCTCGCACAATCTTCGGTACGCCAGCAAGCTGGCTGAGGGCATTGCAGATTTGCGAGCTTTGGTGCTATACCTAGCACAGGAACATTATTCTGGAACGGAGGTCGCTACTATGCGAGCGGCAAGAAGCGTTGTCATTGTTGCGTCCTTTCTGGTGTGTCTAACGGTGGCCCCTTCGTGTATTGCCCAAGTGGCAGAGCCCGGAGCGGAACCCCCATCGGAATTCATAGTGGCCGGAGCATATGGACCTCCTACACCTTCGTGGTCGCCGAATGGTCAGGAATTGGCCTATACGGTCGCAACGAAGAAAGGGCCGATGATCCACAAAGTGAACCTGGCTAGCGGGGCCACGCAACGTCTCTGTGAAGGATACGCGCCCAGCTGGTCCGCGAAAGGCGACAAGATTGCGTTGCTCAGGGATAAGGGCGACCTCTACGTTGTTCCTGCCAGTGGCGGCAATGCTGAGAAGCTGGCAGAAGGGCGTGTGTGGACAGATGACAGCAGGCTGGCTTGGTCGCCGGATGGCCGGTATGTCGCTTTCCAGAAGGTCGCACAATGGGCGGCTACGGGACCGCGCACGGGATCCTGGCTGTTCTGCGGTGATGTGTACTTAGCCGAACCAGCATCGGGCGAGGTACGCCGGTTGACGCGCTTCAAGGAGGTGTTCCCCAACGATTGGTATCAGCTCAACCCGCGCGTGTATGGCTGGACGCCAGACGGAAAGAACGTGGTGATAGCGTGCCCTGAAGTCGGGGAGTATCCAGCCGGCGTAGTCGGAATCGACGTGACCGGCGGCGAGGCGACGCTGCTGCTGGAAAGGACCAGCTTCGTCTGCCTGTCGCCGGATGGGAAGAGGCTCGTAGGTGCCGTGTACAGGAAGGACCCGCCCAGATCCCGCGACTTCGAGGAGTTCATCGTCGAAGGGATTCTCGCAGATCGGCATGTTCGTACCATCGCCCCCGCCGACCGCATCTGGCGGCTTACAGTGTCGTGGCCGCAGCGTCTGGCTGTCGGTGCCGGGAGGACTGGCGCCGGCCGACAGTCCGGCTACAAGCTGACGCTGTTTCACCTCGACGGCGGAACCCAACGCATTCTCACCAAGGGAGACGTCTACGAGGCCGCGCCAGCCTGTTCTCCGGACGGATCCTTGGTTGCATTCTACCGGCACGCGAATGGGCAGTCGCACCTCTATGTGATGCGACCGGACGGAACACAGTCGCGGCTCGTCGCCTCGTCTCAAGAGTAAGGCCTCGTATGCTGTATCGGTTAGCCATCGATGCGAGTGCCCGTGCGAGTCGACCGCAAACAAGGCAATATGCCGGTCCGAGGTCAAGGTCAGATAGGTTGTAGGGATCAGTCACCGGGTGCCGGGGCATCCCGTCGTTGACAGTGCTCGACCGGAGGGCCTATAATCCGCCTGCGGCGGCAGAGGCGCGGTGGCGTCAAGACGAGATCGCCGGAGCAGAGCGTGCGTATGATCTCGGTCGGACTCATTGGCTACGGGAGTTGGGGCCCTAACCTCGCCCGGAATATCGACGCCCTGGATGACGCGCATGTGACGGCGGTCTGCGACATCGGCCCTGCACGTCTGGCCGAGGCCGCCTCTCATTATGAGACCGTGGATGCTTTCCCCGACTATCGCGCGGTGCTGCAGGGGCCGAGCGATGCCGTGATCATTGCCACCCCCGCGCGGACCCACTTCGGCATCGCCCGCGAGGCGCTGGCGGCCGGCAAGCACGTGCTGGTCGAAAAGCCCATGGCGCTGACGGCTGCGGACGCTGAGGCGCTGGTGGAGGAGGCCGAGCGCGCCGAGCGGGTGCTCATGGTCGGACACCTCCTGGAGTACCATCCTGCGGTCGAGCGGTTGCGCGAACTGATCGGTACGGGGACGCTGGGTCGCGTCTTGTTCATCTATGGCCGGCGCGTCAACCTAGGGCGGGTGAGGTCGGACGAGAATGCCCTGTGGTGTCTGGGGCCGCACGATGTCTCGGTTGCGGGGTATTTGCTGGACGGCGCGCCGACACAGGCTTGGGCGGTGGGCGGGTCCTTTTTGCGCGATGACATCGAGGACGTGGTATTCATGGCGGTGCGCTACAGCGGGGGAGTGCTGCTCCACAGTCACTTCTCGTGGCTCGATCCTGGCAAGGTGCGCGCCATCACCGTGGTGGGTGACCGCGCCATGGCGGTGTTCGACGACGGTGAGCCCGTCGACAAGCTACGCGTGTTCGAGCGATGCGTCGAGTTGCCGCGCGCCGTAGGCGACCCGCCCCGCTACCACGATCAGGGAGCTCGGACGGTGTCGCTGCCCGACACAGAGCCTCTGCGTCGGGAGTGCCAGCATTTCATCGACTGCATCCAAACCGGTGCTCGGCCGCGGAGCGACGGCCACGATGGGCTGCGGGTGGTGCGCGTGTTAGAGGCAGCGCAGCAGTCGTTACGCGACCAAGGCCGGCCCGTGGCTGTCGCCGGCTGAGATGATGCGATTCCCGCCCGATCGGGCGGTCTTACTGTTTACCGCGCGTGCGCAGATCGACGGCGCTGCACGGCGCCGCCTGGAGGATCTGCTGGCGGCACCGATCCGCTGGCGCGCCCTGCTGGGGGGCGCACGTCATCATGGACTGGCACCATTGTTGGCCGAGCGCCTTCAGGAGGCCAACCTAGTCGGCCGCGTTCCCCTGGATGTCCGTGCCGAACTGCTCGCTGCGCGCGACGAAACACTCGCCTGCAACCTTGTCTATCGCGATCAGTTTCGCATCGTCGTGTCGGCACTGGCCGAGGCGGGCATTCCCACCATCGCCCTCAAGGGGCTGGCGCTCGCCGAGTGGCTCTACGATCACATCGGGCAGCGCCCCATGACCGACATCGACCTGCTCGTGCAGCCGGGCGATGTGCCGAAAGCGGCCGGCGTTCTTTCAGGGCTTGGCTATCGGCCGCAGCATGGTACGTTGTCGGGCGAGATCGGAGCGCACTTCCAGGCAAGCATCTGGCCTTCCGCCCACCAGAGGGCCAAGCATTGGCAGCTGAGGCATCGGCGGGCAGGAGTGGACTGCCTGTTGGAACTGCATTGGACGCTCGAACATGCCGGTCACAGCGATCGCTTGGCGGCTCTCTGGCGCAATTCGCGGGAGACAAGGGTGGCGGGCGTGCGCTGTCGCCAGTTGGGGCCCGAGGACGAACTTGTGCACTTGCTGGCGCATTTCGGACTTCACGGCTTCGGTCCGTTGCTGTGGTTGTCTGACTTAGATCGCCTGGTTCGCCAGTCCCCGCGGCCGGACTGGATCGGCATCGGCAGGATGACGCGCCAGACTGGCCTTCGTCTGGCAGCTGCCAGCACCGCCTATTGCCTGCGCTCGTGGCTGGGGACGCCCGTGCCCGGCGTCTTCGGCAGCCCCGGCGCACTCCGGCGGATGGCCGCGAACCGGGCGCTGGTATCGGATGGCGCAGAGCCGGGCGTGCCCAATCGTTACTGGTTGGCGCTGTGCCAGTGGCTCAACGCCGACGGGCCCTGGCGCCGCGCGGTGGCCCTGGGCCAGTGGCTGTATCCGAGCGAAGCCACTATCGCCCGACTGCGTGGAGTCCCGCGCCAGCGCGCGGCGTGGGCACGTGCGGCACGGCCGTTTCGGCTGATGCGGGCAATCATTCGCAGCCGCGAAGGCCGGTCCCGTGGCCACCGGAGTCGGTATGCAGACGGCGGGGAGCGATGACACCGCAGTCCGCGGATCTGGGAAGCCGCGCCCTGGGGCCTGACACCGGGGAGGAATCGCCCCCGCAAACATTCAGTCGGCAGGTGTCGCTCACGTTCGGCGGCGAGATGACGCGCCAGGTGCTGGTATTCGGCGGCGGGGTGCTGGTCGCACGCCTGCTCGGCCCCGAAGGGAAGGGCATCGTGGTGGTCACCGGGCTGCTGCTCCTGCTGCTCGGGCTGGTCGGCAGTCTGGGCGTGGAGGCGGCCAACGTCTACCTCACCGGCCGCCGCGACTACGCCGTCAAGGATCTGATCGCCAACAGTGTGCTGATTGCGCTGATCGCCTCACCGCCGCTGATGATAGCGACATTGGTGGCCCTGCCCCTGCTCCAGCAGACCGCGCTGCGCGGTGTTCCGGCGGCGTATGTCTGGCTGGTGACACTCGCGCTTCCTGCTGTGCTGTTCCAGAAGTACCTCTACCAGATTCTCTGGGGTCAGCAGCGCTTTCGCACTGCGATCGCCATCTTGGTGGCGCAGAGCGTATTCGACCTGACACTGCTGGCGATCTTAGTGGTGGGCTTTCGGCTGGGGGTGGTGGGGGCGGTGATTCCCCTTGCGGTCCGGCCCTTCACAAACGGCGTGCTTTGTGCGCGGGCGCTGCGCCAACCGATCCGCACCTACCTGCCGCGGCTGAGAGGTGAGGTGTTCCGGCGGGCGCTGCACTACGGCGTTCGCGCACAGGCCGGCGGCCTCGTCCAGTTCGTCAACTATCGGCTGGACCTGCTGCTCGTCAGCGCGCTGCTCAGCCCCGCACGGGCCGGGATCTACTCGGTGTCGGTGGCGGTATCCGAGTTACTGTGGCTGCTCCCCAATGCCATGGGCCGAGTGCTCTTCCCGCGCACCGCCGGGAGTGATCCGGAGGTGGCCAATCGATTCACCCCGCTGGTGTGCCGCATGACAGTGCTGCTATCGTGTGTGTCGGCAGTCGTGTTGGCGGCGGTGGCTCGGTTCCTGATCCCAGCCTTCTACGGCGCCAGGTTTGCCGACGCCGTGCTGCCGTTGCTGGTGCTGCTTCCCGGCGCCGTCATGTTCTCGCTGACCCGCGTCATTGGTCCCGACCTAATGGGTCGGGGAAAGCCGCAGTACAACTCCTACGCCGCCGCGCTGGCGGCCGTGGTGACCGTGGTCCTGGATGTCGTATTGATTCCTCGCATGGGCATCACCGGGGCGGCGCTTGCCTCGACAGTAGCGTATGGGTTGGGAGCTGTAGCCACACTGCTGTGGTTCCTCCGCTTCAGCGGTGTCAGGATGGGTGAGGTCATCCTGCCGCGCTATGGGGACTTGCGGAGCGTCCGTCTTCGGCGGGCCATTAAGAGGGAATCCTGAAGCCCGCCCTTGCATGTCCGCGCCGGACTGCGCTACAATGCGCCGAGGCTGCGATGCGTCGCAGGGGCAGGGGCAAGGAATCGAAGTGTCGCCACGAGTGAGCGTCAATACCATCGCCAAGAACGCGGAGGCCACCATCGCCGACGCGATCGAGAGCACCCTGCGGCAGTCCTTTCAAGACTTCGAACACGTTCTGATCGATGATGGATCAGCAGACGGCACCAAGCGTATCATGGACGAATACGCTGCTTCCGACAGCAGGGTCCGGCGCATCGATCCGGAGCCCCATGCCACACTCGGGCAACTGCGCAACCAGGCACTCCAGGGTTCTCGGGGCGAGTATATCGCGGTGCTGGATGCTGACGACGTCAGCATGCCGGATCGTCTGGAACGTGAGGCTGCCTTTCTGGATGATCATCCGGATTACGTGTTGGTGGGCGGCACCTGCTATCTGAGGCGTGGTCCTGACGAGCCCTTGCGGCCTAGCTCGCTGGGGCTGATCACGGATCCCGACCTCTTGCACGCGATGCTGCCGATTCAGAACACGCTGGCACATTCCTGTGTCATGTATCGGCGCGACGCTGCCATCGCGGCGGGAGGCTATGATGAGCGCCTCGCCATGGGACAGGACTACCTGCTCTGGCTGCGTCTGCGCGAGCGGGGAAGGATGACCAACTTGCCTCGCGTTGTGGCGATCAGGAGAGCCGGCACTGGCTTCACCGAGCGGTCGGATCACGTCACCAGAGAAGCCTTTGCACTGGCGGCCAGGCAGATCGTGAAATATGAGCGCCAAGCCCGCCGACTCCGCGAAGGTGAGCCCTGGGAGGCAATACTCGAGGACGAGGAAGCCGCGTTCGCAGAGCGCGAGCGCCTGGCGAAGGCGGAGTGGGCCCGGGCGATGCGGGCTGAGCAGTCGGTGTGGGAGATCAATGCCGTGACTCGCACGTTCTACTACCGGCTGTGCCGCCGACTGGTGCTGTCGCCGGCGGGCCAGGCACTGCGCCGGTTAGCGCGGGCCTTCGTGGGGAGACGCGCGGCGTAGCGGGGCACTCGTCGCCGACCGCTCCGCTCACACCGACGCCCTGATCTCGTCGTACAGGCCTTCGAGGCTCGCGTTCTGCTTTTCCAGGTCGCAGTTTTCGACCACGTAGGCCCGGCCGGCAGCGCCCATCTGGGACCGCAGCTTGGCATCGGTGGCAAGGGCCAGCATCTTTCGGGCCATGGCGTCTACGTCGCGCTCGGGTACAAGGAATCCGGTGACCCCGTCCAAGACGGCCTCTGGCGTTCCGCCCGATCGCGTGCCCACGCTGGGAAGGCCGTGGGCGGCGGCCTCAGCGATGGGCGGCGGCCTCAGCGAAAGTGAGAGGGAAGCCCTCCTCCTGGCCGTCGGGCGTACGCACGCTGTGCTGAACGAAAACATCCGATTGGGCCATTTCCTGATAGACACGAGCATGGGAGGCTTGTCCCAGCACGCGAACGGCATCGGCCAGACCGCTCTCGTTCAGAAACGTTCTGACATCGCCCATCAGCGGTCCGTCGCCGATGAGACAGAGTCGAGCTTGCGGGAGCTTCTCGTGGACAAGCCTGAAGGCCTGCAAGGTGAACAGGGGCCCTTTCACCGGAGTCAGGCGTCCGACCGCTGTGAAGCGGACCTCTTCGGCGACCCGCCGCCGGGGCAGCGGTGGAATCGGC
>Ga0111223_1023_pt1 | contig 18755 bp, 17 predicted proteins | sample DeeMarSWOR152_54_FD_80387 | JGI IMG/M metagenome (GOLD analysis project Ga0111223, IMG submission 80387) | candidate division KD3-62 bacterium DG_56
ACCGCCGCTCCCGGCTGGTCTCGATTGACCACGCCGCCTTCCGCACCTACCCGCGCACCGCAGAGCCCGACCTGCTCGGGCACCAGCCGGCAGGCGTTGACACAGCGACCGCAGGCGACACCGTCCCGTGCGCTCGGTGCGCTGGGTGGGAGATCGAACTCCTGACGGAGACGCGCGTGCACCTCGGCAGCCCGCGCAACCGCGCCGTCGGGCCGCTCGCGAAGGCACGGCCCGCAAATACCCAACAGCGCAGCGACCGGGCGCTCGGCGCGCCCGCATAGGGCACACTCAGCGCGTTGCCCAGCCATTCGCCACTCGCCTATGACGGGTCATCCTATTGTCGCAGCCATGCTGCCGCCGCATCGCCGAACCTGTTGCTCCAGGGCGAGACGTGTTCCTGCATCTCGCAGTGTAGTTACATTGACTGAGCGCGTGCGTTTGCGGTATACTTCTGGCGGACGGAGGATCTTGCCAGCGCGGCAGCGATCTGCCTGGCGCGTGTCCCGTCAGCGGGGCGTGGCGCAGCTTGGTAGCGCGCCTGCTTTGGGAGCAGGAAGTCGGGAGTTCAAATCTCCCCGCCCCGACCAAGAAATCATGCGGGAATAGCTCAGATGGTAGAGCGCCAGCCTTCCAAGCTGGATGTCGCGGGTTCGAATCCCGTTTCCCGCTCCAGGTTTGCGCTCGTAGCTCAGTGGACAGAGCGGCTGCCTTCTAAGCAGCGGGCCGCAGGTTCGAATCCTGCCGAGCGCACCAATCGAAATCATCCGGGAGGACGCCGACGGTGTCTGACGATGCGACCATAAGCCACAAGGTCAAGGAGGCGCTGGGGGCCGACGAAACTACGTCGGGCCTCGAAGTCCATGTCAAGACCGTCGGCGGCGTTGTCTTCCTCGACGGCGAGGTGGAAGACGAGGCGGCCAAGGAGGCGCTGGAGCAGGTGGCGCGCAAGGCCGAGGGCGTGCGGCTGGTCATGAACCGCATGCAGGTGCGCCCGCCGGAACACCACCCCGGCCGCCACGACCGCCGCGAGCCGACGCCTTAGCCGCCCGCCGGGCGGGGAGCCATCCGCGGAGCCCGAACCGCCTCGGATAATTCCTCGCTGCGCGACAGGAGCAGGAATTCCGGCCCCGATGCTCGGGCCTTGGCCATCAGCGTGCGGCGGGTGCTGTCTGAGTCGCTCATCTGCTCGTCTCGCCACAATTGGGTCTCGGCGATCCTGAACTCCGGCTCCAACAGATTGCCCAGCCGCTGCTCGTCGACCCCATACATCGAGTGGAAGCCATTAGCGACCTGCGGTGAATCGGGCGCCTCGCGATAGGGTACGGAGATCAGCACCCATGCCATGAACGCGAGCCGCCGACGCAGGTTCTGCACAAACGCCTTGGGATCGGACAGGTGCTCAAGGACGGCGTCGGCGATCGCCAGATCGAATGGCCCCTCGGGGAGCGCGCCTTCCGGATCGGCGACCCGGAAAGCCATAGCCGCCAGATGCGTGCGAGCGGTCTGGATGCGGTCGGCATCGGCGTCGATCCCCACGTACCCATCGGGTGGCACCAGCCCCATCTCGGAAAGGCAGCGAGTGGCAAACCCACAACCACAGGCAACATGCAGCACCCGGCGACAGAGTGCCCGTTCCCCTGCCTCCAGCATGAGGCCCAGCGCGCCATACCGGCGTTGGAGCCGATCCTGAATGTAGGCGTCGGCCTCCCAGAGACTGCTGGGCGAATCATGCCACGCCGTACAGCCCACGGCGACTCCCTACCGTGTCCGTTCCCCCGGAGCGGCGGACCCAGCCGCACCTAATGGTTGCTTCCGCCGACGGCGGATCGTTCCTGCCTGCTCCGCCGGCAATCGGGGGGCGGGAATCGTGCCCTGCCACGAGGGCAGCGGGGGGAGCGTCTGCGGGCCTGTTGGAGTTCGTCGGGCGTGGTAACGCCGGCCAGGACCTTGTCGATGCCATCCTCGCGCAGGGGCCTCATGCCGGCGGCCTTGAACCGATGGAGGGACCCGCGCCGGTCGCCGGAAATCAGGCCGGCGCGAATGGCCTCGGTGACCTCTATGAACTCGCACACGGCCACTCGCCCGCGATAGCCGCTGTGGGCGCAGAAGTGGCAGCCGGCACCGCGTACGAATTCCTGTCCCGCATCGGCCGTCTCCCGCAAGCCGGTCCAGTAAAGGACCTCTTCGCTGGGCTGGTAGGGCTCGGCGCAACGCGGGCAAACCCGCCGCACCAACCGCTGCGCGGCCACCGCCAGCACACAAGCGCCGATGATGTAGCGCTCGACGCCGACGTCGACCAGTCGGGTGAGTGCGCTGGGCGCGTCGTTGGTGTGGAGCGTGCTGAATACCAGATGGCCGGTGAGCGCGGCCCGCATGGCGATGTCGGCGGTCTCCTGATCGCGGACCTCCCCGACCAAGATGACGTCGGGATCGTGCCGCAGGATAGCGCGCAGCTGTCCGGCGAAGGAGATGCCCGCCTTCGGGTTGATCTGCGACTGCGTGACGCCCGAGAGCTCGTACTCGATCGGGTCCTCTACAGTCACGATCTTGCGTGTCTCGTCAGCCATCGCTGACAGGAGCGCGTAGAGGGTTGTCGTCTTGCCGCTTCCGGTGGGACCGGTGATGAGGACAATCCCGTTGGACTTGGCGATTACGCGCCGGAACTTCTGCTCAATCTCGGCCGAGTATCCGAGCTCATCGAGCTGGATCATCCGGCCCGCGCGATCGAGGATGCGCAAGTTGACCGCTTCGCCATACAGCGTAGGCAAAGTGGCGACGCGCAGGTCCAGTTGACCGCCATCGAATTCGGCCGCAATGCGACCGTCCTGGGGACGTCGTTTTTCGGTAATGTCCATGTCGGCCATGATCTTTATGCGGGAGATCACGGCCAGTTGCAGGGCACGCGGTATGGTGCGCACCTCGCGCAGCACGCCATCGACGCGCACCCGCACGCGGACCACGTCCTTGCAAGGCTCGACGTGAATATCGGTGGCGCGCGCCTGCACCGCGTGCCTGATAACGGCGTTGACAGTCTCCATGACCGGACCCTGTTCGCTGACGCGCGTCAACGCCTCGTGGTCCATGCTTTCGTCGAGTTCCTCGACGCGCACTCGATCGAGTTCGATCGTCCCGCTGGGCTCGGCGTGGGCCGCCGGCTCCTCCGGCGGCATGTAATATTGGGTGATGCGACGGAGGATCTCGCTACGGGAGGCGACCTGCGCCTCGACCATGCACCCGGTGCGCGCGCGTACGTAGTCCAGGGCGACCACGTCGAGCGGGTTGCTCATGGCCAGGACAATGCGTTCCTGGGTCTTGGCCAGGGGGAGGATGTGATGGCGCCGGGCAATGTCGACAGGCACCAAGGCGAGCGCCTCGGGCTCCGGGTTGACGTCGTCCAGATCGACCGTCGGAATCCCTAGCTGAGCGGAAAGCGCCTCGACGATGTCCTGCTCGCTGACCACCTGCATCGAGACCAGGACTTCGCCCAGGCGCCGGCGAGAACGTTTCTGAACCGCGAGGGCTTGCTGGAGCTGCTCAGCGTTGATCAGCCCGGCCGAGACCAGGATCTCGCCGAGGCGATGTTTCCTGCTGATCGACACGGTATCGCCCGCTATCCGAGGCTAGGCCTTCGCCGACTCTTGGCGTCTCTGGACCTGCTGAGCGATCCACTCGTCGATGCCTTGCCTGTCGAACCGCCAACTGCCACCGACCTTGAAAGCCGGGATTTTACCTTCTTGCGCCAACCGATAGATGGTCATGCGGTTCATGCGAAGATACGCGGCCGTTTCGCTAACCGTCATGATTCGACTCATTGAGCATCCTCCCGAACCGTAGCACCCACACACCTAAGCACGCCGCCAGAATCTGCTCCGCATCGGCAAGGAGGTGTCCGATCGTCCCGCTCCGTTGGCGACAAACACCATCCGTGAACAGTTCAGCGTTCTCGTGGAGGTTATTCCACACTCTTGCCCGCCTCTGCCAAGCCCATCGAGACCGAAAATCGCTTGGCCGCCCGCTGCTATTCGGCGGGGTCAGGGTGAGCGTCGGGGGCGACGGCTGGGGGCGGCTCGCCAGGGCTGCGCAGGCGGACGACAGTGGCGCCAGCCCCGCCCTGCTCGCGCTCTGCCGGTCGATAATCGGCCACATGGGGGTGCCGCTCGAGGGTCTCGCCCACGGCCGAGCGCAAGGCGCCCGTGCCCAAGCCGTGGATGATCCGAACTTCCGCCAGACCGCCCACCAGAGCATCGTCGAGGTACTTCTCGAGTTCGTAGATGGCATCTGCGACCCGTTGGCCCACCAGATTGAGCTCCGGCGACACCTGTGCCTTCGCGGTCTGGATCTGGGCCACCGGGCTGTCTGGGGCAGCGGAACCGACGGCTTCGGGGAGCGGCTCCAGATCGGTGACTCGGGCCTTGACCCTGAGGATGCCGACCTGCACCTCGACATCGCCCTCCTGGTCGGGTAGCGACTGGATGGTGCCCTTCTGGCGCAAGGGACGGACCCAGACCTCCTCGCCGGGACGGCCCCGCACCGCGCGCGGCGAACGTCGGGCGGGCTCGGCCCGGGCTTCGGGAGCAGGCTCGACCGGCTCCGGAGGCCCGACCGATTCTTCGATGCGCGCTGTGCGCTCGCGGGCGGCCCGCTTGATCTCGACCGGCCCAGGGCCGCGGTGATCCCGCTTGCGCGCCTCCCGGAGCGCGGCCCGGGTAGATTCGACCATGTCCGTGATCTCGGCGCGCGCTTCCTCCAGCAGAGCCCGGGCCTCCTCCCGCGCCTGATGGATCAGCTTGCTGCGACGCGCTTGCAGGTCAGCGGTCAGGCGCTCGTATTCGGCCTTGAGCCGCTCGACCTCCGAGCGCTGCTGATCGACCGCCAGCCGCTCGGCTTCCAGGGCGCGGTGGGTCGCCTCGACCTGCTCGATACCGCGATCGAGGTGGGTGCGGACGGCACCCATCATCGATTCCGCCGTCTCCAGCACCGACGCCGGCAAGCCCAGCCGCTGCGCGATGGCAAAGGCGTTGCTGCTCCCGGGCAGACCGATCTGGACCCGGTAGAGCGGACGGAGGGTCTCGGGATCGAACTCGACCGATGCGTTCTCGATTCCGGGCTCCGAGAAGGCGAATGCCTTTAGCTCGCCATAATGCGTGGTCGCCACCGTGCGCGCGTCCAGGCTGTGCAGCACACTGAGCAGGGCTTTGGCCAGGGCGGCGCCCTCGGAGGGATCGGTCCCTGCGCCGATCTCGTCGAGCAGCACCAGAGCGTTGGGCTGCACCTGGCGCATGATCGACACGATCTGGCTCATGTGTGAGGAGAACGTCGAGAGATTCTGCTGGATGCTCTGCTCGTCTCCGATATCAGCGAACACCTGACCGAACATGGCCACCCGTGAGCCTTCGCTGGAGGGAATGTGCAGGCCCGACTGCGCCATCAGGGTAAGCAGGCCGACGGTCTTGAGGGCTACCGTCTTGCCGCCGGTGTTGGGCCCGGTGATGACCAGGGTGTTGAAGCCATCCCCCAGACGCATGTCGATCGGGACGACCTTGCCGGCCAGCAGTGGATGACGCGCGGCGGACAACTCGATGATGCCCTCGCGGTTGACCTGGGGCGGTGAGGCGTCCATCGACTGGCTCAGTTTGGCGCGTGCGGCGATGAAGTCCACCGCCGCCAAGCCTTCCAGCGACATCAGCAGCGACCCGGCCAGATCAGCGACCTGGGCGCTCAGCCGCGCCAGCACCCGTCGGATCTCCTCCTGCTCGCGCCGCTGTGCCTCGCGCAGTTCGTTGTTGAGCTCGACAACACTCAGCGGCTCCATGAACAGGGTGGCGCCGCTGGCGGAGGCGTCGTGAACGATGCCCTTGAACTCGCCCTTGAACTCGCTGCGGACGGGTACGCACAGGCGTTCGTTGCGGATAGTGATGATCGGCTCCTGCACCATCCGGCGGTAGGCAGGCGAGTTGATGATCGCCTCGAGACGCGTGTGCACGCTGTGGTTGAGGGATCGCACGCGCTGCCGCGCTCTCACTAGTTCGGGACTGGCGTCATCACGAACCTGTCCCTCACCGGTGAGGGCGCGATCAATTGCGTCCTCGAGATCGCGGAAGATCTCTAACTGGCCAGCATACTCGGCAAGCAGCGGATAGTCATCGCGAACATTGAGCAGGAATCCGCGGAGCCGCCGGCTGGCTGCCGCGGTGGCGGCGATATCGAGCAGTGCGTCGGGTTCAAGCACGCCGCCCTTGCCCGCGAGGTCGACCGATTCCCTGATGTCGTGGACGCCTCCCAGGGGGATCGACCCTTCCTCGTCCAGCAGTGCCCGCGCTTCGGAGGTCTCCGCGAGAAGATGCGACACCACCTCAAAGTCGGTGCTGGGCGACAGTTGCTCGACCCGCTCCTTGGCGACGGTCGAGCCGGCCTCCCGCGCCAACAGCGCTTTGATCTGAGCGTATTCGAGAACTCGGAGAGTGCGTTCGTCCATCGCGCCCCGCTATAGGCCCTGGTAAGGAAACACCGTCTCCCTGATGGCTTCTACCACAGACTCGGCGAACTTGCGGGCCTCTGCCGGTCGGGCGTCGGGCCCTGTTTCTTCCGGATCGTGCAGGGCACGACCGCGGAACTCGGAGGCCGCCGAAAGCGGCATCCATTCGGGCAGGTCCAGGCCCGCCATCAGTCCGTACGCCAGAGTCCATGACCGAGCGACGACATCGACGTCATATCCGCCGCCGCCGACGCAGATGATGTTGCGGTCGCCCGCCAGGTCGAGGATGCTCTTCACCAGGCGCGTGTACCCATGCGTGGTCATCTCGAAGTGGGTCAGTGGGTCGCGGTAGTGCGTGTCCACACCCATTTGGGCCACGATGAAATCGGGCCGGAAGTGCTCGACCGCCGGCGGCACCACCTGATCGAATGCCCACACATATGTTTCGTCGTCGGTGAACGGCAACAGGGGCACGTTGACCGAATAGCCCTTGCCGTCGCCCTCGCCGAGTTCGTCGACCTCCCCGCTGCCTGGGAACAGACAGCGGCCGGTCTCATGCAGCGAGATCGTCAGCACGTCGCGGCGCGAGTAGAATGCCTCCTGCACGCCGTCGCCGTGATGAGCGTCGATGTCGATGTAGGCAATGCGGCAGCCCCCGGGATGGTTGGCCAATAGACGCGCGATGGCGATCGCGGGATCGTTGAACACGCAGAAACCGGCGGCACGGTCGTGGTGGGCATGGTGCAGGCCGCCGGCGATATTGAAGGCGGCATCGACCTCGCCGCTGGCCACCAGGTCGGCGGCCGCTAGGGTGGCGCCGACGTAGACCAGGGATGCCTCGTACATATCCGGGAAGACGGGGTTATCGCTGGTGTCGAGGCCCCAATGCCACGGGCTGTCCACGCGCTCGCCCGCGCTCAGCCGGCGGACGACATCGACATACTCACTGCTGTGGGCGGTGAGCAGGTCCGCCTCCAGGCAGGGGGTCGGCGGTATCAGACGGCTGTTTTCGCCGTCGAAGGAACCGCAGGCATTGAGCAAGTCGTGGGTCGCGGCAAGGCGCTCCGGCTTGAGCGGGTGCGATGCGCTCAGTCGGTAGTTGCAGAACTCAGGGGCCCAGATCAGAGCAGCGCGCGGCATATTATTCTCGCCGGCGGATCCGATGACCGGCAGGCACAACTATACCGCGCAAAGTGGAAAGGGGTCAAGGGTACGAATGACTTGGGAGGAAAGTACTACCGACGCCAGACGGCGCTCCCGCGGCCCCCCGCGTAATCCCACTGCCAGATTTCGATCTCCCAGCGGGGAACCCATTCAACGTGCCCATCGCAGAACAGGAAAACACCACCGTCGAAGTGTCGGTAGGCGACCTGGCCAGGACCAGTCTCGTCGGCTTTCGGCTTGGGCTTGCCATTGTAATTCGGATGGTTGAACAGCGGCTGGCAGGCTCCGCTGTCAGGGTCCACATAGCCGTCGGCGGCCCAGATTACATAGCTCGCGTTCCGCACGGCCGCTTGTTCCTTGCCCGTCGGATCTGGGCTCACGCTGTAGCTCAGCTCGGAGGGATGAGGATGCAACTCATCTTGCGGCCTGGGCGCGGTATCTGCAGGACAGTGCCACACCGGATTGTTGGTCGTAATGTAGGGCCCCAGCGTCTCCACCACCGACCCAGTGTCACCGGATCCCACCTTCGCTTTCGGTAAGCAGGAACCATTGTCGTCCGCCCACATTTGCGTCCCGTACCAGATGTGCTTCAGGTTGCTGATGCAGACACCACGGTGAGCGTTCTGGCGGACAGTCTTGAGGATGGGCAGTAGTATGGTAACCAAGATGGCGATGATCGCCACCACTACCAGCAATTCAATCAGCGTCAGACCGCTTCGTCTGTTTGACGGGCACAGACTTGTCACGGTAGGGCCTCTCGGCAGCGTTCGCTGTCCGATAGCAACTTCTATTACACGATCAGTCTAACACAAGGTACCCGCGCTGTCAAGCGATTTCCTGGCGAAATCCAGCAATAATGTGACCCTGCGCACACATGTTCTCAGGGCCTCAAGTCGGCCGGTTTGAGAGGTTGTGCGGCCTCTGCCGACGCATATGCCGCCAGTACCACCTGCGTCGCCCGCAGGCCGTCCTGGCCCGTTATGGGCGGCTGCTGGCCCTTTTCGATGGCAGCCACGAAATCGCCGATCATCAGCGCGTCGCAGGATGACCCCCAATGAACCCACTGCGAAGGCGCGTCCCGGCCGTGGACAGTGAGCACCTGGCCGAAGCCGTCCACCGCGACCGTGGCGTCGCTGCCGACGAGGGTTACGGTGACGTCGCCCCAGAAGGGGTAACCCCCCGGCCGTGACCAGGAGGGGTCGATGGTGGCGAACACCCCATTCTCGAACTCAATGGTCAGCATCCCGCAGTCATCTACCTCCAGATCGGCGTGAATGAGGCGATCGATCTCGGCATAGACCGAAACCGGTTCGCTGTCCAAGAACCAACGGAGCAGGTCGGCCACATGCACGGTGTGATCGACCACCGCGCCTCCACCGGCGAGCGACTTCTGAGCGAACCACCCGCCCGGCATGGTGCCGTGATTGGTCGCCTTGACCGCGAAGATCTCGCCCAGCTCGCCGCCGCGGCACATCTCCCACGCGCGCCTGATCGGAGGTAGATAGCGGCACACGAACGCCGTCGACAGGAACACGCCGGCACGGGCACAGGCCTCGATCATGCGCTCGCCGTCAGCGATGGTGGTCGCGAGCGGCTTCTCACACAACACATGCTTGCCCGCCTGCGCACAGGCAACGACGTGATCGGCGTGGCGCGTGTTCTCGGAGCAGACGACAATCGCCTCCACATCGCTGTTCAGGAGCTGTTCAATGGTCCAAGCTTCAGCGCCGAAGCGCGCTGCCATCTCACGGCAGCTCGCCGGATTCTCATCGGCGATAACGACGAGTTGCGCGTCCGGCGTCTCGCCAAGCACGTCAGCGTAGCTAAGCGCGTGCATGTGCGCGAAACTCAGCATGCCGACTCGGACCACAGTCTCCTCCTAGCCGATCGTCACCGGTTGGCCGGTGCGCGACGATTCGAGAGCCGCCAGCGCAATCTCGAGCGCTGCCCGCGCGTCCTCTGGCGAAACCGCGAACGGCCGCCCATCGCGTAGGCAGGCGACGAAGTGCTCAGCCTCCAGTTGGTATGGCGAGCGGGCCACCGGGCTCTCCGGGACCGACACCCCTGGCACCGCAGCGTCGGCGCTCGGCTTGCGCAGCACCCGCAGGGGCGCCGCTGACTCGCTATCGAATTCCAGCAAGCCCTGGTCGCCGGCGACCTCCAGTTTGGTGATGAAGCTGCCCATGGGCAGCGCCCAACTGCCTTCGATATGCGCGATAGCGCCGCTGCGGGCACGCAGCGTGATAAGCGCGTAGTCGGTGTGGTCGAGGCCGCGATAGGTGAGGCTCTTGGCGTACACGCGCTCGATGTCGCCGAGATACCAGCGGACGAGGTCGAGGTCATGGATGAGCATGTCGAGGATAAGCCCGCCGCTGCGCTCGGAGTTGGCATACCAGTCGTCACTGGCACGGGGATGGCCTGACAGCCGGCTGGTCCGCATCACCGCGGGTCGCCCCACACGACCCTCGTCCAGCACCTGCTTGGCCGTTACATACTCCGGGAAGAAGTGCAGCACCATCCCTACCATGAGGCGCACCCCGGCCGACTCGACCGCGGCCAGCGCGCGGTCCGCCTGCTCGAGCGTGCGCGCCAGCGGCTTCTCCGCGAATACGTGCTTGCCGCGCTCGGCAGCGGCCTGGATGTACTGGGCATGAGTGTCGGTGGGCGTAGTTACCACGACGATGTCGATATCCTCGCGACGGAGCAGGACCTCGGCGTCATCGGTCGCCGTGCAGCCGTCGAACCGACCCGCCAGCGTCTTTGCCGCTCCCAGATTGGCGTCGGCAGCGCCCGCGATCTCGATCTCCCGCAGTGCCGCCAGGTTGCCGGCATGGGTGTTGCCCATGCCGCCGCAGCCGATGATCCCCACGCGGCACATGGCGACCTACCCCGCCAGAATCGCTGCCAGGCTGGCGGCGGTGTGTCGGATGAGTTGCTGAGGATGGTTGCGATACGGGCTCAGCTCGGCGGTGATGTAGCTGTCATAGCCGATCTCCCGCAGCGCCTTTACCACCTCCGGCCAATCGACATCACCTGCCAGCAGCGTGGTGAAACCGGTGATGTTGCCGATGCTGGTCTCAAAGTCCTTGACATGAATGCGGCAGATTCGCTCGCCGAGGATGCGAATCCAGTGCTGCGGGAACCCCGACACCAGGACGTTGCCTACGTCGAAATAGACGCGAACCCAGGGGCTGGCCAGCGCATCTATGAAGTCGCGCATCTCCAGCGGACTCAGCAGCAGCTTGTTCCAGACGTTCTCGACGCCCAGGATCACCTTCGCCGCCTCTGCCTCTGTCGCCAGTTCCGCCAGTGCCTCCTGCGCCCGGGCGAGGGCCACATCGTAGGGCACCTCCGCGGTAACCGTGCCCGGCACGACCAGGATGGCGTCGGTGCCCAGCCAAGTGGCGAGCTCGATAGCCTTGCGGACGATGGCCTTGCCCTGGCGGACCTCAGCGGCGTCGTTGCTGGTAAGCGGATGTCGCCAAAGCAGGCCGGTCGCCACGCTGGCGATCTCGATGCCGACTTCGGCTGCGGCCTGCGCCACCTGGCGGGCATCGGCCTCGCTGGTGCTCAAGGCGAGCGCGCCGTCGTCGGCCAGGGCGGGCTCGAACCCCTCGAAGCCCGCGTCCTTGGCCTGCTGCAGGCACTCCCGCAGCTGCATGCCCGCCGGAAACGCCCACTGGTTGATGCTCTTCTTCATACCTCCGCCCCCTTCAGCGCTCGGTCTGCCTCGGGCAGGCCGCAGCTAGCGCGTCTTGACCACCTTGCGAAGCCGCCGCGGGGCATCGGGGTCATGCCCCTTGGCCCGCGACAGGTAACACGCCAGTAGGGCACGGGCGTCAGCGCCTCCTCAACGACGATCTCCACTGGCAGCGGCAGGGCGGCCGTGGACAGGGCTTCCCGGTCATGGGACACGACCACCGTGTTGGCGCCCAGTTCGCGCAGGCGGCGAGCCATAGACAGAGTGTCGGCGTGGGCGGCGCCCGGCGCAACATAGATCACCGCGGGCGTGCCCGATTCCACCATGGCGATGGGACCGTGCTGAAAGTCGGCGGTCGAGAAGGCCTCCGCCGCCATGTAGCAGGTCTCGGTCATCTTCAGCGCGGTCTCCTGTGCGGTGGCGTAGTTGTAGCCCCGGGCAAGCATGACGCACTCGTTGATATCCGCGTAGCCGCCGGCAGCCTGCGCGATCGGCTTCTCCACTGCCAGCGCCTGCGCGGTCGCCTCGGGCAGCGCCTTGAGCGACTCTCTTCGCTCCCGATCGCCGGCCACCGCCGCCGCCAGAAGCAGCAGCAACGCCAATTGCGTGGTGTAGGTCTTGGTGGCCGCGATGCTACGCTCATGCCCGGCGTGGGAGAGCAGTACATGCTGCGCAGCCGAGGCCAACGGCGACCCGGACTGGTTGGTGATGGCGCAGGTCGTTGCGCCCTGCTCGTCCGCTCGGCGGATCACCTCGGTCACGTCCTCCGCCTCGCCCGACTGGGAGATACCGATGACCAGCGCTCCCCGCAGGCGGAGGTCGGCGCGATAAAGGGTGAACACCGAAGGCGCGGCCAGACTGACGGGGATCCCCAGAGAGCACTCGAACAGATAGCGGCCGAACGTCGCCGCGTTGTCGGAGGTGCCCCGGGCGGCGATCACGATCAGGCGAGGGCTCTGCGTTCGTAACGCCTCCGCCAGCGCTGCGACCGACGCCTGCTCGCCGTCCAGCGTCCTGGCGACGGCGTCGGGCTGCTCCTTGATCTCGTCGAGCATCAAGGGCACGACGCTATCCGCTGCGCTCCCCGGAGAGCTTCCTCAGCCGATTGATCTGATCGAAGCTCCCAAGCACGATGAGTTCGTCGCCAACGTCGAGTACGGACTCGGGAGCCGGGTTGATCTCGAAGCCGGTGTCCTGTCGATAGACGGCAACGACGACCGCGCCGCTCTCCTCGCGGATGCGCGATTGCTCCAACGTCCGGCCGGCGACCTGCGAGCCTTCGTGCACATGGACCTCGATCATCTCCAGCTCCATCCGCTGGTCATGGGTAACGCTATCGATGAAATCGGCCACCCTCGGGCAGAGCACGGCATGGGCGATGCGCCGGGCGCCGATGACATAAGGCGAGATCACGCGCGTGGCGCCAGCGCGGCGCAGTTTCTCTCCGGTCTCGGGGCGCGCGCAGCGCGCCACGATCAACAGATTGGGGTTGATCAGCCGCGCGCTCAGACAGATGAAGACGTTATCCTCATCGCTGGCAGCGACCGCGATGATGCCCCGCGCGTGCTCGATGCCGGCCTGCCGCAGGGCCTCGTCCTCGGTCGCGTCTCCCTGCACATAAAGGATGTCTTGGTCATCGAGGCCCGCCACCGCCTCGGGGTCGCGCTCGATCACAGCGAAAGGCGCGCCGTGATCGCGCAGGTCCGCCGCGACCTCGCGGCCCATCCGCCCATATCCGCAAATGATGAAGTGATCTCGCATAGCCTGCAATCGTCTGGCCCTCCGTCGTCGGCTCAGTATTCCGAGCATCTGTTCCTGCACCACCAACTCGGCGGCATTCCAGCCAGCCCACGCTACCAGCGAGATGCCGGCGAGGATGAAGAACATGATGAAGACCATCGCCTGGGGCGACGGCGGGCTGACCTCGCGGTAGCCCACTGTGCTCACGGTAATGGTGCTCATGTACAGCGCCTCGAGGACCGACCAGCCCTCGAACATGGTGAAGAAGATCACCGCCGTCAGAATGAGGAGCGCGAGCAGGAACAGCGCGGTCCGAAGCTGGGTAAGCGACTGGCGAACCTGGGCATCGCCCTGCCTTTCATGCACTATCGTCGGCCTGCCGCGGCGCTCGGTCATCGCCCTGCCTCGCCATTCATCCGCAACCCCGACTGGCGTGTCACGGCGACTCCGTGTGGCCCTCGACCCGAGACTGCAATTCGCGCATGGCCGCCTCCAGGCGCTGCTGACGAACCGCGTTCGTCAGGTCGCCGCGAGTCTTCTCGATGATCGACCGCGCGACGTCGGTGATCCGCTTCAAGTTACCGACCACCGCCGTGGGATAGTCGAACGAGACCAGCAGATAGTAGATGTCGTCCATGGCGCCCAACATTTCCTCGCTCCACTCGCCATGCCGGGCGCGGACCTCATCGAGGATGTGGCGCCGCAGTTCTCCCACCGCCTCCCCCAGGCCGCCCAGATAGGGCACTTCACCGACGCCCAGTTCCTCCGGGCCCGGCACCGGCTGGCCGCGGATGAGCGCCTGGGTGATCATCGCCTCCGCGTGTTCCTTTTCGGCGTCCTGCACGAATCCGGCGTAGTAGATGTCGGGATAGGGACGCAGGCACTCCTGCACCTGAGCCAGGTGCGTCCGGTTCTCCGCCAGCAGCGGCGCAGCGGCGGCGAACTGGCCTCGGTGGACGGCACGAATGGCATCGGCCGAGTTGCGAATGACCGCACGCGAGAGTGGCAGCGCGCGTTCGCGCGCCTGGTCCTTGGCGTCGAACAGCGATCGCAGGCGGTCGCAAGCTTGCTTGAGCGAGGTCAAGTCCATCGCGGATCCTCTGCTCCCAGGCTAGACCTCCAGCGCGCGGCCCAGGGCACGCAGCCCGTCGGCGGCAACCTGCCGCGGATCGGCCTCCCAGTATTCCTCGTTGAAGATCTCAAGCGAATAGTAGCCGTCGTATCCCTTCTCCACGAGCAGGGCGACGATATCGGTGAGCGGCTCGATCCCCAGGCCCGGCATCACCCGGTGGAGATCGGTGAGCTCCTCCATTGGCACGTCCATGCAGTCGTTGATATGGACCAAGAAGATCTTCTCGGGCGAAACCGCCGCCAGATCTTCGACTCTTGAGCCACCCAGGTAGAAGTGGAAGGTGTCGAGCAGCAGGCCGCCATTATGCTGGTTGGCGCCCTCGATGATCTGCCATGCCGCCGCAACGTCCTTGATCTGAGCCGCGCTGCCCAGGAACTCGAGCGCAATCCTCATCTCGTAGCCCCGCGCCAGGTGGCAGAGGTCGCTGAAATCGGTGACCGCGTCGCTCAGTTCCCCCGCCTCGGTGGCCGCGCAGGCGACGATGGTGTCGCAGTCTATCAGCCGCGCGACTTTCATCGCCTGCTCGGCCCGCTCGAACGCCCGCTGACGCTCGTCACGGGCGGCATACATCCAGCCCATGACCGGCAGCACTTCGGCGCAGCGCAGCCCGAGATTGCGCAGCGTCCGGCCCACCTCTGCAGGCGGCAGTCCGTGTTGGGCGCCGGCGTGGAGATCCTCGATCCAGAGGCCCACTCCCTGGTAGCCGGCGCCCGCGGCGATGCCCATCCCCTGGGCAAGTCCCGCCTGCTTGATGGTAATCAGGTTGAGCGCCAACTTGTCCGGCACCCTCGTCCCCCCGGATGTGGTCTCGACTCCCGCCTCAGTTCGCCGCCTATGGGCTCAGCCCTGTTCCTCGCCCGCGGGCCCCGCCAGGCCCAGCCGGAAGATGGCCTCAACCAGCGCCAGATCGGCAACGGCGTCGGCCGCGGGTGACAGCGGCTGACGATTATTGGCGACACAGTCCACAAAATGCTCGGCCTCCCGCCGGAATGACCAGCCGTGCGGCGCAAGAGGCTCGACCGATTCGGCGCTCTGCGCATTCCGGTAGAGATGCACCCGTGCCGGCACATTGCGCAGCAGCGGGGGCGGCGTGGCTATCTCGAGCGTGCCCCGCTCAAAGGCGACCATCAGGTGCTCGTCCCAGCGATAGGCGGCCAGCGACCCGGCCTCCATACTAGCGGGAAATGTGCCATAGTCGAGGATCGCGAGCTTGCTGGTCCCCCGCAGCCAGGCGGAGTGGACGCGATCCGGCTCGCCCAACAGATGACGGAGCAGGTTGAGGTTATGGCAGTAGACATTGTTATACCAGTAGAAGGAATCTCGCTCGCTTGCCGGCAGCCAGTCGGGCCAGCTCGCGGCCGTGACCGGCGCCGGCTCATCGGTGGCTATCTGCCGCCCCAGCGTGCCGCACACCCAGTCGCCGCCAAAGCAATGGACGCGCACGAAGGTGATGCGCCCCAGCTCGCCGCTGTGACGCAGGTCGGACAGGATCTCCCGCGCCTCCTCCACGCCGGGGTCGAATCGCTTCTGATAGCCGACCATGAGGATCTTGCCCGCACGTTCCGCCGCCGCTGCCATCTCACGTGCGATCACCGAGGAAGTTGCGATAGGCTTTTCGATAAATACATGCTTGCCGGCCTCGAGCAGATCGCAGGCGATACGCGGATTGGCCGTCTCCGGGGTGATCGAGACCACTGCGTCGATGTCTGCTGCTTCCGCCAGGGCGCCGTGATCGGAATGAACGCTGCCGATGTGGAATTTCTCCGCGACCTGTCGCGCCAGTTCCTGACGGGCGTCGGCCAGCGCCACCACCTCGCAGCCCCGCGCCTCCAGGAAATTGGGCAGATGGACCATCTGGCCCATGAACCCGCAGCCCAGGAACCCGAGGCGTACCGGCATTAGCCGTGGTCCCCGGCCATGCCCGACTCGACGCGGCCCTTGAGCGCCTCCAGCATCCGATCGCAGTTATTCTTGACTAACTTGGCCAACACCCGCCGGATGAGCGGGCCGATCAACGGCACATTCATCTCGAAGTCGAGCACCAATCGCACGCGCGTTCCGGCGTCGTGGGGGCGGAACGTCCACTCGCCCTGATAGCGATCCCAATCGCCCTTGGTCGCATGAAACAGGCAGCGTCGCATCGTGTCATCCCAGTCGTCCTCCTCGGTCCAGCGGATGGTCCGGCTGAACTCGCGGACGACGCCCACCCACTCGCTGACGACGCGTCGGCCATCGCGCTCTATCACGTTGATGCTTTGGACGTCGGGCAGGAACTCGGGGAACTTCTCCACCTGCTTGGCCACCGCATAGACGGCGTCCGGCGGCGCCGCGATATGGATCACGCTTTCGACGTTGGGCATCGGCGCCTACCGCCTGGCCAACTGCTCGATCACGCCGGCACTGAAGCGCTCGGTTGACAGGTTCGCGTACATTAGCAGACCCGCGCACCAGGCGTGGGCCAGCGCCAGCAGCGAGCCCTTGGGGTGTGTCCAATCGGTTTGATACCACTGTCCGGCGACCATGCCCTTGCCAGCGTTGAAGTCCCCATCGAGCCGAGCGATGAACTGATGGAAGCAGAGCAAGTGGTCGAGCGCGCGATCGAGGTAGTAGCCGTCGTCGGTCCACTCCCACAGTTTCAGCAGCTCCGGGTGACAGATCAGGCCGTGGCTGTGGAGATGGTGATTGGCGACCGATGCCATGTCGGCACCCACGGTGCGGAAGTCGTATCGCCCGAGCAGAGTCTGATCGGAGAACTCGACGTTGTAGGCATAGCGAAAGGTCATCATCCAGTCGGCGGCGCGCCGGGCCAGCGCCAGCCAGCGCTCGTCCTTGGTTGCGTCATAGAGCGCGCAGTAACTGATGACGGCGTTGTGGCCGTCCGCCGAGGCGGGGGTCAGGTGGGCATCCTCGAGGGCTCCGACGATGTGCTCATCCTCGACGAATCGAGCATAGTAGTCGGCTGCTCGCAGGGCCGTCTCACGCAGCGGCAGCGAGTCGATCAGCGGCTCGGCCGCCAGCAGCGCGGCGATCCAGAGCAGCCCGGCGGCGCTTTCCCACTCCTGGACCTCGCCGGTCTCCTTGTGGTAGTAGGTGCCAAGGTTGCCGTCCTCGCGCTGACGCTCAGTGACCAGGCGCAGATTGCTCTCCGCCGCCCGCAGCCACTGGTCGTGGATCTGGCCGGCATCGCGGGTTTGAGCGATGGCCTTGAGCAGGAACAGCGTGGCCTCCGCCGCGGTGCGAGAATGGAGCCAGTCGGGGTCGGGACTGGACCCCGTACCCCAGCCCGACTCCTGGGTCCATTGCGACCAGAACAGGCCGCACGGCGCCAGGCCGTCCTGGCAGATGTGATCGATCACGGCGGCGCCTGCGTGCTGGTAATCGTGGTTGCCCGTCTCGCGCCCATACCACATGAGTGCGAAGGCGTGAGGAATGCCGCTGACGCAGGCGACATGCATCTGGGGCCGATCCAGGTGGCCGCCTCCCTTCCCGAAGCAGGAGTCGAAAGCGGCGGTCTCGAACAGCACCCGACGCTCGCCGTTGTAGTGCCAGCGATGGAGTCCGTGTGCGGCCAGGGCGCTCGCCTCTTGGGCGCCCAGCCAGGAGTTCTCTGGGTTATCGCGGCGCCACGCGAAGTAGAAGGATCGGACCAGCGGGTCATAGGCGTGCAGGTCGCGCGGACCGGCGAACAGCCAAAACTGAATTTCCGCCCGCTCGCCCGGCGACAGGTTGAAGCTGGCGCGATCCGGTGCCGTGCTGTTGGGCCCGAGGAACGTGTATCGAGCAGGCTCCTCGCGATAGGGAAAGTCGACCATGAGTCGCGCCCGCGGGCCGCCCCCATCGAAGCCGATTCCCGACAGCCCGCCCGAGAAGCGGGGCGAGACCACAACCGCAGTGGTCAGAGCCTCCGTCCAGCAGAACACGCTGGGCAGCGGCGAACGATCCGAACGGAAGGACCAGGCCTGAGAGACGAACTCCTCCACATCCCCGCCCTGGGGATCGAACCGCGGGTACTTCTGTGGACAGCGCTCGGGTCGGTTGTCCTTGTAGAACAGGCCGGGGATCATCCAGCGAGGGATACCGGTATCCAACACCTCGAAGATCGCACGAAGAGCGCAGGTTTCGCCCAGCTGGCCAGTGTTGGCCACGGCGAGGTTGAGCTCCCAGCATTCCTCCATCCGGTAGCGCGGCCGGACATTGCCCGACAGCTCCCACTCACCGCTGGGAGAACTCAGCCGACCTGAAAAGGCGATTCCTGCCTCGGTGTAGCCGCATTCGCCGATCCGCGCGGCCGACCAGCCGTCGTCCATGAAGGCGCCGAGCACAGGCCCGCCCGTCAGCGCGGGGCGATAGCCCTCGCCCTCCCGAATCGCCAGCACGGGAATCAGTCCGCCCTCACCGGGCTCGAATGTGAGCTGTGTCCGTCGGCCCCGCAGGGATATCTCGGGCATCGCTCCCTCCGCGCACGCCGCTGCCCCTGCGCGCCGACTTCGACGCGCCCGACCGGTCTCCTGCGAGCACACGACGGGGCCAGGCTATTCGCCGTC
>Ga0111223_1062_pt1 | contig 18554 bp, 18 predicted proteins | sample DeeMarSWOR152_54_FD_80387 | JGI IMG/M metagenome (GOLD analysis project Ga0111223, IMG submission 80387) | candidate division KD3-62 bacterium DG_56
GGCTCCTCCTGCGGAGACGGCGGATCCACGTCGATGGTGCAGGTGGGCGTCGTGTCCGGGTTGTTCACGATGACGAAGAACTTCGCCCTGTCCGGGGGGGACTCGGTGCCGTCGCAAGCCGGATAGGCGTAGGGCACAAAGTCCAGCGACCAAACCGGGATCACGATATGGTCGGTGACTTCCATGTCCCAGGCCGTGTCCTTGGCCGGCGTCGTAACTCCCGCCTCCATGCACGCCGTCGGCTTGGAGTTCAGACCGTGTTTGTACACGATGGTGAACGTGTAGTCCTCCGGCGGAACTGGCGGGGGCGGAGTCTGGGTCACCCCGAATATCCAGGTGACGTAGACCGAGGCCGCGATGGGATAGTCAACAATATTCCAGCAGGGATCCATACATCCCGTCTCGGCCAGGTTGTAGTTGGTTTCCACCGCCCAGTAGTCGGTTGGGGGAAGGACCGGCACAGCATGGGCCTTTCCCCACTGCTTGCTGGCTCCCTCCGGGGTAATCGGTGCCCGCCAGTCGGCCATCAGCGGGCCAACCGGATCGCCCAGGTCGTCCACCCAGCCGGGGTGCCACCAGAAAGCATTGACGTAGTTGCCCGAGGGCGTAGGCGGGTCCTTGGAGTCGATCAAGTCATAACCATCGGTGGCTGTCGGTTGGACACCGAAGTAGCAGCCGGTGTCTTCCGGCGAGCCATAGAGCGCCCCCCAGTAGACATGGAGATTACAGTTCCAGTTGTCCCATCCGGGAGCGCCTCCCCAGGCGCCAGCGGTCGCGGCCGCAGCGCCTAGCACTAGCACAGCCACTAGCGCTATAAGCGATCGTCTAGGCATACTCATCCTCCTGATTAGCCTACGTACTGCGGCACAGCGCAATTGCCATCATCGTCGTCGAACAATGGTGTCACCGTCCCTGGTGTCTCCGTGCCGCAAACGTGAGAGAGTGACCGCTCGCCGCTATGCTGACTCGGAAAGCCGCGGTCGATGCTTCCGAGTCCGGGTGGCCGGCACTGCCTACGGTCCGACGGTCCCCGAGGCAGGCGATGTTGCGCCGACCGCGATCTGTCCCCAGAAAGATCCGAGGCCAGGTCATCGGCCGCCGCAGCGATCGCTGCTGACAGTGAGTGGTTCACCATGGCCGGGGTGAAACGCTCGGCGGCAAACGGGAGGGAGGGAGCCGATGCCGCGAAGTCGTCGGACATGATAATAGCGACCGCCCGGTAGCCCCCGGGCGTGTCGGTATAGGAAACAACGTCCACCGACATCGGGCAAGCCACCGCGGGAATCGATCTCGGACCGGCAATCGGATTCCCACGATGGTGTTCGGCCGGCTGGCGCTGCACTGACGGTACAGCGCAACCTCCCCCTGCGGGTTGAGCAGGCACCACGATCAAGGCACCCGCCAACCCCGCACGGTGTTGGGCCGGCATCGCCTCCTTTCGACCGGCCCTGCTCGGGCCGGTCATGAATTCCTGTGACGCGCGCTTCGGTGAGCACGTCGTCATTAGCAGCCTCGCTATTTGAGATGAAACTTGGCGTGGCAACCGTGTTGTTCTGGTACCGACCAACGAGATCCCGGGCATCCCCGGCTACTCTCGAACTACGGTAAGCACCGAGTACAATACCTGACGCTGCTTTCGGTCAGTGCCGATTCTGAGTCGGCGCGGCGCAATTGCCTTTGGCGGCTGTTGCTGTGGTCTGTGGCGGAGACAAATGGCTGGAATCGGTATCAGGTAGCAGTCTGTTCAGTTGCGGCTTTCGTTGTGACAGGCAGTCACGCGCAGCTAATCCAAACGGACACAGTCCATGCGGCACAACCGTCCTTGTGAGACAACCTGCTGTTGATGCCGCCCTTCCCGAATTGTCTCCGCACCGGGGTCTCTCAGCTGTCTCACCCGATGCGGTACAGCTCATCCACCGACACGAGAATTCTATCACGCGGGGGGTCTTGTGTCAAGGGGCGGCCTGCCAAAAACTGAGGTCTGGAGCAGGGATTTCACTCACTTCTGGCTCTGCCCAGTTCCAGGATGTAGGTGATCCCCTCCTTGAGTTCATGGTGCGTAATGCTTCCGCCTTTGAAGTCCATTTGGAGCAGCTTATTGATTTCCAGAAACATCTCGTGATGGGTGCGCCCCTCCCCAAACCAACGTTCGACATCCTGCCGCAGCCGGCGACGGCGTTCCTCAGGCACCCTGCGAGCGGCGCCTGCCAGCATGGCGGTCACCTGCGCCATGTCCTCGGTAGTCTGTTCCGTGCCGGTCTCGGGAGAGATGTAGGAGAAAACGCCGCTATCACACCGCAGGGTCACGTTGACCTGGCTGGTCGAGCCGCCGGGGACCTCGTAGACCATGGCCAGGTTGAGCGAGGGCTTGCCGTTGACGTCCCACTCGGAAAACGCCAGCCGCAGGTTGCCGTAGGGTACGCGGCTGAGGAAAGGGGCAAGTGCCTCCTCGACGTGATGCCGCCAGATCTGTACCTTGTCGTCCACAGGCTGCCGCCCAAGCCTCTCCACAACGCCGACCGAAGACCCGCTGTCCGTCAGGGGCGACGGGGCTCGATCATCAGCCGAATAGCGGTCCTCTCATGGCCATCGACAAGGATGTCGGTGAACGCAGGACGACAGATCAGGTCGAGGCCGGAAGGCGCCAGAAAACCACGCGCGATCGCCAGCGCCTTGACGGCTTGGTTGAGCGCGCCAGCCCCGATCGTCTGAAGCTCGGCCACCCCCTTCTCACGAATCACGCCGGCTAACGCCCCCGCCACCGCGTGGGGGTTGGACTTTGCTGAGACCCGCAAGACTTCAACCATGGCTACCCCCTGTTCGCCGCGACCAGTTCGGCGACGACTAACCCCTTTCTCCCCCGCGCGCTGCGCGCGCCTCGATGTCGGCGGACTCGTCAACGCAGCGGCGAATTCGGTGAATCTCGTTCGCTTTTCCGCTTCGGTCGTCGATTTCCAGGGCAACCGCGCAGAGTGCGACCCGTCCCTCGGCGACCTCGAACTTGACTGGCATGCGACTGCGAAAGTGAGTCACGATCAAATCGCCGTTCATGCCCAGGACCGATCGCTCCGGTCCGGTCATGCCCACATCGGTGATGTACCCGGTGCCGCGGGGCATCACGCGCTCATCGGCGGTCTCGACGTGGGTATGGGTGCCCACCACCGCGCTCACCTGCCCATCGAGCATCCAAGCCATGGCCTGCTTTTCGCTGGTCGCCTCTGCGTGCATGTCGACCACCACCACGGGCGTCTCTGCCCGCAGCACAGGCACTTCGCGTTCGGCCGCCTGGAAAGGGCAATCGATCGGCTCCATGAACGTGCGCCCGCACAGATTGAGTACGCCAACGCGGCGGCCGTCGGGAAGCGGGAACAGGCCAGTGCCCGCACCGGGGTCGCCGGGCGGATAGTTGTCCGGGCGCAAGAGGCGAGGCTCTTGGTCGATGATCTCGCGCACACCCTTGTTTCGCCACACATGATTACCCGTGGTGATCACGTCGATGCCCACCGCGAGCAGCTCCCGCGTGACATCGGCCGTGATGCCCATTCCCCCTGCCGCGTTCTCTCCGTTGGCGATCACGAAATCAGCGCTCAGTTCGGAGCGGAGCGTTGGCAGCAACGCGCCAACCGCCCTACGGCCGGGGCGCCCCACTATGTCGCCGATAAACAGTACTCTCATCCCGAATGTGACGCACCCGCAGCCGTTACAGGCCGGCGGCCCTCACTTTGCATATTCCACCGCTCGCGTCTCCCGGATCACTGTAACCTTGATCTGGCCCGGATATTCCAGTTCCTCCTCGATCTTGCTGACCAGATCCTTGGCAACCCGAACCGCGCCCAGATCGTCGATCTCGTCCGGCCTAACCATGATCCGAATTTCGCGACCGGCCTGGATCGCGTACGACTTGTCCACCCCAGCGCAGGAATCAGCGATCTCCTCTAGCTTCTGGAGGCGCTTGAGGTAATGCTCCAGCGTCTCGCCGCGCGCTCCTGGCCGCGCGGCCGAGATGGCGTCGGCGGTATGCACCAACACCGCCTCCATGGATTGAAACTGCTCGTCCTCGTGATGCGCGCCGATGGCGTGCAGGATTTCGGTCGGCTCGCGGTAGTGGCGAGCGAGATCGGCGCCGATTGCGGCATGCGGACCCTCGACCTCAAAGTCGACTGCTTTGCCGATATCGTGCAGCAATCCGCCGCGCTTGGCAATCGCCGCGTTCAGCCCAAGTTCCTCCGCCATCATGCCGGCTAGATGGGCGACCTCAATGGAGTGTTCGAGGACATTCTGACCGTAACTCGAGCGGAACCTGAGCTTGCCCAGCAGCCGTACCAGTTCCGGATGCAGTCCAGTGACTCCGGTCTCGAAGGCCGCCCGTTCGCCCGCCTCCTGGATCTTCTCCTCCACCTCGGCCTGGGCCCGCTGGACGACCTCCTCGATCCGTGCAGGGTGAATACGACCGTCGGCGATCAGCGTCTCCAGCGACAACCGCGCCACCTCCCGCCGGACCGGGTCGAATCCGGAGACGACCACCGCCTCGGGCGTGTCGTCAATGATCAGGTCGACCCCCGTCAGGGTCTCGAAAGTGCGAATGTTACGTCCCTCGCGGCCGATGACCCGCCCCTTCATTTCGTCCGAGGGCAGCGGCACAACCGAGACCGTGCTTTCCACCACTTGATCGACAGCACAGCGCTGGATCGCCAGGGTCACGATGTCACGAGCCCTGCGCTCCGCCTCGGCGCGGGCTTGGTCCTCAATCCGCCGCGCAAGTTGCGCCGCCTGGTCGCGGACTTCCTCCTCGACTTGGCGTAACAGCAGGATCCGAGCATCCTCTACGCTCAGCTCAGAAACGCGCTGCAATTCCTGCCGCTGCCGCTCCTGAAGACTCGCCAGCTCCTCCTGGTGTCTGATCAGTTCGGTCTCGCGGCCTGCCAGCGCTTTTTCTTTCTTTTCCAAGCCGTCCAATCTGCGATCCAGCGTCTCCTCCTTCTGGAGCAGTCGCCGCTCGGTTCGCTGGAGTTCGGCTTTGCGATCACGGTGTTCGCGCTCGATTTCATTGCGCAGGCGAAGCGCCTCATCTTTGGCCTCGAGCAGGGCCTCTTTCTTCTGGCTCTCGATCTCCTTGCGAGCATTCTCCAACAACTGCTGCGCTTCTGCATTGGCTTGCTCGGCCCTCAGCCAGTTGCGCCGAGTGATCCGCGACTCAACCAAGATCAGGATCACCAGCGCCAGCGTCAGGGCGAGGACAAGCATCAACACTATGTCCTGACCCAGGCCGAGCAGACCCGCCATTACCGGGCTCATCATTAGACCCTCCCATGTGCAGGCCGGAGACATTGTCACCCGTCCGCCGACGCCATCGCCGGCGGAAAAACGGGCCGGCCCGCTTTCTATTTCAAGGTACTATGGCAGCGACGACATTGGCGTGCCGCCCGAACCACACGCTACTCTTCCTCACGACGAATCCGGGCTATAACAGTCTGGACAATATCCGACGAGAACCCACGCTGAACCAGCAGTCGGCGAATCCGCGCCAAGACTTTGGGGTCGCTGGTCTGTGGCCCGGTCAGACGCTTGCGCGCGAGCGCCAGCGCCAAATCGAACTGCGCTTCCTCCCCCAGCCGGGTGTCGATCGCCCGCGCTGCCACGTCGCCCGGGACCCCTTTGCGGCGTAACTCGGACCGCAGGGCAACTGGTCCCATCGACCGCTGCGCGAGCCGACTCTCGACCCAGGCCTCGGCAAACTCGGCGTCGTCGACCATCCCCAACTCGCGCAAGCGGGCCAGCGTCTGCTCAATAACCGGCGCCGCGAAACCACGTGCCCGAAGTCGCTGGCCAAGCTCGGCCTCGCTCCGAGCCCGATACGCCAGCAGCCGAAAACAGCACGCCTTGGCGCGTTCCAGATTCGCCGCTTCTGAGTTGTCCTCGATAGAATCGCTTTCGGCCACTTTGGCCGTTCCCCAGACTATCCGCAGTTAGAGTGCCTCCGCTTCCGCGTCGGCGGATGGCGATGGCCCTGTGAGCTCGCGGATCTTGCTCTCGATCTCCCGTGCTATCTCGGGGTTAGCGTCCAAGAACTCGCGCGCATTGTCCCGGCCCTGGCCCAGCCGTGTGTCCTGGTAACTGAAGAACGCGCCGCTCTTGGTAATGACGTTGACCGCCAGGCCGACGTCGAGCACACTCGCCGACTTCGAGATCCCCTCGCCATGATAGATGTCGAATTCGGCCTGGCGATAAGGCGGCGCCACCTTGCTCTTGACGATCTTGGCACGGCTCCGGATGCCCACGACTTCGGTCCCCTGCTTGATGGATTCCACACGGCGCAACTCGATGCGCACTGCCGACCAGAACTTGAGCGCGCGGCCGCCTGGGGTCACCTCTGGGTTCCCGAACATGATGCCGACCTTCTCGCGCACCTGGTTGATGAAGACCGCCGCCGCGCGCGACTTGCTGATCGATCCCGCCAGCTTGCGCAGGGCCTTGCTCATCAGCCGCGCCTGCAGGCCCACCTGCGAGTCGCCCATCTCGCCTTCGAGCTCGGCACGCGGGACTAGTGCCGCGACCGAGTCGACCACTAGGATATCGACCGCCCCGCTACGCACGAGCAGGTCCGTAATGTCCAGCGCCTGCTCGCCGGTGTCAGGCTGCGAGATTAGGAGGTCGTCGACGTTGACGCCCACCAAACGAGCCCAATCGGGATCGAGACCGTGCTCGGCATCGATGAAGGCAGCGACACCGCCGCGGCGCTGCGCCTCACCGACGGCATTGAGCGCCAGCAACGTCTTGCCCGAACTCTCGTTGCCGAAGATCTCCGTGATTCGCCCGCGCGGGATGCCGCCGATGCCCAGCGCCAGGTCCACCGCCAGACAGCCAGTCGGGATCGCCTCCACGCTCAAGCGCGCCGAGGCATCGCCCAGCCGCCCGTCGTCGCGTTCAGCCATGTTCATGCTCCCTCTCCGCCGGCGTCTGCCGCCGGCGAAAGCCTGGCATCAGCCAGACGCGTGTAGATCGCTCCGCGCGGGGTCAGTTCGCTCTTCATGACTGCCACGGAGGTCACTCGCATGGTCCCCACCGGCGCCTCGCGCAGGCGCTCGATCGCTTCCCGCAGCCCTGACCCTGGCGGCGCCTTGACGCGCCCCAGCGTCATGTGGGCGGAGAACGGACGCTTCTCCGGTGGGAAGCCCAGCGGCGTCATGGCCTGCTCGATGCGCCGCGCCAGCTCGGCCATCTGTTCGGCGCCGGCAGTCACGCCGACCCAGACCACCCGCGCCGATCCCGGTCGCGGGAACGCGCCCGCGCCGTGCAGTGTGAGGTCGAACTCGGCTTGGCCGTCGACCGCCGCCGCGTTGCCGGCGATGACCCCATCCATTAGTCCCGCCTCCACTCCTCCGAGGAACTTCAGCGTGAAGTGCATGCCAGCGGGATCAACCCACTTCACCGATGCCGCCGCCGCCCGCAGCTCCTGTTGGATCGCTGCCGCCTGCGCGCGGAGCTCGTCGGTAAGGTTGACTGCGATAAAGGTTCGGATCCGCTCGGCCACGGCTAGTTGCTCCCCGCCTGCAGGTTTCGCCGCAGCAGATCGAGTGCGGCTTGCGAGGCGCGCATTTTGACCGCCCGGCGGTCGCCCGGCAGCCGATGCTCCTCGACGACCTCGCCTTCCGGACCCGCCAGGGCAATGTAGACCAGCCCAACCGGCTTGGCATCGCTGCCGCCGGCGGGGCCGGCGATGCCCGTCGTGCCCAGGCCGTAGGTCGCCTGCACGCGAGCGCGCACGCCGTGGGCTATCTGCACCGCAACCTGAGCGCTGACCGCCCCATGGGCCGCGAGCGTCTCCTCGCTAACGTCGAGCAACTCCATCTTCCCCTGGTTGCTGTAAGCGACGATGCCGAGCAGGAAGTAGTCCGAGCTGCCAGGGACGTCGGTGACCCGGTCGCCTATCAGCCCGCCAGTACACGACTCCCCCACCGCAAGAGTTGCTTCGCGCTCGCGCAGCAGGTGACCGACCACAACCTCCAAGGGTTCATCATCGGCGCTGGTTAGCCACTCGTCCGCGAGTTCGACGATTTCGCGCTCGACGGCCGCGACCGCGGCGTCCGCCCCCTCGGGCGTCGCGGCACGCGCGGTGACTCGGACACGCACCTCGCCGGGACCCGGCAGGAAGGCAATCTCCGCCTCACCTGGACCCTCTACCACCGGGCGCAGCCGGTCCGCCAGCAATGCCTCAGCCCGTCCGGGTGCCTCTGGCACAGCCAGGGCAGCACGGTCCTCTCCGTCATGGCGCGCATCTCCGCCGGGATGCCAGGAAGCACGCACAAAGTACTGCCCGACGACTCCACGATGAAACCGGGCGCGGTGCCGATAGGGTTATCGATGACGGTGGCGCCCCGGGGAATCATCGCCTGCTTGCGCTGCTGGTCAGTCGCGAGATGGGGGCGACCGATGCGCTCCAAGAATGCGCGGATGCGCTCGAAAGATGGGGAGTGGAACTGGAGTTCTCGCCCGGTGGCGTGAGCCACGGCCTCCGCCGTCAAGTCATCGTGAGTGGACCCGAGGCCGCCGGTCGAGACGACCAGCGGACAACGTTCGAGCGCCTCGGACATGGCCCAAGACACCCGCCCTAGGTCATCGCCGACGGTGGTCTTCAGCGTGACATCGATCCCGATTGCCGCCAACTTCTGACCTAGATAGGCTGCGTTGGTGTCCACGACCTGCCCGATGAGCAATTCCGTGCCCACCGACAGCAACTCTGCTTCCATGACTTCCTGCTGGCGACGTCGGCGAAATATGCCGGCTGGTATGAAGGCCTGGGCGGTCGCCGCCACAGCCGCCCTGGCGGGCATGAAACCGGGCGTATTATACCTGATTCCGCCGCTATTGACAAGGCGTCGCCGCCAGTGAAGCAAGCGCCAGGTAAGCGGGAAGACAGGAAGCGCGTGCAGCAGAGCACATTTCGCCGGTCAGGCGGCCTGAGGCCCGTCGCACGAGCTCTTGGCCCCGTCTCGCCACCGCACCTGTGCGCCGAGCCACGCGGCCCACGTGGGACGCACAAGATGGCATCAGCCGCGAACCACCGACGGGCGACGGGGCGACGTGGCCAAGCAGGCGGCTGGCCGGCCGCCGGATAAGTCATCTTCGGGTTCCGCTACCCAAGACGCGACACGACGGGAGGCAACGACGATGCGACGCGGGCTTGCTTTGGTGGTCCTGTTGGCAGCGATGCCCTCCACACCCGGCCGAGCAGTTGACCTCGTCCAGGGCTGGCAGATTGTGAGTTTCTCCATCCTGGAGCCGATGCCGCTAGATCGCTTCGACGTCATCGACCAGACGACAGGCGAGCGCAGGCCTTTCCCCGAAGCGTGCGCCCCGGGTCCTGATTGCTGGATGGAGAGAGCTCTCTGGTGGTACGATCCAGTGGCGCAGGGCTATCAGATGGTGAGTCTCGGGGGCGGAGAGCAAGAGGTCCTCCCCGACCGCGGCCACTGGGTCTGGTCCTACAGCGAGCATCCGCTCAAGATGGTCCCCACCTACGACGTGGCCGACTGTTTCCCGCTCCAGCTCGGCTCAATTCGACTGATGGACGCCCTCGGGAACGACTACCAGGGGACGTACTCTGTGCTGTATTCGGTCGACCAGCAAGCCAACATCTGCGGGATCGCGTGCTACGGGAGGCAGGTTGCGGAGTGGCCGCTGGGAGCGGTGGGGATATATGCGGATCCTCCGGAGCCGTATGATTGGTGGATCGAGTGGTGGGCGACTGTGGATGATGGGCTGTGCGGCGTGGGTACTGACCAGCCTGATGGCAGCTCGCTACGCTTCAATCCGCCGATTCTTTTTCATGACCGCATGTACCCGGGAGAGAACCGCACGCAGACCGTGGTGGTGGCGCAGGAGTGCGAGGGGTTCGGCCTTCCCGTCAGCTACTCAATGCGCTTTCTTGGGCCAGAGGTGGTCAATACAGCCTGTGGCGACGTAGTATGCCTAAAGCTAGAAGCCACATATGAGAATCCGATTGGGCCATCCTACCGACTGTTGGTCTGGTTCGCACCGGGAGTCGGAGAAGTCCGACGTCTGTATTGGTCAGACGACCATCTGGACAGCATCGAAGAGGTCGTAGACTGGTCGCCGTAACTCCTAATTGGCCATGCCTAACGTGTCACTCCGAAGGGCGCACTTGGGCGGATCTGAAGTCAGGCGATGCCCATGCCTCGAGCACAGAGCCGTGAGCGGATGTGCCCAATCGCGAGGTGGCGACTCATGTGAAGCGTGGCGACATTCGAGCGACGGCCTCAATCGCTCTCCACGGGAGCTTCAACGGGCTCCTCTTCTTCGGCTTCCTCACCGATGGTGCGGACGACTTCGAGGATCTGCGCGATGCCGAAGGGCTTAGGCAAGCAGAGGAAGGCTCCACTGTCCAGCGAAGCGGCGACCAGGTCCTGGGCCGCATAGCCGGTGATCATGACTACATTGACGTCGGGGTTGAGCTGCTTGAGCGCCCTCAGGGTCTCAACGCCGTTGAGACCGGGCATTTTGATGTCTAGGAATGCCAGGTCGAAACGCTCATTCCCTGCCAGGTGGAGCGCATCCGCTCCGGAGGCGGCGGTCGTCACCTGGTAGCCCGAGCGCTGAAGCGCATCCTGGAACATGGTGCGGATATTGGGTTCGTCATCCACGACGAGGATACTGTACCGGTTCATTGTGCTACACTCTCTGTCGCGTCTGGAGCTTGCCGCTGGCGCACGCTGCTAGGGTCGAGGGCGGGCAGGGTGATGGTGAACTGGGTCCCCTCCCCCTCCTTGCTGTCCACCCCGATCTGGCCGCCGTGCCGCTGGATGATTCCGTAGGCCACGACCAAGCCCAACCCCGTACCTTGGCCCTCGGCCTTGGTGGTGAAGAAAGGCTCGAAGACCTTGCCGAGGGCCTCCTGTGGGATGCCGCGGCCAGTATCCGTGACCTCAATGCCAACTTCGCTGGGCCCGGCGCAGAAGCTCCGAACAGTCAGCGTACCGCCTTCGGTCATGGCCTGCATGGCGTTGATGAACAGGTTGGTCATCACTTGTTCCAGTTGCCCTCGGTTGGCGCGAACCTGGGGCAGATCGGGTGCCAAGTCCTTGACGACCTTGACATCATCCAATTCAAACAGGTGCTCGAGCAGTACGAGGCTGCGGCGGATGACCTCGCTGATATCCAACGGCTCGTGAGCGGCGTTGGCACTGTCGCGGGAGAACACGAGCAGATTGCGGACGATTTCGGCGATGCGCGCAGTCTCGCTACGAATGATTTCGAGATCGCTATGGAGCTTGTGGGGAATCCCCTCCTCGAGCAGCATCATCTCGGCCCGGCCGAGGATGACGGTGAGCGGGTTGTTGATCTCGTGGGCGACGCCCCCAGCCAGCAGGCCAACGGACGCCAATTTCTCCGACTGAACTAGCTGCGCCTGGGTGCGCTCGAGTTGCTCCACCATATTGAGCAGGCGTTCGAGCTGTGCCTGGGACTCGCGATACAGTTGGGCCCGCTCGATGGCCAAAGCCGCCTGATCGGCGAACAGCGAGAGGGCGCGGATATCCTCCTGGCCAAACGACGTCTTCTGCTCGACGCGGCTCACGTTGAGGGTGCCTACCACACGCTGCTGCACACGCAGGGGGACCGACATCGCCCAGGGGATCTCACGGCGGCGGTTCATCCAACCGGCCACGCGAGGATCGGGAGAGCCGCTGTCCAGGAGCAGCGGCTCGCACTCGGTCGCGACCCAACCGGCGATGCTCTCACCCACGCGCACAGTCTGGCCGACCATTTCCTCACTGTTGGGGCCGGCAGCAGCCGCGACACGTAGGTTCTCGTGGTTGTCGTCAAGCAGCAGGACCGAGGCACGCTCCGACCCAGTGACTTCCAGCGCGGTGGCCACGATCAGTTCCAGGAGCCGCTGAAGCTCGCAATTGGCGATCAGGGCGTGACTCAGCTCGCCCCACCGCACGAGCTGACGATTCTTCTTCTCCAGGGCCCGCCGGTTCGATTCCAGAGTCTCGAACAGTTCCCGGTTGTCGCGGCGGAGCGACCAGATGCGCTCCTGGAAATAGCCGCAGACCAGCAGCACCATCACCAAGAGAGCGCTGCGAGTGACGTCGTTGTCGAATACCTGCGCCAGCGAACGGGGTCGTTCGCCGTGAGGGGAGACATAGTCGATCACGAACAGCGCGACTGCCAGAAAGAAGACCATCAGCAGGGCAATGAACCACAGATGGTCTTCGCGTCGCTCAATGCGATCCAGTCGATTCACCGCAGGTTCCCCACGCGCACGGTCAGCAGCCGCCTGTCGCCGGGCCATCGAAGGGGTTATTCCACAGTAAACGCGTTGGCCTGAGCACAAACTGTGAGCATTGCCGCTGAAGAGCGGGTCTGCTATAATAGGCCGCCAGGCGCGGACCACGCGCCGGGGCCTGGGTGTCAGGCGACATTGGCGAGGGAGGTCGCCGTAATTGGAAATCGAGGATGTGGTCGCACGCGAGATTCTGGACTCGCGGGGAGAGCCTACGGTCGAAGTGGAGGTAGTGCTTGGCGACGGTTCCCTGGGTCGCGCGGCCGTCCCCAGCGGCGCTTCCACGGGCATCCATGAGGCCCTAGAGCTCCGCGATGCTGACCAAGGTCGCTACCGCGGCAAGGGAGTCGAGATTGCCGTTCGTAACGTCAATGAGGTAATCGGCCCGGAGATCATGGGGATGGAGGCGACTGAGCAGGTGGCCATCGACCGGGTCATGCTGGCCCTCGACGGCACGGACAACAAGAGCAAACTGGGTGCCAACGGGCTGCTCGGCGTCTCCCTTGCGGTAGCCAAGGCCGCGGCGGAGGCTTGCGGGCTGCCGCTGTACCGTTACCTGGGCGGCCCCAACGCTGTCCGCGTGCCGGTGCCCATGATGAACATCCTCAACGGCGGCAAACATGCTGACTTCTCGTTCGATCTTCAGGAATTCATGGTCATGCCCGTGGGCGTCTCGTCGTTCCGCGAAGGGCTGCGCCTCGGCGTCGAGGTCTACATGGCGCTCAAGTCGCTACTCAAGGAACGTGATCTATCCGTCCATGTCGGCGACGAGGGCGGTTTCGCGCCCAGCCTGAAGAGCAACGAGGAACCGATCGAACTGATAGTGGCGGCGATCGAGAAGGCGGGGTACCGGCCTGGAGTGGACGCTGCTGTGGCGCTCGACCCGGCAGCCTCGGAGTTGTATCAGAAGGACGGCACCTATCGGCTGCCCAGCGAAGGCGTCACCCGCACCCGGGAAGAAATGGTGGAAATGTACGCGGGCTACTGTGATAAGCATCCCATCGTCTCGATCGAGGACGGCCTAGCCCAGGACGACTGGGAGGGCTGGAAAATGCTGACCGATCGTCTGGGTGACCGCGTCCAGCTCGTGGGCGACGATCTGTTTGTCACCAATGCCGCGCGCATCCGGCGCGGGATCGAGAGCGGGACCGCCAACAGCGTGCTCATCAAGGTGAATCAGATCGGCACGCTGACCGAGACCATCGAGGCCATCGAGACCGCCCATCGTGCCGGCTATACCACCGTTGTGTCGCACCGTTCTGGCGAGACAGAGGATACCACCATTGCCCATCTCGCGGTCGCAGTCAACTCGGGCCAGATCAAGACCGGAGCGCCATGCCGCAGTGAGCGGGTAGCCAAATACAACGAGCTGCTGCGGATCGAGGAGGAGCTAGGCGAGACGGCCCGCTACGGCGGGCAAGAGTTGTTCTCCAGCCTACGCAACGCGGATTAGACGGGCGTAGCGACACTGCCAGAGCAACGCAGCCGCGTCACCGGGAGACCGGTCGCATGACCGAAGCACTACAGCGACTCCGCTGCGCCAAATGCGGGGACTATTATTGGGCCGATGAACGCCACCGCTGCCGAAGGCGTGGAGATCTGGTGTTGGCCCGTCCAGCGCGGGTGCGGGTCGAATCCGACGCTGTGCGGGCCGAACCTACTGGCGGTGGGGTACGATTGCGGCTACCCGAGCCTAGCAGCGACGGACCGATTCAGCCCGCTCCCATCGACTCGGCAGCGCTTCTGAGGCGCCTGGACACGCTGGAGTCACAGATCGACGAACTTACGCGGACCAGTGACCGTCTGTGTGGGAATGACTCGCAATACGAGATGGCACTAGAATTGCTCGTTGCCGAGGTGGTACAACTCAAGAATCGTATAAGCGAGGCCGTTGCGATGTCGGTTGCAGCCAGCGATCGCGAAACGGCGGCATCAAGAGGGCCTCGCAGACACATGCGCCGGCGACCGTCCCCGCCCCGGCGACGTAGTGCTGCGCTGATGATGTGGGCGTTCGCACTGCTGGTCGTCGCCGGGGGCTTGGCAGGTCTGGTGCTGGCTCGAATGCCGGGATAGTCACTGGTCGCGCCCTGACAGCAACTGCCATCCTCTAAGTCGCCGTCCTGTTGTCACCCGAGGGCTAAGACCGAAGCATAGGCCGGTCCGGGTGCGCCGTACGGGCCGAGGAGATGGCAACCATGAAACAGGATGGCAAGCCTCGCTCAAGCCTGCTCAAGATGTTGATGGTCGACGCTTCGACCTTCAACACGTTCCTGGCCGAGTTCAGTATTCGCGCCACCGCACGGCTGCTCCAGCCCTGGAACGAGGACTCCCTGGTCGGCCTGCTAGGGGAGCATCGGCCGGATGTGGTAGTATTCGAGAATGCGCAGCGCAGCACCGTCCAGCCGCTGGCAGCGCGGCTGGCCGCGGCCAGCCCCGAGCCCTTCCTGCCTGTCTTCGCCGATGCCGAACCGGAGTCGGTCGTCTGGCCCCCGCGGTGGGCGGAACCGGTCCCGGTCCCAGGCGGCGTTGACCCCCTTGACTTGCGCGATGTGATCGCCAAGGTTGCCTGGGAGGCACATCTAGCCGAGTCCAAACAGTGGGCCAATCCGTTGACGGCGCTTCCAGGCAATCCAGCAATACGGGCCGAAGTCGAGCGCCGCATCGAGGCGGCCTCGTCTTTCACCTTGCTCTACCTGGACTACGACCACTTCAAGGCGTTCAACGACGCCTATGGCTTTTCCCTGGGCGACCAGGCGATCTTGCTGCTGGCACAGATTGTGCGGGAGGTGGTCGCGGAACGAGGGAACGCGGACGATTTCGTGGGCCACATCGGGGGCGACGATTTCGCCGTTGTAACCACGCCCGACCGCGCCGAGGATATCGCCCGGACCGTCATCGACCGGATTGGTCCTGAAGTCGAACTACTGTACTCAGATGACGATCGACGGCGAGGCTACATTGTGGTGCAGCGGCGGCGCGGGCGGGAGCGCCATCCGCTCATGACGCTCTCGATCGCAGGCGTGTCCAACGTGAATCGCCCGATCGATGGATACTTGGACGTCAGTGAAATCGCCGCCGAACTCAAGGCGCACGCTAAGGCGAAGCGGGGCAGCAACTATGTGCCCGATCGCCGCAGAGGGGAGTCCTTAGCCATGACCGAAGAGCGCGAAGAGATGGAAGCCGCCCTGGAACCACGCGGCCCCGGCGGCCGATGGGCCGCCGTCTTGAAGATCCCGGCATGGGCGCAGGTCCTAATCGGTCTGAACCTGGTGATCGCGGTGGCTGTCATCTTGCTTGCGGTAAAGATGAACAAGCTGTCCCACGCGGTCACGGCGATGCCACGGGGGATGGCTGTGGTCCCGGCTGGCACTGCGCCTCCGCCCCCCGTACCAGCCCGCGTCCTGGCGAGCTTTGAAACGGATGGCCTCAAGGGCTGGACCAGCGCGCCCTACAAGCAGGCTATCGCCCAGCCCCAGCTATCTGCCGACGCAGGCGCCGGCAAACACTCGCTTCAATACGTCTATCAGTTGCCCCAGAAAGGCTCCTACGCGGTGCTCACACACGATGTGCCGAAGGACAGCATGAACTGGTCCAAGTACCGCCGACTTCAACTGATGATTCAGCGCCCGAGCGATGGCGCCACTCGCATTCAGCTTCAGATCCTGGACGGTGGCAAGTATCGCTGGGTCAGCGACCTCGGCACAGGGAAACACGATTGGAAGTCCGTGGATATCAATCTCGCCAAGCTCACCGGAATCGGCTCTTCCGGTAAGGCGGCACCGCCTAACGCCAAGCTTAACTGGTCGCACATTCGGCAACTGAAACTGGTCGTCGTGGGCAGCAAGCCCTATACTGGCGGCGCCCTGCGCTTGGACAACATTCGTCTGCTTCCTTGATCCCCGACGGCCGCGGGGTCGTCGTCAGGATCCTACCTGGCGCGGCACCGGCTGTGATCCCCACGCAGCCGTGCCGCGCGCTGGCTTGGATGCCGCCTGCGCCGTGGCCGCAATCCGATGCTGCCCCAGGCCCGAGGGAAGGTAGCGTCGACCGCGCAGCGAACTCATGGATCTGCGGCTGGCTTTGCCGAGAGCAGGATCGGCTGCCCGGGACGAGGCGCGTGGTTGTCTCTGATGGCGGCGGGGGCATTCATCGCGGTCATTCGGGTACGGCTCGGAGGTCGTCGTGCGGCGGACCAAGATCGTGGCCACGATCGGCCCCGCCTCGGAATCGGAGGCGATGCTGCGCAATCTCATCCGCGACGGGATGAACGTCGCGCGGCTCAATTTCTCCCACGGCACACACACCCAGCATCGGCGCATCATTCGCCGCCTGCGCCGCCTATCGCGCGAGATCGGCCACCCCATCGCCATCCTACAGGATCTGTGTGGGCCCAAGCTGCGTGTCGGCGAGATCGCCAATCCGCCGATGGAGCTCCAGCGCGGCGAGTCGGTGACCCTAAGCGCACGGCCGGCACGCGGCGGTGCCAGCATTCCCATCGCCTACCCCGAGCTGCCTCGCCACCTTGCCCGCGGCGACCGGCTCCTGCTGGACGACGGCGCGCTGCAACTGCGGGTGGAGGGGAGCACCGAGACAGAGATCAGCGCGCGAGTGGTAATCGGCGGACAGCTCAGTTCGCACAAGGGAATCAATATCCCTGACGTTACGCTTGACATCCCAGCAGTTACCGAGAAGGATGTTGACGACTTGGGCTTCGGTCTCGATGCCGGGGTCGATTGGGTAGCGATGTCATTCGTCCGCTCGCCGGACGATCTCAAGCCGCTGCGCGACCTGATGGAGCGACGGAGCCGGCAGATTCCTATTATCGCCAAGATCGAGAAACACGAAGCGATCCGTCACCTGGATGACATCGTCGCGAGCGCTGACGGGATCATGGTCGCCCGTGGCGACCTTGGCGTCGAACTCCCAGTCGATCGCGTGCCAACCTTGCAGAAGGACATTATCCAGCGGTGCAACAAGGCAAACAAGCCCGTCATCACCGCCACCCAGATGCTGGAGTCGATGGTGCACAACTCGCAGCCAACGCGGGCGGAGGTCAGCGATGTCGCCAACGCCATCTGGGATGGGACCGACGCGGTTATGCTCTCCGGGGAGACTGCCGTGGGGCGCTATCCGCGGGCAGCGGTCCGCATGATGGCTACAGTCGCGGCGCGCGCCGAGAACCGGATTGATTTCCAGCGGCTGAGCCATGAGCGGTCGGCACTCCCCGCCGACAGCGCGACCGAGGCTATCGGACAGGCGGTCTGTGTGATCGCCGCCGACCTACCGGTGAAGGCGATCATCACGCCCACCTCCTCGGGCACCACACCGCTACTGATCTCCATGAACCGACCGCGACAGCCGATCATCGCGCCCAGCGCGGTCGAGGCGACCAGGCGGCGCTTGCCCTTGCTTTGGGGTGTGCATCCGGTCGCCGTCAAGCCCAGCCGCACCATCGATGATATGATCCGCCGTGCCATGGAGGCAGCCATTCTCTCCGGCCTGGTCAAGCGCGATGATCTAGTCGTGGTCACAGGTGGCCTGCCAGGACAGCCCGGCCTCACCAACTTCGTTCGCATTGCCCGTGTCGGTGAACGCATCTCCTCCATGCGGGAGGCCCGAGCATGAATTGGATGTCAGCGCCACACAAGCGCGCCGACGTTGCCCGCACCATCCTGATCATCGTCGCCGCTGCCATGGTGGGTCTCTTTCTCGGCAACCTTATTGGCAAGCTTTCACGCCCCTACCGGCAGCTGTGGCGACAACGCAGCGAACTACGCGAACTTACCGCAGAGGTCGAGGCTAAACGCCACGAGCAGCAGCAACTCCTGCGCGAGATCGCCAAGATAAACACACAGGAGGGAATGATCGTGGAGGCCCGGCGCTTCGGGTATCTTCGGCCGGGCGAGCGGATGTTGCGCTATGTGAAGCCGGAGCACTGGCCGCGCACCGAGCGTGCCCGGCCTCCGGCATCACGCTTGTCACGACTCAAGGAAAAGGTTCACTGCGTACTCGACAAGAGAGAGCGCAGCAAGGGAGGTCAAGTTCCGCGGACACCGCTACCCGATTAGGATCCGGGCACTGAGGTCTTGTCCTTGCCTGCTACCGCTTCCGAAGCGCCGGGGTACCACTTCTGGTAGGCGTACTCGCTCTCGTAGACCGCGATGATATGGGTGAGCGCCCGCCGGGGGGTGGCGGGATACTTGCCACGATACCACAGCGCTGTCGACGACCCACCGTCCAAGGACACGGC
>Ga0111223_1005_pt1 | contig 17881 bp, 12 predicted proteins | sample DeeMarSWOR152_54_FD_80387 | JGI IMG/M metagenome (GOLD analysis project Ga0111223, IMG submission 80387) | candidate division KD3-62 bacterium DG_56
GTCGAGCTTCACCTCTGACCAGTAGCCTACTTCGTCGAAAACGCTCATCCCTACCACCCCACCAAACGTGCCCTGCGCCGGGTCACGTAACCGCTACCCCTCTGCCGATTGCCCGGCATCCGCCGCGCAGCAGTCGCACGGCACGTCCTGGTGGCCCTCGATGGTCGTGCCGAACAGGGCGCGCAAGGCACCCGCCTGTGCCTCGGTCGCGCGGGTGACCTGGGCGTGGGAGACGCGCTCCGGGCCAATGCCCGCCGCCCAGTTCGCGACCACCGCCACCGCGGCATAGCACAGCCCAGCCTCCCGCGCCAGCACCGCCTCGGGCACCCCGGTCATGCCCACCACATCGCCACCCAACTGGCGATACATCGCGATCTCCGCCGCGGTCTCGAACCGCGGTCCCTCCGCACAGACGTAGACCGCGTTCCGCGCAACGGGCAGCCCCACGCGGTCCGCCGCCGCGCTCAGCTCCTCCCGGAGCTGCGGGCAATATGGACTCGTCATGTCGGTGTGGACGACGCCGCCCTCGCCGCCATCGTGGAATGTCGAGGCGCGCCCCTTGGTGAAATCGAGAAACTGTGCGAGCAGCGCGAAAGTGCCGGGCTCGATGGTCGGGCTGAGGCTGCCCACGCTCGCGGAGGCGAGTATCTTGGTGACGCCAAGCTGGCGCAGCGCCGCGATGTTGGCGCGATAGTTGATGCGGTGGGGCGGCAACGAGTGGGCTGGGCCGTGGCGGGCCAGGAAGAATACCGATCGATCGGCTATCTTCGCGGCTGCGACACCGGCGTCGCCGTAGGGGGTGGCGATGATGCGCGGTGGCTCGACCTCCTCCGCGAGGTCGGACAGTCCGGTGCCGCCGATGATGGCGAAACGGGTCTCCATCCGCCGATTCACTTCCTCTCCTGCGCCGCCGGCCCATCTAGCCGAGAGGATAGCGGCCGTGCTCCAGCGTGGTCTCGACCATGGCGCGGAAGTTGGGCTCGGGCACATAGGTCGGGACGGTATTGCTGGAGCCCACGCAGTAGCCGCCCCCGGGACCGATATCGCGAATTAGCGCGCGGGTCAGCGCGGCGACCTCCTCCGGCGTGCCGCGGGTCAGGGTGTATTCCAGATCGACGTTGCCAATCAGGCAGACGCGGTCTCCGACCTTGGCCTTCAATTCCCGGATGTCCATCCCCTTGGGCTCGATCGGCTGGAGGGCATTGAAGCCGATGTCGTCGATGAGATCGCTCATCACCTCCCAGAGATCGCCGTCGGAATGATAGATGAAGGGCAGGTCTCGCTCGCGGCACAATTCGCCGATCCGTCTCAGCCAGGGAAACAGGTATTCGCGGAAGACATCGGGCGACAGGAACATCCCCTCCGCGTAAGCGATATCGTCGGAATACCAGACAGCGCCGACATCGGGCATGTCCATCATGGCGCGGAAACACTCGAACACGACATGGCCGACGCGCTCGAACATGGCGCCCACCAGTTCCGGCTGCTCGGTGAGGCTGAAGCAGAACGTCTCGAAACCCATCCGCTCCCAGACGCGGGTGAAGATGTCACCGTGTTGGGCGATGATCCTCATCCCCTCCGGCAGCACTGCGGACACTTCGGCGAACGAGTCGTAGACGGTCTCCTCGGGCGTGGGGAAGCGATAACCGTGGAAGTCCTCCATGGTCGTAATGGCGCCGGCTCCCTCGGGCGACCAGTAGACCTCGACGTTGCCGTCGGCGTAGACGTTGTGCCGGATCTTGCTGACCCGCGCCCCCTCCTTGGGCAGCACGCCCTCCGGATTCCAGTCGATGAATGCACCAACGTTCACGGCGTCATAGCCGGCCTCGGCGTAGAAATCGACGACATCCTTCCAGCCCTCGACGGGTCGGCCCAGGAATGCGCTCATCACCTCGCGGCAGATGATGAGCTCCAGCAGCGGGACGCGATCGGGCTCGCCCTGGCGCATCAGCGCGGTGCGCAGGCGGCGGAAATCGGACTTGGGCATGCCTCAGTTCTCGACCTTCACGGTGCGGTCGATGCCGGGGATGAAGATGTCATCATCGCGGCGATTAAGGACGCGGAATCGGATCACGTACTCGCCATTGGGGATCCCGGTGGTGCGCCAGCGCCAGGAGTAGGGGGGCGTGCGCTGGGCCCCCAGGCGCACCCGGTTGGCGCCCACGAAGGCCTCCACATAGTACACGTTCCCGGCAGCCGTCGCCTGGATCGTCGCCGTTCCGTCGAGCACCGCGCCTTCGGCCGGTGAAATGATGGTGAACGTGTTGCGGTAGGGAAGCAGCAAGTTCGCCGGTGGCTTCAGGCCGCGGTCGGCGGTGAGCAGCACCTCCGCGTAGGTGGCGCGGGCGCCGGCGGGATTGTCGCCGGTATCATCCAGCGCGGTCACCTTTACCTGGTGCTTGCCTCGCGCCAGGCTGACCCGTCCGAGAAGCGTCCACCCGTCGCGCGCGTCCGCGGGCACCTGACCGACGCGCTGCCGGTTGACCTCCACCGCGATGGCTCGCCCGCGCGGCGCCGCCAGCAGCCAGACATTGTAAATCGCCTTCTGTGCCAGCTCCATGATGTAGGCGCGGTCAACGGCCCCGGCGCCAGCCGAACTGGAAGCTCCCTCGTAGCCGCCTCCCGGACCCCAGTTTCCCCGGAAGTCGCCGCCCGCGACCAGCGAGATGGTTTCCGCGCGGGTGATCCCCACGGGCACCGCCGCCCGCGCGCTCACCGCCACGCGGTCCTTCTTGTCTTTGGCCTCCGCCCAGTACAAGAGCACATCGCCGTTCGCCAACCGCGGCTGGTCCGGCAGATCCGCCGCATAGACCTGGCTGCGCTCGACCTCGGTTATCTCGATGGTATATGTCTCGCCGCCGTTGATCTGGTAATGCAGCCGAACCTCCGCGATGCCGTCGGGCGAATAGACCTTGGCCGACATTCGCGTCGTGATGCCCAGCACCGGAAATGCCGGCGCCGGCACCGGCATCAGCACCGAAGGCGCCTCAAGCGGCGAAGTGACGCTCACCTCGAACACCCGCGCCGGACGGTCGTCGTCCAGCGCAGCATCGGCGATGCGCACGAACACCGCCGCGCCGGCGAGCCATTCAGTCGGAAGCTCGCGGACGAGGAGATTGGCGGAGGTATCGGCCGGCTCCGGGCGGTGGATTTCGGTCCAGGTCGTCCCGTCGGGAGAAGTGGACACCACCGCCCCCTCCGCCACTATCGCCACCGCAGCCGGCGCGCCCGGGGGCACACCCGACAGCGGCAGGCGGTACACCCACGAGCCATCGCCGCTCACCGCGCGGAAGTCCTCGCCCACCGTGCTGCCCTCGTCCGCGCTGACGAAGGGCCCGTCGCTGGGCGGCAGCACCGGATCCAGATAGTAGTTGACCCACTGATCGTGCGCCCTGGGCTGGGGATCGTTGGCATCCAGCAGACCGTCGCCGTCGGTGTCCGCCTTGGACGGATCGGTTCGCAGATATCCCTCCTCGGTGTCGCTCAGGCCGTCGTCGTCGGCGTCCACCATGGGCACCTCCAACGTCTCCACCGGCGACCAGGCGACCCGGAACTTGGCATCGACCGCGCGAATCTTGACGCCCAACTCCCCGCCTCGCAGAGTCGCCGGCAGCCGACCCAGGAAGCGCCGCTGCTCTCCCTCCCCCTGCTCACGAAGCGTGATCGAGAACGGCATTTGATCGCGCTCGCCGGCATACACCGCCTCCGCCAACAGGATCGGCTCCGACGAACGGACGCTCGCCGATACCTCGATCGGCATCGAGTCGCTGGGCTGCTCCGCGCCGCCGAAATCGAACTTGATGTCGCTGATGGCGATCTCATCCGTCTTCTTGAGCGCTTTCACGCCCGCCCGGGACATCGGCACACCCACTTTGAACAGCCGCAGGAACTGGCTGGGCTGGGCGATCACCACCAGGTCGCCGAGTTCCTCGATTACGCTGGCAATATCGTTCGGTGACATGGCGCCGGCCTCGACCCCCACCGCGATCAAGCGCTGCCGGTCGCGGAGACGCGCCTGGATATCGCTGACTGTCTGCTCCACCGAGCGCGCGCGCACGCTTTCGGCAACCACCGGAAACCCGTTGTGGACTCCCGAGGCGATCTCCGTGCCTTGCAGGGCGAACACCCCTTGGAGCGCGGTCACGCCGGCCAGCTGGCTCACAACCTCTCCCAACTGCTGCGCCGTGCCAGGGTCGGAGATCACCAGAGCGGTCATGTCGCCCCGGCGCGCCGCGGCCTCCAGGCCGGCCAGGTATTTGGTGAGGCCGGCCTGCGCACTCAACCAGGTGAATCCCGGTCCGTTGGGCGACACCAACCATTCGTCGTCGCCGAAGCGCGCCCCGACGGAATATGCGACGGCGGCCGAAGGAGCATACTCGAACAGGCTCGGCGACAGCGCCCATCCCAGTGGAATGCTGCCGCGAGCGGAATCGGCCCAGAGTTCGCGCATCCTACCCAGGGCATAATCCAAACGCTCACCGCCCAGCATGATGAAGGTGACCACCGGCCGATCGCTGGGCTCGATATAGTGGACTCGCTGCCCGCGCGGCGCCTCTCCGCCGCCGGCCATGACCGAGAGATTGGCCGCGTCGCCGCAAGGGACCAGGTAGTCGCCGCGGCCGGCGAGCGCGGTGACCAGGTTGCTGACGGCGGTCGCGGCCCCCCCGGCGCGCGCGCTCGGCCAGCCCAAGACCGGCGTGTTGAGCGGGGAAGCAGCGAGCAGACGCAGGAGCAGATCACGTTCTTCGCTGCCCGGCGCCGCATCGAGGTCGCACACAAAAGCGCGCTCGCGGATCGCCCAGTCTCGGGGACCGGCGACGCCGTCATCGATGAGCGCGATCTTGCCCGCCGCGCATCTCTGGGCGAGCGCGCCCACCGCCCACCGATAGGCCTGCCCGCGGTCGGCGAATCGGCCGCGCAGGTCCTCCAGCGTGGGCACGCCCAGGTCGCGCGCCGTCAGCACACCGCCGTGGACCCCTGCCAGCGTGGTGGCGATGCCGATGGTGAAGGGCTGGTCGGGGTCGTAGATGACCTGTCCCGCAAGCTTGCCCTTGACGGTCTGGATCAACTGGTCGGGAGTGAGCCGCGATGGCTCCTGGTCGGCGCCGAGCAGGGCTCCCGCCGCCGCCCAGTCGCTGTCGCGCATGATGGCGACGACCTGTGGGCCGTCAGGCCGACGCGCCAACAGCCCTTGCAGGCTGACTACCTCCAGTCGCGTCGTCGAGTCGGCCGCGCGAAGGTCAACGCTGTAGACCTCCGCGGCGGCTGCAGGCAGCAAGCCGGCCGTAACTGCAATTACGGCCGGCACGAGACCACGGCGCACAAGGCCGATCATCGGTTCCTCCGGTTTCTCGTCGCGCGAGCCAGAGCGCAAGTTCGCCCACTGCCAGGGGGTATCCTGCGCCCTCCGCCTACCCGCGAGGGGCGCGATCGCCGCTGCCGAGGGGGCTGCCTGCGCTCGCAAACGCATGTCTGCTGGCGGTTTGCTAGGGGACCAGGCAAGCAGCGTTTGGAGGGCGGCCAAGCAGGGCAGAATCATAGATGGGCAGGTGATGCCCGGGCGCTGTGCCGGGTAGCTTGGGAAACAAGGCGCTCGGGCGCGGCCTACCGTATTGACACCGAGTCGCGGTTGGCCTATACTCGGCTCCCGGTCGGAACACCGGCCAGGCGGTCGCTTGCGGTGTGCCGATGGAGTTGGCGGACCGCAAGAAATGTGGAACGTGCGGAATAGCGAGCCGGAATCGTCGCAGACATAGTGGGTCCATGGGCGCCGGCCGACAGCAATACCGGCGCCGGTGACCATTTAGAGCAGCCACATTCACCGCCCCGGTTTCGTCGTTCTACGTCCGCAAGTGTTCTTGTCCGGTTTTTCGCTGGCACACGTGGCCGGGCCGGTTTGGGCCGGCCGGGTGTGCCGGCATGGATGTTGCAGTGATGAGAAAAAACTGCTGAGAGACAGGAGGAGACCAGATGTTCTCGCGAGGTGTAGGGATGATTGGCCTGGCGTTGCTGCTCGCACTATCGGCGAGCGCGGGCCTGGCCACCCAGGAGAATTGGAATGTGACGCTGTCGGCCTATGTGGGATGCGTCGGCTGCTCGCCGCAGGACGTCGGCAACTACCTGGGCGCTCACCCAAGTGCTACCGACGGATGGGATCTAGGCATCGACAGCAAGAAGCCCCCAATGCCGCCAGGCGAATATGTGTGGCTGTGGTTCAATCGACCCACCTGGGGCCAGGGCGATGTGGCCGGCGACTACCGCTCCCCGATCGATGAGGGCACCAGCAAGGTCTGGGGGACCGGGTTCACCGATACCACGAACGTAAAAGTCAAGCTCACCCAGCCCGGCAGCGGCGTCATGGATGACTGCGGATGGGGAATCGAGTACCCTGTCGCCAGCACTGTCTATCTCGTCTGGCAGATCGGCGTTGGTGTGGACAAAGACCCGCCCGAGGACTACATAATCACCCTCGAGTACAAGAGCGGAATCAATGCCAAGCCCGACGGCACCGGTCCCGTTGGCGTTAGCGTTCCCACCCCCGGCCAGACCTGGGACATGAGGACGATCAGTGAGCTTGCGCTCCCGCTCTGGCACGAGACCTTCTCTCCCCCCAACGCTGAGTGCACCGACCTCGCGGTGCCGGATACCGCCAAGTTCAAGATCATCGTCGAGAACCCGGGTGTGACTATGAGCTGCAACATTACTTTCAGCCCGGATTCTCCCGCAGTTGATGAGGCGGTCTCCTTCAATGGCAATGTTACCGGCGGCACGGCACCCTATTCCTATGACTGGGACTTCGGCGATGGCGGCAGCTCCACCGAGGCCGCGCCCAGCCACACTTACACCGCCGGTGGGACGTTCACGGTCAGCCTCACCGTCACCGACGACACTCTGGCGACCACCAGCTGCGATACCACGGTCGACGTGAACTGGCCGCCGACCTGCAACATCAGCGCCGATCCGGCCGAGCCAATGTCGCTCGACCTGGTCCAGTTCCAGAGCGGAGCCCAGGATCAGGACGGCACCGTCGTATCCTATGCCTGGAGCTTCGGCGACGGCGGCACCTCGACCAACGCGTCGCCCACCCATACTTACGCCACCCCTGGCACTAAAACCGTCAGCCTGACCGTTACCGACAACCTCGGCGCCACCGGCAACTGCTCACTCCCGCTGGAGGTTGGCAACCGGAACCCGACGTGCTATATCACCTACACTCCGCTGGCGCCGACCGTCGACGACCTGATTTCGTTCAACTCCCATGCCACCGACCCGGACGGCACCGTGGTCTCGGTGACTTGGGACTTCGGCGATACCAACAGCGGCAGCGGCGTCACCACCGATCACCAGTACAGCACGGCGGCCACCTATACGGTCAGCGTCACTGTCGTCGATAACAGCGGCGGCGAGGGCACCTGCTCGGAACAGGTGGAGGTTGGCCCCACCGTCTCGGATGACACGCCGCCGTTGCTCACCATTACCTCCCCAGCGCCCGGCGCCACCGTGAGCGGCGACCTGACGGCCGGCTGGCTGGCGGCCGATGCCAGCGACCCCGACACCGGCGTTGCCAAGGTCGAGTTCTTCCTCGACGGCAAGCTGATCGGGACCGACACCGTCGGCCCCACGAGCTATCAGGCACCCGGCATCAACAGCGCGCTCTACGCCAACGGCACCCACTATGTCGGCGCCAGGGCGACCAACGGCGACAGCCTGACGACGGACAAGTCGTTTGCGGTTGCCATCAGCAACCCGGTCGATCCCGAGATCTACCCGGTGATCCGCCAGACGGTCGTGCGCACGGAACTGATCCTGCCGGCACGGCAGATTCGGGTGAATCTGACCATCACCAACCTCGGGTTCTCGGCCGACAATGTGACCGTCGAGGGCTTCAAGTTCGTCGCCTCCTATCGCGATCCCGACACTGGCGAGCTGGTCCTGAAAGACATCGTCGCCAATCCGCATCCCGACACCGGCGAGACTTTCCCCTGGAACCTGGGCACCATCGCCAACGGGGAGTCCCGTGTCCTGGACATCCTGAGCGAGCCCGTTCCGGTGCAGTACACGCACGTGCGACGGTGGATGGACTACGGCACCTACACCAAGACCGGCGAGCCGACACCGGAGTATAACCTGTAACACGCACCCGGCTTGTCCGGGATCATAGTCTGGTCTCAGGCGGGGGCATCGCAGACAGGGATGCCCCCGCTGCTGTTTGGCTCCTGCGCGGCCTCCCTCAACAGGGGCCGGCTGTGGCACAGCGAACATCTTGGTCTCGACTGGCATCGCGAGGAGGGCAACGCCATCATGCGTGCTCCGTCACAGCGGCGCGCCAGAGCCGTCCGTGCTTTCGTGCTGATCGAGGCCAAGCCCGGCAAGGCGCTCGAGGCGGCCGCTCGGATCGCCAAGATCCCCGGTGTACTCGGCGCTTGGGCCTGCACCGGACCTTACGACGTCATCGCCCATGTCGAGGCGGTTGACATGAAGTCGGTCGGGCGAATGGTCGCCAACACCCTGCAGAAGGTGCCGGGCATCGACCGCACCATCACCTGCGTCGCCATCTAGCCTCTGCCGCGGTGCGGCGGCCGCAATCCACCGCGAGCCGCTCACCCCGGCGGCTCGGCGGGAGGGCGCGATGAACATCATCGTCATCATGGCGGACAGCCTGCGGCCCGATCATCTAGGCTGCTATGGCAACCGGTGGATCGAGACGCCGAACCTCGATCGGCTGGCCAAGGAGAGCGCCCTGTTTGACCGCGCTTACGCCGAGGGCCTGCCCACGCTGCCCGTGCGCGCGGCGCTGTTCACGGGCCGATACACGTTTCCCCACTTCGGCTGGGGGCCGATCCCCGGCCGCGCCCCGCGGCTGGCGGAGGTGCTGCGCGACCGCGGCTATCGCACCGCCTTCATCACCGACACCTATCATCTCTGGACGGTGGGCAAGAACTACCAGCGCGGGTTTCACACGTTCCGGCGCATTCGCGGCCAAGAGGGCGATCCCTGGATCACCGACCCCTCGATTCGGGTCGATCCATCGCGCCACTCGAAAGGGTTCCGCTGGACCCCTCACCAGGGACCGATGTTCGAGCAGTATCTGCGCAATGTCTCCGGCCGCCGCGAGGAAAACGACTACTTCGTCGCCCAGGTGGTGGACGCCGGGATCCGCTGGCTGAAGCGACACCGCCGCGATCCCCGCCTGTTCCTCTGGCTCGATTGCTTCGACCCGCACGAGCCCTGGGACCCGCCCCCGCCCTATGATCGCATCTATGACCCCGACTATCGGGGCAAGGTCATCACTTTCCCCGACCCCGGGCCCACGGACTCGCTGACCGCCGGCGAGCTGCGCCACATCCGGGCGCTGTATGCCGGCGAGGTCAGCTTCGTGGACAAGCACATCGGTCGTTTCCTCACCGCCCTGAACGAACTGGGGCTGCTGCGCAGCTCCTTGGTCGTGTTCCTGTCCGACCACGGCGAGCCGCTGGGCGAACGGGGCTGGATACGCAAGGCGGTCCAGTGGCCGCATGAGGAATTGATCCGGATACCGCTCATGATCCGCCATCCGCGCGGGATCGGCGCCGGCAAGCGCATCCGGGCGCTGGTGCAGACCCACGATCTGATGCCGACGCTGCTGCGGATGGTCAGGGCGCCGGTGCCCGAGGGCGTGCAAGGAGAAAACCTGTGGCCGCTGGTCACCGGTCGCCTGCGCCGGGTGCGAACCGAGGCCTATCTGGGCTGGTATCGCGGGACCACCTGCGTGCGCGGGCCGCGGTGGAAGTACATCAGATACGCCGGCCAACGCGCCCGGGGCAAGGAAGAGGAGCTGTTCGACCTGGTTCGGGATCCCGGCGAGACGCGCAATCTCCTCGCCGACCACCCCGACCGCGCCCGGCGGATGGCAGCGCGCCTCGACCGATTCCTAGCCGACGTCGGCGCCGCCTGAGCGCGAGCAATCGCCGCCGATTGGCGGGAGCGTGTGGGAATCGAACCCACCGCGGACCGCTCTCGCGGCCCACCCACGGGTTTGAAGCCCGGGAAGGCCACCAGACCCCAGCCGCTCCCGTCAGAAACCTACCACCAACCGCACCAGCCCTGCTGCCAGCGGCCAGATGAAGTCGAATACCCGAAGGAACAACAACGCAAACACGATCATGATACCGAAAGGCTCGATCCGGTCAAGTACCTGCGCGTAGCGCTCCGGCAACAGCCACGCCAATACCCGCGACCCATCCAGCGGCGGCACCGGTATCAGGTTGAACACCAGCAGCACCGCGTTGATCACCACCCCGAACAGCACCAGGTCGCCCACCACGTCGAACAGCGAACCCGACGGCCCCACCGCCACCAGGAGCCGGAAGATCAGCCCCCAGCCCAGCATCTGCAGGATATTGGCCGCCGGTCCCGCGATCGAGACATACATCAAGTCGAGCCGCCCATGCCTGAGATAGTACGGGTTCACCGGCACCGGCTTGGCCCAGCCGAACGCGAATGTCCCGCGGCTGAACAGCAGGGTCACCACGTACACGATCACGCCCGCGGGATCGATATGCTTCCAAGGGTCCAGCGTGAGACGCCCGGCCAACTTCGCCGTCGGGTCGCCGCGCAGATAGGCGACATAGCCATGCGCGACCTCGTGCAGAATAATCGCCAGCAGGAAGATCGGCGCGCCCGCTACCAGCCGCGTCAGGAGACGAGTTATGTCGCCAAGATCAGAGAACATTGCACGTTGATCGCCGACTGCGGCTGGCGAGGGAATCCGGAACCCGCTCTGACGCCGACCCGCTCAGGATCACGTCACTCGCTCGGTTGCTGGCACTGGCACCGAGGTCAACAAGTCATCGACCACGGACTCGGGTGAAGCGCCGCGAGCTCGTGCCTCCGGCCTCAGGATCAGGCGGTGCGCCAGCACTGACTGCGCCAGCGACTTGACTTCGTCCGGGATCACGAACTCCCTGCCCTCCATCGCCGCCGCCGCCCGCCCACACCGCACCAGCGACAGCGAGCCGCGCGGGCTGGCGCCCAGGGCCACCGCTGGATGGCTGCGGGTGGCCACCGACAGTCGGATCGCGTACTCCCGCACCGAGGGCTCCACATAGACCTGCTTGATCTGCTCCTGGAGCCAGAGCACGTCCTCGATGCTGACCACCGCACGAACCGACTCGATCGGGTGTTCGATTCGCTGCCGCTCGATGATGGTGGCCTCCTCCTCGCCGGTGGGATAGCCCATCTCCAGCCGCATCAGGAATCGGTCCAACTGCGCCTCTGGCAGCGGGAAAGTGCCGTGATACTCCACCGGGTTATCGGTCGCGATCACGAAGAACGGCCTCGGCAGCCTACGGGTGACCCCGTCCACCGTCACCTGGTACTCCTCCATGCATTCCAGCAGGCTCGACTGAGTCCGCGGGGTCGCCCGGTTGATCTCGTCCACCAGCAGAACGTGAGTGAACACCGGCCCGCCCCGAAACTCGAACTCGCTCGTCTTCTGATTGAACACCGACACGCCCGTCACATCGGCGGGCAGCAGGTCAGGGGTGAACTGAAGACGGCTGTAGGAGCCCCCCACCGACTTGGCCAGCGCCTTGGCCAGCATCGTCTTGCCCACGCCCGGGATGTCCTCGATCAGCACATGGCCCTGGCAAAGCATGGCGATCAGCGCCCGTTCGACGACCTGACGCTTGCCGACAATGACGGTCTCGACCTCGCTGACGACGGCCGAGGTCTTCTCGATCACCCGCGCGATATCGGGCATGGCGCCCCTCCCGGCTTCTATAGACGTACCACGGACACCTCAGGTTTTCCCGTCGGCCACCGAATGAAACAAGGCCGTGCCCAGTTGACCGGCGCCCTGCCGGCGTGCTATAACGATAACGCTCGCGGCTGATCTGGCCGCAGGGGAGCACCTTGGCAGCCGAAAGCAGCTAGCCTTCGCAGACAATGAGATCTAATCCATGAACCCCTCCCAACTGAGTCGGTTGTGGGACACCGTCCGCCACAACTTCACCTGGATCTCGGTCATCGACATCCTGGCGGTCACCGCCATCGTCTATCTGCTGCTCCGCCTGGTCCGCGGCACCCGGGCGGTCCAGCTCCTCAAAGGCGTCGGGGTGCTGCTGGTGCTGATCCTGGTCACCGATCCCCTGGGGCTGAAGGGACTCAACTGGCTGCTATCCCAAGCACTGCTCCCAGGGGTGATCGCGCTCATCATCCTGTTCCAGCCCGAGCTGAGGCTGGCGCTGGAGCGGCTGGGGCGAGGCCGGATCTGGGCGGGAGCGGGCCTGGGCGTCCAGACCCAGGTGGTTGAGACCGTTAACGAACTGGTCCGCTTCGCCCGCGAGAGCTCTGCCATCCGCACCGGCGCCCTGGTCGTTATCGAACGCTCCGTGGGCCTGGGCGACATCGCCCGCACCGGCCGCCAGATCGAGGGCCCGGTCACCGCCGAGCTGCTCGGCATGGTCTTCGCGCCTGGCAGTCCCATGCACGACCTCGCCGCCCTGATCCGAGGCAATCGTCTGGTCGCCGCCGGCTGTCTATTGCCCCTCTCGGAAACCAGGCCCGCTGCAGCAGCGCGCGGGACCCGCCACCGCGCCGCCCTCGGCCTCAGCGAACGCACCGACGCCGTCGTCCTCGTCGTCTCCGAGCAGACCGGCATGGTCTCGCTCGCCTACGAGGGCCGACTCGCCACCAACCTGACCGACGAGACCATCAGACGCCGTCTGCTCCAACTGCTCAGCCCCCCTCCGCGGGAGCCCTGGACCCGCCGCCTCTGGAAGCGAAACCATGCGACGCCGTGACTGGGCAACCTGGCTGTTCGCGCTGGTGATCGCGGTGGTGCTCTGGTACTACGTGGTCGCCCAAGGCAACTTGACCCAGACGCTCCAGGTCCCGGTCGAGGTCACCGGCGTCTCGGAGAAGATGATCGCCCGCGCCCTGCCCGCATCGGTCTCGGTCACCGTGACTGGGCCGCGCGAAACCGTCGATGGCATCACGGTGGACAACGTGCGCGTCCGCGCTGTGCTGGCATCGCCCGACCCCGGCAACTACCGCACGCCGCTGCGCGTCACGGTCCCCCGCGGCGTATCTGCGCGGGTCGCGCCCGAGCTGGCTCGTGTCCGCGTCGAGCAGCGCCCCGCCGCGGGGCCGGAGGCCCGAGTGAGGTCGCGCGCGGTGCCAATCGCACTCGCCACCCGCGGCCAGCCGGCGCCTGGATATCGCGTGGACAACATCGAATTCGCGCCAACCATCGCCACCGTCACCGGGATCGCCGAGCGCGTCAGCAGCCTGCGCGCGGTGCCCACCGACGCTCTCAACCTGGAGGGCGCTCGCAACAACGTGGAGGCACGGCTGCCCCTGCTTCCGCCGCCGGGTGTGGCCGTGCTCAGCCCTGCCACCGTCTATGTCGTTGTCTACATCCGGCCGGGGCCGCTGCCCGTGCACCCGGTGCCGCCAGAGGAGTCCCCGTGAGCCGGTTGTTTGGAACCGACGGCGTTCGCGGGATCGCCAATCAGGACCTGACCGTCGAACTCGCCCTCCGCCTGGGGCGTGCCGCCGCCTTCAAGCTAGCCCACCGTGGTCAGGCTCGCCCCGAGCGCGGCCGAGGGAGCCGCCCACGTGTGATCCTCGCGCGCGACACCCGCGCCTCCGGCGACATGCTCGAGGCCGCCCTGGTCGCCGGCATGACCTCCACCGGCGCCGACGCACTCCTGGCCGGTGTCATGCCGACCCCGGCGGTCGCCTATCTGGCGACCGCGCTGGAGGTTGACGCGGGCGTGGTACTTTCGGCGTCGCACAACCCTTTCGACTACAACGGCATCAAGTTCTTCTCGCACCAGGGCTACAAGCTGCCCGACGCCCTGGAGGACGACATCGAGCGCCTGACCCTGTCGGAGGAAGAGATTCCCTGCCCCACCGCCGGTGATGTCGGTCGCGCCGAGGCCTGCCCGGAGGCGGTCGATCGTTATCAGGAGCACCTGCGCGGCGTGATGTCCCACCGTCTCGACGGCATGAAGATCGCCGTCGACTGCGCCAATGGTGCCGCCCACCGAATCGCCGCCGAGGTGCTGCGCGCCCTGGGGGCGGAGGTGATCGCGCTGCACGACCAGCCCGACGGGATCAACATCAATGCCCGATGCGGCGCGCTCCACCCCGAAGTGGTCGCCCAGGCCGTGCGCGACCACGGCGCCGACGTGGGCCTCACCTTCGACGGTGATGCCGATCGCCTGCTGATGGCCGACGAGCGCGGCCAAGTGGTGGACGGCGACCACGTGCTCGCGATCACCGCCCGCCGCCTCCAATCCCAGGGCCGACTGCCCGGCGACCTGGTGGTCGGCACCGTGATGAACAACCTGGGGCTGGAGCTCTCGCTCGGCGAGATCGGGGCCGCGCTCGAGCGCACCCGGGTGGGCGACCGCTATGTGCTGGAGGCGATGTTGGAGACCGGGTCCCGGCTGGGCGGCGAACAGTCGGGCCACATTATCTTCCTCGATCACGCTACCACCGGCGACGGCCTGATCACCGCGCTGGTGGTGCTTGACATCATGGTGGGCGAGAACAAGCGGCTCTCCGAACTGGCCGCGATCGTGACGCCCTGCCCCCAGGTGCTCCTCAATGTCGCCGTCCGCGAGCGCGTGGCGTGGGACCAGGATCCCGAGGTGGCCGCCGCCATCGCCAACGCCGAGCGCGAGCTAGATAGCAGCGGTCGGGTAGTGGTGCGGGCATCGGGCACCGAGCCCCTCATCCGCGTCATGGTCGAGGGCATGGACGGCGACCGCGTCGCCGCCTGCGCCGAAAGCATCGCGAAGACGATCCGCCAACGACTGGCCTGAGGCGGCAGAGCGACTCCCCGACGACACCGGCCCTTGGCTAACCTCCGACGAGGCGTGCAAATCGTCTTCTCCGTGTTTGGTTGACAGCCCAGCGCGTCGCGCGTATAATCTTGATGATGACGAGCTAAACGTCGCTGCCCTTCGCTGTGCACCGGTCTTAGCCCGAAATCGCACCGGTGAGGTACACAGAGATGGCTCTGTTCGACCCTACTGCCGCCGGCCGTCAAGCGCCCCACACTTCGACGCAGCGCAAGCCAGGCGGCGCGCACCGCAGCTCCCCCACGGTCGCTTCGCTGTTAGCGTGTGCGGTGGCACTGTCCCTGGCCGTGATAGCGCCCGTTCAGGCTGCCCAAACAGCGATACCGGCTGCGCCTGCCTCCGGCCAGCCGGAGTGCGACATCACCTATTCGCCAGACAATCCCACCACCGAAGACGTGATCATCTTCGATGCCAACGCGTCTGACCCAGATGGCACGATCGAGGACTGCTACTGGAACTTCGGCGATGGCAGCCCCACCGTTGCCGGCCATCTGGCCAGCCATCACTACGACGACGCCGGCCCCTATGACGTGACGGTGGAGGTCACTGATGATGACGGAAACACGGTGGTCTGCTTCGAAGTGGTGATGGTGACCGAGCCTATCTGCAGCGTTGAGGGGCCGGACGAGTTGGCTCTGGGCGAGGAGGCCTGCTTCTCCTGCTCAGTCGACCCGGGCGTGAACATTGTCTCGTGGGAGTGGGACTTCGGGGACTTCAGCACGGCGAGTGGTTCCGATGTCTGCCACACCTATGAGACCCATGGCTCCTACCTCGTGACCCTGGTGGTCACGGATGACACCGGCGTCAGCAGCCCCTGCTCACACCATGTGATAGAGATCAAGCCCCCGGTGATCGAGATCTCCACCGAGCTGTCGCGCGGGTGGCACATGATCTCCCTGCCGCTCGAGCCCGTGGATCCCGATCCCGAGGTCGTGTTTGCGGGCCTTCCCATCTCCGGCAATCTCCATCGCTACGATCACGACAAGCTGGGGTACGTGACATACTATGACTTCGCGCCCTCCCCATTCGGCGATATGGCCGTAGGTGAGGGCTACTGGTTCTGCTGTCTGGATCCGGCCGGCTGCCAGATCCAATATCAAGCCTACAATGATCGGCAGGAATCAATGGTCGAGCTCCCGACCTCCGGCTGGTACATGATCGGGGGGAACGCGATCCATAATCACTTTGAAGGCCTGGCTGTGACCACCGACACAGACGCCAGCCTGTTCCCGGAAGCAGCCAATGTCTGGGTACAGGACCCCTTCTTCGGCTATGACAACCTGGCCGGCGGCTACTTCACCGCCGGCGTCCTCCCCACAGACGATGACCACTATCTCAGACCATGGAACGGCTACTGGGCCTACGCCTTTGTGGGCGACCTGGCGCTGGTGGTACCGGGCGACCAGCCGCCATACCCGAAGATGATCACCCCCGAGGACGGCGCGACGGTGTCGGGCCACAGTCTGGTGGCGGCAACCGATCTGCAGGCTGTCCCGGCACACACCATCAACTCTGTGGACTTCCAGGTCTACCTGGACGGCGAATGGCAAACCATCGCGGGCATCTGGGGCAGCGGAGAGGCCAGGTACTGGGGCCTCCCGCCGTGGGAGAACATCTGGGACACCCGTGACATGGCGACCGGCGACTATCCGTTCCGGGTCCGCGTTGACAGCGCATACGGTGAGTTCCACGACGAGATCACCGTGCACGTCAATAACCAGCCAGTTGCCGACTTTGCCGTGTCACTGTCTGACCACGATTCGGTTGTTCTTGACGGGGGCGAGACATCGCCGCAGCCCTCATACGACCCGGAAGACGGCCCGAACATCGAGTATCGGTGGCATTTCAGCGACGACGCAGCCATCTTCGAGGGACCAGTGGTTGACCATCCCGTCCCGGTTCCGGGGTCACCGGAAGCCCCCTACGAATTCAGTGTCGAGCTGGAAGTCTACGATACTGAAGGCGCCTACTACGAGAAGCATCAGATCATCACCGTTGAGTACACGGCATCGGGCTCGCCTGACATCGTCTTCTCCCGTGACAAGACGTGTGGCTGCTGGGACATGGACATCAAGAACACGGGGGAGTCGTACGTGGACCAGTGGTGGATGCCTCAGCGCAAGAAAAGAGCGCTCGGCCCATATGCCCGCAAGTACCGCACGAAGAGAGGCATCAGATACGAGGTCAGGCACAACTTCAACGTCATCGCCAGGCTGTACTCGCACAGCGACCCGGACCAATGCTTTGAGGCACAGGGAGTCCAAGGGACAATGACTTTCGCAGGCCGAGCTAAGCACAAGCGAGGCCGGGAGTTGAACGACGACTGGAGTCTCGGAGGTTGGACGGACTGTGAGTATGACCACGGATGGGGCAAGCATTGCGATGATGATTATCGCTATCGCAACAACCGGACGAAGTTCTACCGCGACCAAGAGAGGATCATATGGCTCGACGGACCGGGAGCCTGGCACATGAAGAAGAGCAGCTTGCCGTATGAGTGTGAAGGGCACTTCGTGGCAATCGTGTCTGGCGATGGGGGCTGGTGCAGGTGTGACTGGACGCTTCGAATGAGGGCCACCAAAGACGGCCCCGTCCTGAATAAGATCGTCGAAAAGCATTGCTCGTCCGGTCCCTGAGCAAGCGTTCCCACCAAACGCACTGGCACATATCGCCCGGCTGCCCGCTCGCCACCGTCACCGCGCGGCCGCGGAAGGACGCGGTCCTCACGTCGAGATGCCCGACTTCTCGGCAACCGCAACACCTCTGCTCATCACTTCGACGCCCGCGCTAATCGCGTCGCGGCCCGCAGCCGAGTCCACATAGCCAGAGAGGAAATAGGCCCACGCAGACAAGTAGAACTTCCCATAGGCCGCCGCGACGTCTCCTTCCCCCAGCGCCCTGAGCGAATGGATGATCTGCGTTCGGTTCAGTTGCCAGGCTCGTTCGGGAGGAGTCCCAAGTATCAAGAGCATCCGCGCGCCCAGAGGTGACACACGCCAGGTCAGATTCCGCAAAGCACTCGACAGGTA
>Ga0111223_1043_pt1 | contig 17657 bp, 14 predicted proteins | sample DeeMarSWOR152_54_FD_80387 | JGI IMG/M metagenome (GOLD analysis project Ga0111223, IMG submission 80387) | candidate division KD3-62 bacterium DG_56
ACTCAGTCCCCGGACGCGGGCACCATCGTCGGTACCGGCGGCCATACCGTCACCATCACCGTCACCGATGCCTCCGGCAACAGCGCCACCTGCACCGCCACGGTCACGGTTCTGGATGATACCGCGCCGACGATTACCCAGTGCGCCACCGACAGGACGCTGTGGGCCGATGCCTCTTGCCAGGCAGCGATTCCGGACATCACCGCCGAGGTAACCGCGAGCGATAACTGCGACCCAACGCCGGCCATCACTCAGTCGCCCACCGCAGGCACCATCGTCGGCACCGGCGACCATACGGTTACCATCACTGTGACCGATGCCTCCGGCAACAGCGCTACCTGCGCCGCCACGGTGACCGTGGTCGACGACACCGCGCCCACCATCACCCAGTGCGCGACCGACAAGACGCTCTCGGCCGATGCTTCCTGCGAGGCCGCGATTCCAGACCTGACCGGCGAGGTAACTGCCAGCGATAACTGCGATCCAGCGCCGGCCATCACTCAGTCGCCGGCCGCAGGCACCATCGTCGGCGCCGGCGACCATACCGTCACCATCACCGTGACCGACGCCTCCGGCAACAGTGCTACGTGCGCCGCCACGGTGACGGTCCCCGACGACACGGCGCCGGTCATTACTGAGTGCGCAGCGGACAGGACGTTGCTGGCGGATGCGGATTGCCAGGTGACGCTGCCCGACCTTACCGGACAAGTCGTGGCCAGCGATCCCTGCGGGCCGGTCTCGGTGAGCCAGGAACCGGCGCCAGGGACGATACTGGGCGAAGGGCAACACGTGATTGTCTTCGGCGTCAGCGACGATGCGGGCAACATCAGCACGTGCACCTCCCTGGTAACGGTGACGTGTGAAGGGACTCGAATCTCCCTCGACTTGCCTGGCCGGTGCTGGTACATGCTCACGATCCCCTGCGAGCCGGTCGATCCCCAACCGCCGGCGGTGTTCCACGACGATTTGGGGAACCCGATCCCCATCAGTGGCAATCTCCATCGCTTCGACGGAAGCGGCTACGTCACGTACCTTGACTTCAACCCGTCGCCCTTCGGCATGATCACGCCGGGGGACGCCTATTGGCTGTACGTCTTTGAGGACACCACGATTTGCTATGCAGCCACTTGTCCCAGCGGACCGGGCGAGGTCTACATGCCCACGGCGCGCTGGTATCTGGTCGGTTCGCCGCTGCGGGGCAACATGCTGTTCGAGAATCTCTGGCTCTACCATGATGGGATGGGACCGGAGCCATTCGCCGACGCCATCAACATTTGGATTCAGGATCCGCTGTTCACATACGACTGCGCGCTCGGCGGCTATATGAGCGCGGGCGTGAATGAGACCGACGACGACCATGTGATGCGGGAGTTCTTCGGCTACTGGCTGTACACGTTTGTGGACGAGGTGACGCTGGTAATCCCGCAGCCCTAGCCGTATTCATCCAGCAATGAAATCGGGGCGCCTCTGATGAGGCGCCCCTTGTTGTGTGTGCCGTGAGCCCGGATGTTAATCGGCCGGGCTGAAGCTCGAATCCAGTCGCCGCAAGGCTGCGCTCGCCGCGGCACGAAGGGTGACACTGCCGTCTTGCGCGGCCGCAGCCAGTCCCTTGCGAACGCGCTCTGAGGGGAAGCAAGCCAGCGCCTGGGCGGCGCTGCACCGGACGGAGTCGCTCTTGGCGTGATAGCCGCTGACGAGCCAACCGCGGCGCAGGCACGCGAGCAGTGGCTGAATAGCACGCTCATCGCCTATCTGCCCCAGGGCCGCGCAGGCGGCGCACTGTACGGAATCATCTTCCTCGGCGCCAGCCAGCAGGCGGCGACCGATGATCTTGATCAGCCGCGGCACGGCCTCGCCGACGCGCAGATTGCCGAGCGCAACGGCGGCCTGCTCGCGCACGGCGGCCTCGCGATCATCCAAGCCGCCCAGCAGCGCCTTGATCGCCTCGGCTCCGCCGAATCTGCCCAGGGCACTCATCACCTCGAGCCGCATCCGCAGGTGGGGATGACGGGCATGCCGCGCGATCGGCCCGACCACGCTCTGGTCGCCGATGTCGCGCAGCACGGCGACAGCATTGCGCTGTACGTACCAGGGACAATCGTTCTCGAGGCGCTCCATCAAGCCGGGCAACGCTTCGCGGCCGAGCGCACGCAAGGCGCTCACCGCTCGCATGCGGATCGCAACGGATTCGGAGCCCGCCAGTAGGTCCATCAGCGCCGTCGCAGCTGGTCGGCCGCAGGCCACCAGCGCCCTGGTCGCCTTCGACTGGCGTACCCGATCGCCGCACTGGAACTCGCCCAAGAGACTGGCCAGCACTTCCGGCTTGGCGATGGCGTCAAGCGCGCGCGACGCGACCTGCTGACGGCCAGACATCGCGGTATCCGAGGACGAGGCATGCTCGCTGAGCACGCGCATGAACGGTTCGATCAACTCGCCCTGACCGGCGCATAGGAGGCCTGGCGCCGACTGCGCGATCATCTGCACCATGGCCGAGTACACATTGGGGTTGTCCGTCTCGCGCAGGCCCTGCACCAGGGTGCCGTCGAGCGAAGCGAGCAGTCTCGCCCGTGTGCCGGAGGGAAGCGTCTCGATCACTCCGCCCAACCAGCTCAAGGTATGCAGGCGGGTGTCGATCGAGCAGCTCTGGGCGGCATCCCATGTCCTGGAGATAAGTCTACCGGCAAGATCAAGGTCACCAGCCGACAGCAACTGGTCGACAGTGAACACGACCTTGGGAGGGACCTGGCCCCTCAGCAGGTCGGAATCGCCTGCCTGGAGGGCGCCCTCGACCTCCTCGAGCAGTTGGACCCGCTCCTCGGGCGCGAGGGTATGCAAGCCAGTCGTGTGACCATCCCTCGCAGCATTGGCTTCCGCAGATTCCATAGGTCTCGCCCCAGAAGCGCCCGCCGACAACAGGTTTACCGCCCCAGTATAAGGACGGGCGCCCAGTTCCCAATTGTTTCTTCCACAATCGACAAAAGAACCGACGGCGATCCCACACCGTTGACAGGCGATGACCTGATTGGTATCTATTAGTTACATATTACCCGTATTAGCGCAGATTCTCTCCGCACAGGCGGCGGAATGGCGGGATTCTCATGGCCCTGGTGAATCTTGGGTTCGGAGGCGATAGGAAAATCGAGTCGGGCTCCCATATTTGTGCCGTCTATGACAACCGCAGCCAGTTGATGGACATCTTGGTCCCCTTCATCGCCTGCGGGCTCGATAATCGCGAATTGTGCGTCGTCGTCGGCGACGACGCGCTCATGGCGGACGTCCGGCGTGCGCTGAGTGAACGCGGCATGAACCCAGACCGCTATGTGATCGGCGAGCAGCTCCTCTTCCTCACGGCCATTGATCATTACTACGCTGAGTCTCGGTTCAACGTGGAACGCCTGGTGCGTGCGGTGGACGATCTTATGGAACTGGTCATCAGCCAAGGCTTCCAAAGCGCGCGGGTCGCTGGCGACAACACGCCGGTAATGGACCACATCGTCCAATCGCTCGGGGATTGGGTGCAATACGAGGCCCGCCTCAACGTCGGTCTACGCGGCAAGTCCGTGGTCGCCCTCTGTATCTACAACCAGCGGCGGACGCCTGGCCAGGTGATGACCACCATGCTCAAGACCCATCCTCTGGTGGTGATGGATGGCGTCATCCACGAGAACCCGTTCTACCAAGAACCGGACCAGCTCCTGGGTGGCCTTCCGGCCCCGGGCGAGATCACCTGATCCGCACTTGGGAGGAGCGGCACATTCCGCCGGGGAACCTAGTCGGCGCGATACCCAAACTGAGGGAGGCTGATTTGAGCCGCAGAGACGAGGTCCTCGACGCACTGGTCGCCATGTCTCAGTTTCTCGGTGACCCGAGCCGCGACTATGTGATCCTCGGCGAGGGCAACACCTCCGCGCGCATCGACGACGAGACCTTCTTCGTCAAGGCCAGCGGAACGCGGCTCGGGGGGATACAGCGCCAAGGCTTCGTGGCGGTCAGGAATGCCCCGGTCCTGGAGATGCTTGACGCGGGTGAGCTTTCCGACCAGGAGATCGATGAAAGACTGATGGCTGCCCGGGTGGACCAGCGAGGCCCCGTCAAGCCTTCGGTGGAGACGCTGTTCCACGCCTGGCTGCTGACTCAGCCTGGCATCAGCTTCATCGGCCACACCCACCCTACCGCCGTGAATTCGATCATGTGCAGCCGAGGCTGGCGCGATGTCATCCAGGGCCGCATCTTCCCCGACGAGATCGTCTATTGCGGCGTGGCGCCTGCGTATCTCGAATATACCGACCCCGGCTGCGCACTGGCACGCGCCATTCGCAAGACGGTCGAAGAGTACCGCGACCGGCAGGGCGTCTGTCCCAAGGTCGTCCTGATGCAGAACCACGGGCTGATCGCGCTGGGCGCGACCCCGGGCGAGGTCCAAGACATCACCCAGATGTGGGTCAAGGTCGCGCGCGTGCTGGCTGGAACGCAAGCGTTCGGCGGACCCCATTTCTTCAGCGAAGAGAACGTCGCGCGGCTGCACAGCCGGCCGGACGAAGAATATCGCCGGCGCGTCGCGCGCGCCGAAGGCAGATAGGCGGACCTCCGTGGCCGCCGACCTCGAGGGCTACCGGTCCGGGAGCGGCCCGCTGCCGGATCTCATCAAGGCCTGGCAGATGCACGGCGCCGGGTTCGAAGGCCTGGGTCGGGAGGGTCGGCCCGATGAATTGCCATTGCCGGACTGCGGACCCGACGAACTGCTGGTCCGCGTCGACGCGGTCGGTCTCTGCGCCAGTGACGTCAAGCTAATCACCGCCGGCAGCCAGCACCCGCGCATCTTCCAGCGCGACCTGGCCAATGATCCCACCATCCCCGGCCATGAAGTCTCGCTTACCGTCGTGGGCGTCGGCGAGCAGCGCCGTGATCGGTATCAGATCGGACAGCGTTTCATTGTCCAGGCGGACGTTTTCTACCAGGGTGAGAATATCGCGTTTGGCTATGCGCTGCCCGGAGCCATGGCCCAGTATCAGGTGATCGGCAAGGAAATGTTGGAGGGTGACGAGGGCAGCTACTTGCTGCCGGTCGATCCCGCAACTGGCTACGCCGAGGCCGCTCTGACCGAGCCCTGGGCCTGCGTGGTCGCCGCCTATCGGATCCAGCGGCGAACTACCATGCAGCCGGGTGGATTCTGCTGGATCGTCGCCTTGCCCGACGCCTTGCGCGACAGTTATCTCTTGGACGCGCTGCCCGAGTCGCCAGATCAGCCTACCACCGTTGCGCATACGGCGGTTACCGGCCGGCTGCGCAGCGCGCTGGACAGCCGAACCGATTGTGCTTGCTCGTTTCTGCCCCCAGGGCTCTTACATGACATGGCCAGCGTCGCCAGCAAGATGACTGGCGATCACGGTTGGGACGATATCGTCATCCTGGGAACGCCGCCGGCCGACTTGGCGGAGGCAGCGGCCACCCGGCTTGCCCGCCACGGAGTTCTGTGCATCATCGCTGAACGCCCGATGGCCGCCAAGGCCACCATCGACGTCGGGCGCATTCATTACGACTTCACCCATTATGTGGGGGGCACCGGCCCCAGCCTTGCCGCCGCCTATCGCGCGATCCGCGAGACCAGCGAGCTGGTGGGCGGTGGGCGCTTGTGGATCATCGGGGCGGCTGGGCCAATGGGACAGATGCACGTTCAGCGCGCGCTGGAAAGCCCCCAGCCGCCGTCGCTGGTGCTCTGTCGTGGATGGTGGAGCATTTGGACCCCCTGGCCCGCGAGCGGAATGTCGAACTGGTGGCCATCAACCCCAGCGAGATGTCGGAGGATGCGTTGGAGGCGCGCCTCCGCGAGCTCGTGCCGGAGGGATTCGACGATGTGGTGGTGACGGCGCCGGTCGGGGCGCTGGCCGGGCAAGGATTCGACTACCTGGCGCCGGGCGGGTTCCTCAATATCTTTGCCGGCGTCCCCCGAGGCACCACCGCCGAGATCGACCTGAGCAGCGTCTACCTGCGCGATCAGCACATCGTCGGCAGCAGTGGGTCGCGCGTTGTCGACCTCCAGGACACGCTAGAGGCGACCGAGCAGGGCCGACTCGCCACCAATCGCGCGGTGGCTGCCATCGGCGGCATCAACGCCGTCCGCGAGGGGCTGGAGGGCGTCAAGACCGGCCGTTTCCACGGCAAGGTGGTGATCTTCCCGCAGCTCGAGAGCCTGGATCTGATCCCTATCGATCAACTCCGCGAGCAACTGCCGGAGGTGGCCGACCGCCTGGCGCCCGATGGCTCGTGGACACGGGAGGCGGAAGCCGCCTTACTCCAGGCGCTCCTGCCGGAGGGACATCCAGCATGACCGACCGGCCGCGCGATGTCTCTCCGCGCCTGCCCGGGCGCGTCGCCATCGTGACCGGCGCCGCACAGGGCCTCGGCGAGGCGATCTCGCGGCGGCTGGCGGCGGAGGGCTGCGCGGTCTGTCTGGCCGACGTCAACCTGGAGGGCGCGGAGGCGGTGGCGGCCGAGCTCCGCGAAGCTGGCTCGCGCGCCATGGCCGTGAAGACGGACGTCCGCGACTTGGACCAAGTGCGCGCGATGGTCGAGCGCACCGAGTCCGAACTTGGCCCGCTCGACATATTGGTCTCCAACGCAGGCGTACTTCGTTCAGGCGAGACCACCGAGTTGTCGCCGGAGGACTGGCGGGTCGTGATCGACGTCAACCTGACTGGCTACTTCCTCTGTGCGCGGGAGGCGGCGCGGGTGATGATCCCGCGCAAGTCCGGGGCTATCATTCAGATTAACTCGAAGTCGGGCAAGAGAGGGTCGTTCCGCAATGCGGCCTATGCGTCGAGCAAGTTCGGCGGCATCGGCCTCACCCAGAGTCTGGCGCTGGAACTCGCACCCCACGGCATTCGCGTCAACGCTGTCTGCCCGGGCAACCTGTTGGACTCGCCGCTGTGGGTGGACAGCCTGTACGAGCAATATGCCGAGCGCTGGGGGCTGACGACGGAGGAGGTGCGCCGGAAATACGAGGAGCAGGTGCCGCTGGGCCGCGGGTGCTCGTATGATGATGTCTGCAATGTCGTCGTCTTCCTGGCCTCCGACGAATCGGCATATATGACCGGCCAGGCGATCAACGTCACCGGCGGCCAGGAGATGCGATAGCCGCTGAGCATTGCGGGTCCATCGTTGACGGATGTGGGCGGATTCAACGTCTGGGTTCTCGAGATGGACAACTAGCAAGGGAGATACATGCAGCAACGTACGGTAGCCCTGGAGATCGGTATCAACGGCGCCTTCATCACCCGCCGCTGGGAGGAGCCGGAGAACATGATGCGGCTTATCCGCGAGTGCGGCTATCGAGTGCACGAGTTCTGCGGCGATGTCATCGACCCGTTCTTCATGGGCGACCGTGAGTTCCAGCACGACATGGCGCGGAAGGTGGCCGAGGCTGCCGAGCGCTACGGCGTCACCATCTGCGATGTCTACACCGGCGTCGCGACCCACCGCTTCCACGGGCTGTCACACCGGCACCCGGCGGTGCGCGATAGGATGAAGCAGTGGATCGTGGAGATGATGGACATCGCGCTGGAGATGGGCGCCTACCGCGTTGGCGGCCACTGGGATGCGCTCTCGGCGGAGGCGATGGAGGATCCGGCCGAGACCAGGGCGGCCATCGAGCGGCTCTACGACACTTTTCGCGAGCTCGGCGACATCGCCGGCCAGAAGGGCCTGAAGGCGGTCTACATGGAGCAGATGTACATCCCCAGCGAGGTACCCTGGACGATCGAGCAGGCGCGCGAGTTCCTGATCGAAGCCAACCGCGGGCGCTCGGGGGCCCCGGTCTACCTCACCATCGATGTCGGCCACCAGGCGGGCATGCACTACGGGCTGAGCGGCCCAGATCTCGACTATCGGGAGTGGCTGCGCGCGCTGGCGCCATTTGCGGAGGTCATCCATCTCCAGCAGACCACCCCCGACGCCAGCGCACACTGGGCATTCACCGAACCCTACAACAGCCGCGGCCACATCGACGTGAGCGAAGTGATCGCGGCGATCGAGCAGGCCCACCGCGAAGTCGCCAGCAACCCCGTCGCCAAGCATCTGGCGCCCGTCGAGCACACCTGGCTGATCGCCGAGATCATCCCCGGGTCAACCAAGAACGAGACCGACTTGCTCCGCGAGCTGCGGGAATCCGCGGAATTCCTTCATCGCTACGTCCCCGAAGAAGGACTGCGACTCAGCGTGGGACGCTGAGTCGCAGCCTGGGGCGGATGGTGAGGGAAGTACGATTCCCCGACAAGGCACGCATCGACTGATGTTTATGTCATTTCACGCACGGGTAACCAATACTTAGTAAGGCTCGCAGACCATCCTCACAGCAAGTTTCACAGCTAGGGGGCGAGCGCGACTCATGGCGCTCGCCCCTTTCTTCTTGACCTCTCAAGCGATCATGATCCCGGCTCCGGGAACACCAGGGCGATCCCCGGCCGATAGACATCTACCCAGTAGCTGTGCCACGGCCGAAGATAGGTGTCCTCATAGTCGTTGCGGCCCAGGCCCGTGTAAGTTTAGCCCACGTCTACGGGGTCCCAGTGCGCCATGGGCAACTGGATCCAGGCGGCTTCCGCGGCCTCGGCGAGCGATACCGTCGTTCCGTCCGCGCCCCGCACGCCCAGAGGAGCCACCGGCATCGGGTTGGGGAACGGGCATCCGACCATTGTCCACCCGACGCAGCCGAGTGGGATCTCGAACGACTCGTGGCATGGCACCCCGCGATACGCGATCACAGCGTCACGGGTCACCTTCATCCAGTCACCGACGCCCACCTCCATCTGGCCGAAGCCCGGCCATCCGTCTGGGTCATAGGATGAGTAGGTCAGCATTTCCGGCACATAGCGGAAGAGGCCAGCCATGGGGTCAAGACTGTCGATCACGGTAGCAGGGTCGTGATTGACCGGTTCCGCCGGCAGCGACATCATGTGCCAGCCTGCCGGGAACAAGGCCTGGACCAAGATTTCATCAGGCATCGACGCCCGCGGCTGCAGCCGCATGATGTCGGTCGTCTCGGCGTGTCGCCGCAGGTCCCCTAACGGACACGCCCGGGCGACCTCAGAGGTACTCGGCCACAGTCCCAACTCGCCTCAGAAGGGGTGGTTTGCCGAGGCAGCATGACCGCGTCCCGACCGGACGCTCGGCCGCCCTCAGCAGGTCTATTCCACACCCCGCCGGTAAGGCCGCAAAGTGCGCGCGCTTCGGCATCACGGCCGGCGTGTCCTTCGGGCGAGGCGTCGGCACCTGGCGATTCCTTGCGGCGTAGCCTGGAAATATTGACAGCGGTGAGGCGATGGATCTGACTGTGGCGAGATTCAGGCGGTGCGTTGTCCCACCGGCATCTTGCGGCGCTGTTCGGAGGAGGGGATGCGCAGAGCCAGACGGTATTTGGCGACTGTGCGACGCGCGATATGGTGTCCGCGCATGCGCAGAGCGCGGCAGATCTGGTCGTCGGTCAACGGCGCCTCCGGGCTTTCGCGGCCGACCAGATCCTCGATCACACTCTTGATCGCCTGAGCCGGTGCAAAGAACTGTTGGAACTTGATCATCCGGCCCGACGGCAGCAAGACCAGCTTCCCGGAGGTGGCACGGCTGACTGTCGACTCGTGCTTGCCGACCAGCGCGGCGACACGCGCGCGAGTCAGCGGAACGAGTCTCTCATCGGCGCCGGTGTCGAGAAAGGCGCGCTGGATTTCGACCACCCGTTCGGTAATCTCGCGGATGGTCTGCCGGCGCTTCCGGATGCTGTGGATGAACCACTGGGCGCGCTCGACGTAGTGCTGAGCCTGCTCCCAATCCGCGCGCAGATAGCGCGCACGATCCTCGAACACCTGCCGGCAGAGCTCGCGATAAGACTGACTGACACGCAGTCCGTACTCGGTGGGGTCGGGCACCTCCACCAGATACTGGTCGAGCCGCCGGTGGATGATGACGTCGGGACGGCCCATCTTCTCCGGAGCACTGGGCAGCGCGCGGCGATAGTCTCGGAACTGGCGGCCGGGGTACGGGTTCAGGCGATGCCGCATGAAGTCGAGGGCTTCTTGAACCTGCTCAGGACTGATCCGTAGAGACCGGGCGATCTTGAGATAGCCGTGGTGAATGAGGTCATTCCAGTGCTCGGCAATGATGCGCCGCACGTGGGGCTGGGAGAATCCCTCTTCCTCGACTTGCTCCAGCTGGATGAGCAGACATTCGGCCAGGCTGCGGCCGCCTGCCCCCGGGGGATCGAGCCGTTGGATTGCCTTCAGCACTCGTTCTGCCCGCCAGAGCGGCACGCCCGCGTGAAGAGCGGCATCCTCGACATGGCAGTCCAGATAGCCCTCATCCGTGATATTGGCGATCAGGTAGTCCGCGATACGGTGGTCTTCGCGCCGCAGGGCCGTCCGAGCCTGGACACGCAGGTGATCCCGGAGCGTGGTCGGCGCCTCGATGCGGCTATAGAGGTCGCCCATCTCGTCGTCAGCAGGATGGCGCCTGGGTTCCCAGGGGAAGTCATAGGTCGGCTCCGCGGGCGCCGAATCAACGCTCACCGCGGGGTCACGAGGCCCGCAAGTCCGGCACCGACCCCCTTCCAGCGGCGTCTGGCAGCGGGGACAAAGCGCGTCGTCGGCCATCTCCAGCGCCGGGTTGACGGTGAGTTCCTCCTCCACCTTGCGTTGGAGTTCGGTGGAAGACATCTGCAGGATGGCGCTGGCCGCGATCAACTTGGCCGCCATCCTTTGGCGAGTGGCCGTCCGAGTGGTCTGGCGCTTGTCCAGTTTCACCTTAAGTCGGCACCTTCCGCCGCCGAGCGGGGCGGATCGACGAACTGAATCCCTGCGCAATAGCGCACGGTCTCGGACTCCTCCCGCGTGGTCCATACCACGCGGCCGACACGCGACAGCGGACCCCGCCCGGGCGCTTCGGTCGCCTCCACCTTGACCTGTGCGCCTCGTTCGATCGGCAGCGAGCTGGCCAACCGAAGCCCACCCAGGCTCAGGTTCTCGGCTTCCGCCTCGATGGCTCGGTCGGTGTTGCCGTGCAGGACGTGGCAGACCACCGGAAAGCGCATATCGTGTCGCGGATAGCGGCGCCGCTGTTCGCACCAAGCGACAGTCGGCCGCTGGAGCAGCAAAGTCGGCCGTTCAGAACCGACCGACAGGCCCACCACCACGCTCTCGAACTGATAGCAGCCTCCGCTCAGCCCGACCGAAAGCAGCACCTCGGTTCGCAGCGGAATCCGAACCGACCGACCGCCGGACCGAGGCATACTGACCGCCACCGCAGTGCCCGGCTGGGCCTCCGCCCAGACCTCGTACTGGCCCGCGTGTTCGCCCACAGAGACCTCCAGCGTCATCGCTTGTCCCCGCTTGACCAGGGCCAGCACCATTTCGGCATCGACCTCGACCGGCGCCGCGCCGCTGTGCTTCGCCAGCGCGGCCGCCACCATGTCGAGCAAGTCCTCGACATCGAACGGCTTGACCACATATCCCTCAGCGTCGGCCTCCTGCGCACCCGCGCGCGCCTCGGCGCTGTCGTAGGCGGTCATTACGATCACCGGCAGGTCGGGGCGTGCCTCGCGCATGCCGCGCAGGGCGTCGCCGTCATCTGTATGCGGTAGCCTGAAATCGAGCAGAACCAGGTCGAAGCCAAGTTCGCGGATGGCCGCCAGCGCCTCTTGCCCATCATAGGCCGCGAAGGCCTGGTAGCCCCTGCGTTCCAACTCAGCGCGCAGGACCTGGTTGAAATTTGGTTCGTCGTCGGCCACCAGGATGCGGGGACCTCGACGCATCAGGGCGCTCCCTTCAGCACAAGCCAGAGTATCGCTAGGCATACTCGCAGGATTTGTGCCAATGACCCCAAGGGCCCGCTGTGAGGGCATCAGAGCGCCTCAGCCCCTCCCGCGCGGCTATCGCCGACGCGCCGGCGCGGCTTCGCTGAGGCGGTATTTGCGAGCGTAGTATCGCGCCGATGCCGGGCTCAGCCCGAGTTCCTCTGCGGCCTGAGCAACCCGGCCGCTGGAGCGGCGCAGGGCGTCGGCCAGCAGCCGTCGCCGGTCCTTGTCGTCCAGATCGCGGAAGTCCGGCGTCTCGGACGCGCAGGCGCCTGCCTCCTTGGCTGCCTCGCGCAGCGCCGCCGGCAAGAGGTCGATGGTGAGCCTGGTCTCTGCCTCGTCGGCCAAGACCACGGCGTGCTCGATGGCGTTCTCGAGTTCCCGGACATTCCCGGGCCAGGAATGATTCTGCAGCAGGCAGGCGGTTTCGGGCGGAATCGTCCGTATTTGTCTCCCGTTCTCGGCGTTGAAGCGAGCCAGGAAGTGCTCCACGAACTCGGGGATATCTTCCGGCCGCGCGCGCAGCGGCGGCAGGCTGATGCGCACCACGTTGAGCCGGAAGAAGAGGTCCTCGCGGAAAGTACCCGCAGCGACGGCGGTCTCCAGATCCCTATTGGTCGCCGCGATCACCCGGACGTCGACCTGCAGGCTCTTGGTCCCGCCGACACGCTCAAACTGCCGTTCTTGGAGGACGCGAAGCAGCTTCACCTGCAGATCCAGTGGCACTTCTCCGATCTCATCCAGTAGAAGCGTGCCCCCATCGGCCAGCTCGAACCGACCCGGCTTCTGATAATCAGCGCCGGTGAACGACCCCTTCTCGTGGCCGAACAATTCGCTCTCCAGGAGATCGCGCGACAGACTCGCGCAGGAAACAGCCACGAAAGGGCGATCGCGCCGTTCGCTGTTGCTGTGGATGGCGCGGGCGATCACCTCTTTGCCGCTGCCGCTCTCGCCGACGATGAGGACGTTGGCTCGGCTGCGTGCGACTTTCGCAGTCAGTGCCAGCACCTCTTGCCAGGCCGGACTGGTGCCACAGATGTCGCCGAAGTCCACCGCGGGCCGGTCGAGGCGATCCCCTGCCTTGCCTTTGCCATCGGACGAGGGTTGGGGGGGCTCGACCCGCTCCTCCAGCGCGCGCGCCACCACCTGCTTGACCTGATCGACATCGAAGGGCTTGGACAGGTAATCATGAGCCCCCATCTTGATGGCGTCGACGGCCGTCTTGATGGTCCCATAAGCGGTGATCATGATCACGGGGAGTTGGGGACGGTGCTCGCGCGCCCAGTGAAGCAGATCGATCCCGCTGACTTTGCGCATGACGACGTCGGTGATCAGCAAATCGACTTCGCGGTCCTCCAGCACGCGCAGGGCATGTTCACCGTCATGGCTGACCAGCACCTGATGACCGTCGCGGCCGAGCACGGTAGCGAGCACCTGACAGATATTGGGCTCGTCGTCGGCGATCAAGATGCGCGCGGGTTGGCTCACGGTAGGCGATCCTCCTGCCCGGGAGACAGCCGGGGCTGATGAGCGGCAACCAAGTCGAGTTGCGAGACCGGCCAGGGCGGGTCGGCATCATCATGCCGCGCATCGCCTGCCGGACGCACGGGAACCTCGATCCGGCAACGGGCACCGGCTCCAGGGGCGTTCTCACAGGTAATGGTGCCCCCGTGAGATTCCACGATGCGCTGACAAATCGGCAATCCCAACCCACTCCCTTTGGTCTTGGTCGTGAAGAAGGGTGTAAAGATATGTTCCAGGTCCTTGGGCGGGATCCCGGGGCCCTCGTCCTCGACGGTGATCTCCACCGCGGGTGCGATGCCGCTGTCCTTGGAGCGGCGCCGGAGCCGAGCGCGAATCCGAATGGTCCCGCCCCCCTCCATGGCCTGTAGAGCGTTGTGAAGCAGATTGACCAGGACTTGCTGCATCTGGTCGCGGTCAACCGGGACGGGCGGCAGGCGATCGGGGAGGGCGATGGGAGCGCGGCTCGGCGGCTGGGGCCGCGCATAGATCAGGAAATCGGTGACGATGCGCGTCAGCCGGTTGGACTCGTCGTCGATGATACTGGCGAACTGCGCGATCAGCGGGTTGTCCTCGCATTCGTGCTGCAGGTACTGGGCAGCGGCCTTAATGGCACTCAGCGGGTTGCGGATCTCATGGGCGATGCAGGCGGCCAGATACCCGGTTGCCGCCATTTGGTGCACCTGGCGCATTTCCGCCTCGGCCTGGCGCCGCTGGGTTACGTCGCGCAGGAACAGCGCCGCGCCCCAGAGATTGCCGTCTTCGTCACGCACGGGCGAGCATTCCACGCTCAGCGCGCCGCGCTCCCGATCAGGCCCGTAGGAGAACTCGTGGCCGCTCGACGGGTGACCGTTGGCCATGGTATCGCGCGCTATCTGAATCAGCATCTCGACCCCGGGGAACTGCCGACGCCGCACCGACCGTCGGATGAGTTGATCGAACCGGCGGCCGATGACATTGCCGTTGACCCCCAACAGTTCGCCCGCGCGGCGAGTCCACAGCAGGATGCGCCCCTGGGTGTCGAGCCCGACCACGCCGGTGCTGAGGCTGTCGAGGAGCCAGCGGCCATATCTCTCCAACTGCGCCTGCGTCTCGGCTGCCGCCCCTGCAGGGGTATCGACGGCCAGCGAAGAGTCAGGATCGCCTCGTTGGTCTATCGAGGGCGCTTTTTCTTGACGTTCGCGCGTCGGTGCCACAGCCACCTACCCACTATGGAAGGCAACAGATTCGGTCGTCTCGAAGGCTCGACTGCGCAGGAGACGCATGCCAAGCCGACTCGGGCCGCTCTGCGAGCCGAGCACTAACAGCCGGCCAGCGGCTGTCGCCGTACTGACAGCCGCGTAGCGCCTGTCGTTGTTAGGTATTCCACAGTGTGCCGATGGTAGCACCTGGGTCTGGCATGGAATCTGCTAATCGTAGATAATAGTAGGCAGGCATATATCGCTGGGCCGACAGGAGGATCACGTGGAAGTGTCAGTAACTCGGCCTGTCGACATCCAACTGCTTGACCGTATCCAGCAGCGCACCGCGTCGGTAGCGGTCATCGGTGGCGGCTATGTCGGCCTGACCACGGCGGTTGAACTGGCGCGCGCTGGATTCGGGGTGACTGTGATCGAACTCGACCGATCCAAGGTCGCGGCGCTGCAAGCCGGCAGCAACTACATCGACCATCTTTCCGACGGTGCCATCAGCGAGGTGGTCCGTTCGGGGCGGCTCCAGGCCAGCGCCTCGTTCTTGCCCCTAGCATCGACCGATGTGGTATTGATCTGCGTGCCGACGCCGATCACTGACCATCACGCCCCCGATCTGTCCTTCGTGCGGGCCGCCGCCGAGCAGATCCGCGCACACATGCGCGCTGGCCAGTTGGTAATCCTGGAGAGCACCACCTATCCGGGCACCACCGCGGAGCTGCTCAAGCCGATCCTCGAGAGTGCGGGACTCGTGGTGGGCCGCGATATCTGGCTCGCGTTCTCTCCCGAGCGCACCGACCCGGGCAACAAGCGGCCTTTCGCAACCATCCCCAAGGTCGTCGGGGCTGATGATCCAGAGTCGTCGCGTCTGGCGACCGCCTTCTTTCAGACTATTGCCGAACGGGTGGTGACTGTTTCCTCCGCCGCAGCGGCCGAAATGGTCAAGCTCTACGAAAACGTGTTCCGTAACATCAACATCGCGTTTGCCAACGAGGTGGCTCTGCTGTGCGACCGCATTGGTCTGGATGTCTGGGAAATCATCGATGCCGCCGCCACCAAGCCCTATGGGTTCATGCCCTTCTACCCCGGGCCCGGTCCCGGCGGGCACTGCATCCCGGTGGACCCGATCTATCTGGCGTGGCGTGCCCAGCAGTTCGATCTGCCCGTTCGTTTCATCGAACTGGCGACGTCAATCAACCTGAGCATGCCTCGCCACGTGTGCAACAAACTTGCAGGGTTGCTGAATGAGCACGGGAAATGTCTGAAGGGGGCTCGTATCCTAGTGCTGGGTGTGGCCTACAAGCGCAATATCAGTGATGTTCGGGAATCGCCCGCTCTGAAACTGATCCCGCTTCTGCGTGAGAACCATGCCGTGGTTCTCTACAGCGATCCGCACGTGCCCACGCTCAGGGTCGAAGGCGAGCTGATGGAATCGACCCCTCTCGACGAGGATACGTTGGCGAGCTGTGACTGCGCGGTCATCCTGACCGATCACAGCGCCTATGACTACGAGGCGATTGCGCGTCACGCACCACTGATCATGGACACGCGCAATGTGCTGCGAGATGTGACGCGACCGGGGGTGGTAAGACTATGACCATGCCGAAGATGCCGCTCGTCGCGGTTTGGACCACGATCGCTGCCGTGATGCTCCTGGCCGCCGGGGGCACAGCGCTTGCCGCGGAGCCCCGTGCTTTGGGGCCGGGCGACGTGGTGGCGATTACCACCGGCGGGGAGCCCGATCTCACCGGCGAGTTCACGCTAGGCGAGGACGGCACGGTGACCCTGCCGATCCTGGGCCCGATCGAACTTGCGGGCCAGACTCTCAACGAAGCGGCGGAGACACTCAAGAACGCGATCGCCACAATCCGCCGCAACCCGGTAGTCACGGTCAAGCTGGCCCGACCCCGAACGGCGACGGTGTCCGTGGTGGGAGCGATCCGCCAGCCAGGCCAGGTAACGCTGCCGCTGCCGGCGACGGTGATCGAGGCCATCGCCGCGGCTGGCGGGTTCGACGAGCGAGCCGATCGCTCGCAGGTGACCTGGGTGCATGAAGGCGAGGCGAGAACGCTCGATCTGATCCCTCCGGTGGCGGGCAGTGAAGAGATCGCAGATCGGGACGTGCTGATCGTGCCGACCCGTGCCATGGGTGTGGTGACTATGGCCGGCGCCGTCGCCAAGGAGGGCATTTACCCACTCGACCCGGCCCAGCCCATGCGACTGAGCCAGGCGCTGTTGACCGCCGGCGGCGCGGCGCCGCTGGCCATGCTCGACCAGGCCGTGCTTACCCACGCCGACGGCACCAAGCAGACGGTGAACCTGCAACTCGGACCGGACGGAATGGGCCCCGATGGCGACATCGTGATTCGCGACGGCGACATCCTCTATGTGCCCGAGCGGTCGCGGCGCGAGAACGCGGTCTACGTCTTTGGCGCCGCCGTGGTACAAGGGCTGTTCGACTTCCGCGAGGGCATGACGCTGCTGGAGGTGCTGAGTGCGGCCCAGCCGCAGCCCTATGCCAAACTCGGCGAGATCGCCATCTACCGCAAGGGGGCCAACAACAAGGCCAGTCGAATCGCCGCCGGAGACGCGGTCCGCGGCAAGCGGCCCGACATCCCGCTCCTGCGCGACGACCTGGTGATCCTGCCGGGCTCGCCCCCGGGCGCGCCCAAGTGTCTCGATGACTGGTGCAGATTTCTGGCGTACCTGTCGCGCGATTCGCCGCCATGTCCGGGTCGTAGGCGGGGTCGCCCTCGGGACCGTGGTGGCGGCGGTCGCAGCTGCCCTACTGCTGCCCCGCCATTATGAGGCCCGTGCCACGGTACTTCCCTCCGAGCAGGCGCTCACCAGCCCACTCACCTCCGGTGTCGCCGGGTCGCCGGAGACGCCTGCCTGGTCGCGCCCTGAGGAACGACAGGCGCAGCTGCCGAACTTGATCGCCCTCATTCACAGCGGGGCCATGAGGCGACGCGTGCAGGAAGCCCAGAACCTGCCCTTGGATAAGGACCTATACACACTGGATGTGTCGGTGCTGCGCACCAAGGGCGGGGAGGCGACCTACATGCTCGAGATCATCGTGGGCGCCCCGAAGCCCAAGATGGCGGTCGATA
>Ga0111223_1006_pt1 | contig 17059 bp, 15 predicted proteins | sample DeeMarSWOR152_54_FD_80387 | JGI IMG/M metagenome (GOLD analysis project Ga0111223, IMG submission 80387) | candidate division KD3-62 bacterium DG_56
TGGCAGTGGCGACCGGAATTGCTGGGTCCCGAATCGCCGGGCTTCGGGCTGTGTGGGCTGGACGGTGGCTCCTCAGAGCGGTCGCGGGAGGCGGCGGGCTTCGCCCGGTTGTTCAACCAGCACCCGGAGCTGGCGGAGGCCGATCCCGTCCGGGCGGATATCGCCATCGTTGTGCTGCCGGAGTCGGAGCTGTTCTGTTTCGTCGCCGACCGCAGCGCCGCCAACTACGGCGAAGCGGCGACCGGCGCTTACCGCGCCTTCTGGGAGCGCAACATCCTGGTCGACTTTGTCAAGGTCGATCGGCTGGCCGAGTATCCAGTCGCCTACCTGCCGTTTCCCCTGATGATCGAGCGAGATCACGCAGACGCGCTCCGCCAGTACGTAGCCGAGGGCGGTACTCTCGTGAGCGAAGCCTGCCCAGCGCACTTCGGCGACAATGGCTATTGTTCATTTCGCATCCCGGGGCTGGGACTGGACGAGGTGTTCGGGGCGGTCGAGGAGGAAGCCGCATTTTTGCCGCGGCTCGGCGACGGGCCCGCTCTGTGCTGGAGCGACAGCGATCTGCCGTGTGCCGTTTACCGCGAACGCCTGACGCCGACCTCCGGCAAGGTGGAGTCCACGTATCTCGACGGCTCAGCCGGCGTAATCACCAGCACTTTCGGCAAGGGACGAACCCGGCTCATTGGCACCTTTCCCGGCATCGTGTTCCTTCACCAGCACAGCCCGGCCGCCGGGGCGCTGATCGCCAGTAGTCTCGATCTGGCGGGCTTGCGGCCCCGGATCTTCGTCTCGAATCCCGATGTCAAGGTCCGCGTCCACCAGGGAGCTGGGGGCGGCTATCTTTACGCAGTCAACGTCTCAGCCGAGAGCGAGGGCACGGCCGTGGTTCGGCTGTCGGAGACGCTGGGACCGTACAAGGAGATCGAGCCAGTAACACCCGATCCTCCCGTCGAGGTGGTCGGACCGAACGAGTTTCAACTCGACCTACCTCCGAGGCGGGGATTTGTGGTTCGTATGCTGACGAAGTAGCCGTCCAGCTATCGCCGTCTGCGGGCGGGTCCGGATCGCCTGCCGCGCGGCCCTCGGGTGCAGATTTCCCGCCAGTCGCCGGGCCGGGGCGCGGCGCGCCATATTTGCAGCCCGCAAGGCACGATCCGGTAGTCGATTGCCCCGGCGCCGAGCGAAGCCAGAGCCTCGCGAACCCGGCCCGCGGCACCATGGTCGCAGTAGAGCATGAGTGCTCCCCCACCCCCGGCGCCGCAAACCCGCGCGCCCAACGCGCCGTGCTCGCGGGCGCGCGAGATCAGGCGCTCGATCCGGTGACTGGTCACGCTGGGATGAAGTCGGCAGTGCGCTGACCAGACAGCATCGAGCAGAGCGGGCAACGCATGCATGCGCTCTGCGCGGAGCGCATCACGCAGGCGCACGGCCAGCCCGTTCATCTCGCGCAAGGCGGAGATCACCCCGTCGTCGCCTGCGGCGATTGCCGCACTCACCTTATCCAGAATCGAGCGCGCCTGGCGACGGACGCCAGTGTCGCAGAGCAGGAGGTTGCTCTCCAGATCGGCAGCCGCCGCCTGACTCAGTGAAATGCTCTCCACGGCGGGCCCTTGCTTCCCGCCGCGCGGCCAGTGCAGAAACTTGATACCCCCACCCGTGACGGGCCCATACTGATCTTGCCAGCCATACCACGAACGGTTGGCATCGCGCTCGGCGGCGATGGCTCGCTCCGCGGTCTGTGTGGGGCCTAACCGGTGTCCGCAGTAAGCAGCTAGCAATGCGATCAGACAAGCGCTCACTGCAGAAGATGAGCCAAGACCGCTGCCACCCGGCAAAGGACAGTAAGTGGCGATATCGACGCCGTCTCGCAGGTCGTCGGCAAACTGCCTGACCACGCTGCCCAGCAACGCCAACGGTCCGCGAGCAGAGAGGGAGTTGGCAGTCTTCGCTGCCAGCGACCTGCCCAGGTCGTGGGCGGTGATGGTTACCCGTCCGTCGCTGCGGGGAACCAACGTCGCCTCCAGATAGGGACCAATGGCCGCGTTCACCACGGAGCCGCCGGAGCGGCGGCTGAAATGGTGCTGATCGGTCATCCCCACGAAATCCATTCGCAGCGGCGACCGGGCTTTCCAGATCACGTCTGTCACCGAATGTCTCCGAGCAGATTAGACGACACTATGCGCCGAATTGATTCGTAGCCCGGGCCGACGGTCCTGCGGCGCTGAAGTCACAGTGACATCGACGTCATGGCTTGTGGACTGGTTGCGAGAGGGCGATCGTTCGAGCTCCGTGGCTGGCTCGTGGGATGTAGGCGGACGCTGCGGCGCCGCTGAGATAAGAATCAGGGGCGAGGCCCCGGTCCTCGGTCCCCCCCAGACCAGGACACCCGCCCCAATCCGGCCCCCTGTGGCTAAGCTCAGTGGTTTATTCCGCACTATCAGCTAATGGTGAGATCGCGGGCAGAAACGTGTCCAAGGCGGCGCGTTCGGTGGCGCTGAGAAGTGATGCGCGCTAAGCGGCGACCCGCGGTTCGGCCACGCCAGTGGAGAGCGTTTGCTCTCGCCGCTTCCGCGGGTTCGAGTCTGCACTCTCCTCCCGGGTGCCTCTTGGGGCGATTTTCCGTCTTCGGATGCCCGCGCAGTTTGTGGAATAAGTCCTTGGGCTGCTGGCGCTGTCTGAGTTCGGTCAGCCATCCGCCGTCAAGAGGGGTTGCTATGCGCACCGGGCACACTGGCCTGAAAGTCATTACCGCCGTGGCCATCTGCGTATCGGGCTGCCTGCTGCTGTGGCAGGTGCAGGGCAACGGCACAGGTGTTTTGTTACGCGTGCCGGGTCACTGGGCAGCCGCGGTCAGTCTGATCCTTGTCGCGGCTGCGGCAGTGTCCTGGGCGCGACCACTGCGAGCGCATCTGGCACTCACAGCCGTCCTGGGAATGTTGGGCACACAATTCGTGCTCTTGCTTGCGACGGGTGTGGCACTGGAGGCGGTCCAGCCGAAGGCTCCGGGTGCGCAGTTGGTGGCGCCGCTTACCGATGGCCTTTCCGTCTTGATCGCGGCGCTGCTCGCGGTGGGCGCGTGGACGCCTCTGCGTGGGCTGCTGGGCGACGAGCGAAGTCGCCGCCGCGCTCAGGCGATGCGTGCGCGCCGCGCTACGCTGTCACGGCGAGATTTGCCGGTACCACAGAAGCCGGAAACCGAAGAGCAGGGCTTCGTGCTGGGCGTGGCGGAAGCGGACTCGCAAGCGGTAAGCGACCGGTCGCGCGGCACCCAGACGGGATCTGGCGGTGAGCCACGCGCGGGCGAAGCAGCGGCACCAGCCGATCTGGCAGCGGACGGCGATGTGGAAGTCCCCGCCCTCGTGATTTTCAAGCAACTGCATCAAGTGGGGGCGATCGACCAGTCGGTGGTGGCCCGAGTGCCCTCCGACCTCGCGGTGAGCATCCCCATCGCACTGGTGGCGCCTGGCCTGCGCGAGGGCGCCGTGGTACTGCCGATCAGCGCGCTGGCCCCATATCTGCCGGACCACCTGGAACGCGATGGCCTGGTCGCTGAGCCGGACGAGATGACAACTGAGCCGATGATCATGTTGCCGCTGGAGATAGTGGTGCCTCAGATCCCCAAGGAAGCCTTTGTGCTTCCTGCGATGCCGTCGCCAGAATGGATGTCCCTGGAGCGAGAGGAGGAACACTCCTCCCTCGAGTCTACGCTGTCGCTGGTTCAGGAGTCAGATTCGGATGGCCTCAGTTAATTACGCCCTGAAAGAAATGGTCTGCAAGATCGTCTACTATGGGTGCGGCATGGGCGGCAAGACCACCAACCTGCAATACATCCATCGCGAAATCGACAAGTCCTTGCGCGGAGAGCTGGTCTCGCTGGCGACCCCCGGAGAGCGTACTCTGTTCTTCGATTTCTTGCCGGTGGAAGCCCCCATGCTGAACGGCTTTCGGGTCAAGCTGCAACTCTACACGGTGCCCGGTCAAGTCATGTACAACGCGACCCGCAAACTGGTATTGCGTGGCGTCGATGGGATCGTCTTCGTCTCCGACTCGCAGTGGGACAAGATGAAAGAGAACGTCGAGTCGTTCCGCAACATGGAGGACAACCTTCGTTCCTACGGATATGACCCTGACACTATCCCCTACGTGCTTCAATATAACAAGCGCGACCTGCCCAACATCGCGCCCGTGGAGTACATGGACTGGGTGCTGCAGCAGCGTCGAGTGCCCATGTTCACATCGTGTGCCCTCGACGGGCACGGCGTTTTCGAGACGTTGAATTCACTTTGCCAGTTTGTGCTCGCCGATCTCCGTCGCAAGCAACGAGCTGGCGCGCTCTGACCTTGAGGCATCGCAGACCGTGGCCTTGACCGGGACATTGGATGATCTCACCTGCCCCGAACTCCTCCAGATACTCAATCTGGGCCGGAAGAGCGGGACTCTCCTGGTGAGGTCCGGGCGCCGGGAGGCGACCGTCCATATCCGGAACGGCGAAGTAGTGGACGCCGTGATGGGTGAGCTGAAGGCGGCCGACGCCGTCTACCGGGTCTTGGCGCTGGCGAGCGGGGAGTTCGAGTTCTCGCGGTGCACCGATGCAATGCCGCGAACCATCACCAGCAGCACGGAAAGCCTGGTTCTGGAGGCGGCGCGGCGCTGGGACGAGTGGAGCCAGTTTGAAGACCAGATCGGGGAGATGAACCAGGTCCTGCGCGTTTGCGCGGGCGCGACGGAGATCATTCCGACGCTCGACAGCATCCCGAAGGCAATCCTGGATTTGGTCGATGCCCGGCGTGACATTGCAACAATTGTGCGCGAAAGTGGAATAGAGCCGGAGGAGGCACTGCGCGTAGTGCGGACCCTGATCGCCGACCATGTGGTCGAGGCCTGGTCGGATGCTCAGGTCTCGTGGGCGGGCCAGCAAGTGCACGTTGACCCTAACGCCGAGTGCAGTGGACTGAAAATCGTAGTGGGCGTGAATAACGCCGACCGTCAGCTGAGCGCAGAACATGATCCGAGGTCGCCTCAGGACCCGGAGGGCCAGACCGCGGAGGCGCTGCTGGCGGGATGAGGCCGCTCTCAGCCGCTGAGGCTGTGGAGCGCGCGCGAGAGTGGAGAGGGCCGGGCAGCCCCCGGCCAAAGGAGTGACCGCGTATGGGCTTACTGTCAAAGTGGAATCGGTCGTCGGAGGCGATCGGTATCGACATCGGCAGCCACAATATCAAGGCCGTCGAGCTCCAGCCCGCGGGCGATAGCGTCTCCCTGCACAAGGCCGGCGCCAGGCCGACCCCGCGTGACACAGTTCGGGGCGGCGTGATTGCCGATCCACTGTCGGTGGCCGAGACCATTTCCTCGCTCCTGGAGACGCTATCTGTCGACAACACCTCCGTGGTGGCCGCGGTATCGGGGCCGACGGTAGTGGTGCGCCAGGTACAGCTGCCGGCAATGCCCGAGAAACGCCTCCGCAAATCGATTCAATGGGAAGCACGCAACTACATCTCGTTTCCCGTTGAGGACAGCGTGATCGAGTTCCAGCTGATCGACGAAGAGACCTCCGACGACATGGGCAAGATGGACGTGATCCTCTGTGCCTGCCCGCGGGAGATCGTCGACAGCCGGGTCGAGACGCTGGAACTGGCGGGGCTGGAACCGGTGGCGATCGAGATTGAGCCTTTCGCGACCATACGGAGTCTGGTCGAGTGGGGCGGCGGCTCGGGCCTGGGGCATCAGACACTGGCGCTGGTCGGCATCGGTGCCGCGTACACCGACATTAACATCGTGAAGAACGGCCATTTCGTGCTCAGCCGCGTGATCCACATCGCGGGGAACGCCTTCACGGAGGCGGTGTCGAGCGCGCTGTCCATCGATGTTGAGGAGGCGACACGGATCAAGGAGACCGGTATGCAACTGGTCACCAGCGAAGAGGAGCGCGCCACCCAGGACCCGATGGCCCAGCAGGCCAGCCGCGCACTCGAACCGCTGTTGGAGGAACTCACCCGTGAGGTCACCCGGTCGCTCGCCTACTACGACTATCAGCAGCAGGCGCCAGAGGCAGAGGTGGCCGAGGTCGAGTCTCCCGGCGTGAACCAGATCATGCTCAGCGGAGGCAGTGTTCGCATGGCTGGCATCGACGACTATCTAAAGACGCATGTCAACGTGCCGGTGGAGATCCCGAATATCTTCGTCAGCGGCCGTCTATCCGCGCCTGCCTCCACCAACGAGTATCTCAGTGAGCATGCCTGTGAACTGGTAATCGGCACTGGCCTCGCCCTTCGCGAGTACTCGCTGGCGGACCACGAGGCCTAGGACCGGTTAGGAGAGCACGATGATTCTCAACATCAATCTCATTGCCTCCCGCCAAGCCGAGCGCCAGCGGCGCTTGAAGGCGATGCGCTGCGCCATCTACGGTCTGCTTGGCTTGGCGACCGCCATCGTCATCATGTTCGCCTGGATGACGGTGGCAATGCGGCTGACCAGCAGCCAGATTCAGGAGTGCGAGGCCCGGCTCACCGCGCCCGAAGTAGTCACCGCGATCAAGCGCGTCAACTTCCTCAAGAAGGAGATCGCCGGTCTTGAACCGCGGGTCGATCTGCTTCAGAAAGTGCACGACAGCGAGCAAGAATGGCTGGCGGTGCTCGACCACTTGAGCGCAGTGACGCCGAATGACGTCTGGCTAACCGGGGTGTCAAGCAAGCGCGACCGGACCTCCCAGTCGCTGGTCATACGAGGGAGTGCGCTCTCTCACCGGTCAGCGGGCAACTTCATGCTCAACCTCAAACACGCGAAATGGTGTGGGCCGCCCGAGCTGAATTTCACCCAGCTCAGCCAGCGCGGGGTTGGTCAGGAGGTGGTCAACTTTGAAATTGTGGCCCCCATTAAGCGCCCGATCGGGAGTGATCTGACATGAGACCCAGACAGGCGCCAAAGTACTTCTACGTCGTCGTAACGCTGGTCGCCGTGGTGCTGGTGGTTGCCGGGTGGTTCGCCTATGCTACCCGGCAAGCGAAGCTCACTGCACTCCAGCAGACGCTGCGGGCCAAGCAGACCGAGCTGAATAACATCGAACCTGAGATCGCCCGCCGCCCGCAGTTGGAGGCTGAGTACACTGACCTCCAAACACGCCTGGCGATCCTCGAGCCGACGCTGCCCACCTACGCTTATGTGCCCACTCTGGTCAGGCAGTTGGAACGGCTCACGAACGAAACCGACAACAAGCTCGACGGCATCAAGCCACAGCCCTCACGGGACAAGCAGAAGGACAAGGCCGCGCAGTCCGAGCTGGACTCGGAGCCCCAGAGCAACGGCAACAAGGGCGACGAAGAAGCCGCCGCCAAGGAGCCGACTTTGCCCTATGACTCGGTGGACATCGACGTGGAGCTTCAGGGCACTTACTGGACGACCGTCAAGTTTCTCGAGTACCTCCAGAAGTTCCCGAAGATGATCGCCGTCAACGAAATGGTTATCCGTCCGTCGTGCACTCCAACCCCGGCCGCTTCGCCGAAACTGAAGGTGCAGATCGCGATCAAGGCCGTGGTGACCAAAGGGGGAGAGTGATGGACAAGCGACACAAAGAGCTAATACTATTCGTGGTCGCCCTTCTCGTCTTGGGCGCGATGGTGGTGATGACCTTGGGCAAGGTGAAGGGCAAGCCCGCGGCGCGGCGCCCAGAGGGCGCCAAGACCGCCGTGGCGGTAGCCCAGCGTCCCACCGGCCCGCCGGGGGATGCGGCAGGCAAGACGGTATCCGAGGGACAAGCGGACGAGGGGCCGCTGCTCCCTTATCAGGGCAACATCGCCGTCCAACCTCGCCGCCGCGATCCCTTCATCCCGACTGTCGCCGTCGGCCGCGCGGCAAAGGGGAACAGCTCGTCCCAGACACCGCCCACGGTCGTGCCGCAAGTCCGCACCAAGCGGCCGGACCCTTTCCCGTTCTCCCTGGCCACCCTTGGAGGCCCGTTCGGCGGACAGGTTAGGCCGGTCGAGCCCAACGGCGGCCCAAGCGCGGTGTCGGCTCAGCCGACCGTAGAACCCCTGGTGCTCACCGGTATAGTGGCGAATTGTCGCTCCCTGGTGGCGATCTTCCGTCGGGCCGACAAGCGGTTCTTCGTCAAGCCGGGCGAGCAGTTTGCCGGCTATCGAGTCGTGGACATCTCCACCCACCGCGTGGTTTTGGTGCGCGGGGGCAAGCATCACACCGTATTTCTAGGAGGGAAACTCTAGCACCATGCGTCGCAGCACATGCAAAGTCAACTCCATCTGGACCGGAGGGCTGCTGGCCCTAGTTCTCATCGTCGCACTCCCGGCGAGGGCGGTTCCCGCAATGTCACCGGCGTCTACCACCCCGCAGGAGAAGTTGCTCACGCTTAACTTCGTGGAGGCCGACATCGTCGACGTGGTCAAGGCCCTGGCCACGCAGAGCGGAGCTAACGTGGTCGTGGCTGGCAGCGTCTCCGGGAAGCAAATCACTCTGAGCCTGAGCGGGGTCACCCTCGAGCAGGCGCTGAGGCTGGTGACCCAGCCCAACGGACTGGACTATCGCCGCATTGACGGCACTTATGTGGTGGCGCCACCCGCGGACCTGGCGAATTATGGCGCGGCGGGCCCTGACGCTGCCCGGCCGACCACCCAAGTGGTAGTGCTCAAGCGCGTCACGCCGACGAACGCTACCAAGATGCTGGCCGACGCCATGCCCACCGTACAGGTGGCTCAGGGGCCGGCCGACGGAACGCTCTTGCTGACCGGTCTCCCGCTCGACGTTGTCGAGGCAGTAGCGCTGATTAACGCGGCCGACGTAGAACCGGGAATCGGAGCCACCGAGTTCGAGGTCTATGAGATCCGTTACGCCGAGCCCGTGGAGCTTCAGGAGAAGGTCGCCATGCTGGTGCCCGACATCCAGGTTATGTTGGGTCCCAAGACGATCACGCCCATGGTGATGGACCCCAGCACACGTGGTGGCAGCACTTCGTGGTTGAGGGGTCCCATGGCGGTGGGTGGCGGTGGCCTTGGCACCACCACTGCTGGTGTGGGCGGTGGCGCTGGCGCCGAAGTCTCACCCGTCACTACGCTCATCCTGGCGGGCCCGCCCGATGCCATCGCACGTGCGAAAAATCTGTTGGCGACCATCGACCTAGCGCCGCCGATGATCTCCATCGCCGCCCTGATCACGGAGGGCAACGTCAGCGATATCTCCCGCAAGGGGGTCGACTGGATCGGCCTGGGTGAGAACGCCACCTCGATCAGCCTAACCGAGGCAACGCCCGATCACTGGTACCAGCTGGGTCGAATCAGTCGCTCCGGCTTCAACATCGCCGCCACGCTGAGGGCACTCATCAACGACAACAAGCTGCGCGTTCTGTCGCGCCCCAACATCGTGGTGCTCAACGGTCGGCAGGCCACTCTCCACTCCGGCCAGACGGTGTACTACCGGAAGCAGATCGGAATAGATGATACGGGACGCCCGATCTACGATATCGAGCAGATCCCGGTTGGCGTAACGCTGGTCATCAATCCTCGGCTGGCGGCGGACGGTGACATCATCCTCACGCTGCAGCCGATCGTGAGCAGCCTGAGCGATAACACGTACTTCCCCGATCTGCCGTTGGTCAGCGAGCACCGCACGCTGACGACGGTGCGCATCAAGCAGGGCGAGGTGCTAGTGATCGCTGGGCTAATGCGCGACAGTGAAGAGATCATCAGGTCGCGGGTGCCGCTGCTCGGCGACCTACCGATCATCGGACGCATGCTCTTCAGCCATAAGGAGAAGCGTAGGATCTCGACCGAGCTGATGATCTTTATCGAGCCCGTTCCCGTCCAGTATCCGACCGATGTTGAGGTAATGAAGCCCGCCGAATAGCGACGGCGTCTCGGTGCTGGCGACGCAGTGCTGACGGCCTGCGCGGCGCATCCGCCGCGCAGGCCGATCCCGAATAATTCGGAGTGAGGATGGATCAGCGCTTTATCGGCGACATCATCAAAGAAGCCTGCGGCCTCACGGACGAGCAGCTCCAGAATGCGATAGATGTCCATCGCAGCACGCGGGAGCCGATCGCCGATGTGCTCGTGAACATGGGCGTGATCAGCGAGCGCGACAAATGTCGCTGCCTTGGACGTCAATGGGGCGTGCCTTACGTAGATCTCACCGAGACCCGTCCCGACGAGGATGCGTTCAACCTGATCCCCGGCCATCTCATGCAGCGCTGCCGGGCGGTCCCTGTCGAGAAGCAGGGCAAGCAGTTGCGGCTCGCGATGGCCAACCCGCTGGACGTCTACGCGATCGACCAGATTCGGCTGGTCACAGGGCTAGACGTCGAACCCGTGATCACCACCGAGGACGACATCAACAACGCCCTCACCGGCGGGTCCACGGAGGCCGAGGAACTGGGTGCGGCGTTGCGCCAGGTCCAAGAGGATGGTACGGGCGATGATCTGACCATCCAAGAGAAGAAAGAGGAAGAGGAGGAGTTCTCCCTCGACCGCCTGAAGGAGATGGCGGTCGATGCCCCGGTCGTTCGCCTCCTCAACCTGATCATTCGGCAGGCCATTCGCGATCAGGCCAGCGACATCCACATCCAGCCGGAGACCGACCGTGTGCGTGCGCGCTGCCGGATCGACGGCATCCTGCACGATACCATGGTTGTCCCCAAGCAAGCGCAGGCCTCACTCATCTCCCGCATCAAGGTGATGGCCGATATGGACATCGCCGAGAAACGTGCCCCACAGGACGGCCGGATCACGCTGATGATGAATCGGCGCGAGTACGACTTCCGGGTGTCGACCTACCCTGGCGTCAACGGTGAGAAGGTGGTCATGCGGATTCTGGACAAGAGCGGCGTCCATCTCGGCCTGAAGAGGCTGGGGATGCCCGCGACTGTCCTCGAGGATTTCGACCCACTCATCCAACGCAGTTATGGCATCATCGCCGTGACCGGGCCCACCGGCAGCGGCAAGTCCACCACGCTCTATTCCGTGCTTGCCAAGCTGAACCAGCCCGAGAAGAACATCCTGACGATCGAGGATCCCGTCGAGTACCAACTGCCGGGACTCACCCAGGCGCAAGTCAACGAGCGGGCAGGGATCAGCTTCGCCAGCGCACTGCGCACCATGCTGCGCCAAGATCCCAACGTGATCCTGGTCGGCGAGATGCGCGACACGGAGACGGCGGTCATCGCGATCGAGGCGGCCTTGACCGGCCACCTGGTGTTCTCCACCCTGCACACCAATGATGCCCCGGGAGCGGTGGCCCGGCTCCTGGAGATGGGCATCGAGCCATTCTTGATCGCCTCCTCGGTAATTGGCGTGGTGGCCCAGCGCCTAGTGCGGGTGATCTGCCCCAAGTGTAAAGAGGCCTATACGCCGCCCCTGGAGGCTTTTCGCCGCCTTAACTTGCCCACCGATTCGGACTCGGTTACGTTCTATCGAGGCAAGGGCTGCGACGCCTGCATGGGCACCGGCTACCGAGGGCGGCAGGGCGTGTTCGAGCTGATGCTGGTGACCGACGTTGTACGAGACCTCATTCTGCGCAAGGCCCCCAGCCACGAGATCCGCCAGGAAGCGCTGCGCTGCGGCATGACCACGCTGCGCCAAGATGCTATGCAGAAGATCCTGGAGGGGATCACCACGATGGAGGAGGCGCTGCGCGTAATCTACACGGAGTAGGCCATGGAACGAGAACATATTTCCGAACGGAATATCGACGATGTCCTGCGGATGGCAACCGAACGGGGCGCCTCCGACGTCCACCTAACCGCGGGCGTGCCGCCCGAGATCCGGGTCGATGGTCGCCTGCTGCGCACGAACTACGAGCCCCTGCGGCCGGAGGACGTGCACCGGCTGATCTACGAGATCTTGACCGACCAGCAGATCGTCAGATTCGAAGAGACTCGCGAACTGGACTTCTCCTACGGGGTGGTGGGATTGGGCCGCTTTCGTGTCAACACTTACATGCAGCGAGGCTGCATGGCGGCGGCCTTCCGGATGATCCCCAGCACCATCCCCAGCTTCCAGCGGCTGAACTTGCCGCCGATTTTGAGCGAGATCGCCAATCGCAACAGCGGTCTGATCCTGGTCACCGGCCCCACCGGCTGTGGCAAGTCGACCACCCAGGCCTGCATGATCAATCACATCAATCACACGCGTGAGTGTCACATCGTGACCATCGAGGATCCTATTGAGTACCTGCACTCGCACAAGAAGGCAATGGTCAATCAGCGGGAGTTAGGCTTTGACACGCTGAGTTTCGGAGCGGCCCTCCGGGCCGTGCTACGCGAGGATCCGGATGTCATCCTGATCGGCGAGATGCGCGATCTGGATACCATCAGCACTGCACTGACACTGGCGGAGACCGGCCACCTGGTGTTCGGGACGCTGCACACGCGCAACGCACCTCAGACCGTAGACCGGCTGGTGGACGTTTTCCCGCCACACCAGCAGGACCAGATCCGCGTCCTGCTGGCGCATACTCTGGAGGCGGTAATCGCCCAGCAACTCCTGCCGCGCAGCGCATTCGGCCGGGTGCCGGCTGTGGAGATCCTGGTCGCCAACTCAGCGATCCGCAATCTCGTGCGGGATGCGAAGACACATCAGATCTACTCACTGATGGAGACCTCCGCCGAGCAGGGCATGCAGACCATGGACCGCGCGCTGGCCGAACTAGTCCGCAGGAGTGTGATCAGCCGGGCGGAGGCCGTGGTACGTGCCGTCGATCACGACAATTTCAACCGGCTGTGCCGTGAGCTGTAAGCCGCCGGAAGAGCACCCTATCGAAGGAGAGGGATCATGTCGAGCTATCAGTACGAGGCCATTGACCCACAAGGGAAGACGATTTCCGGGCGTATCGAAGGCGACAGTCTGGATGCCGTCCGCCGCAAGATGGCCGATCCGCATTACTACATCGTCAGCCTGCGCGAGGTGCGGGGCGGGGCTGGTGGAGAAAGCCTCTTCGACCGCTTTCGCCGTGTGAAACTACGCGATCTGGTTATCTTCAGCCGCCAGTTCGCGACCATGATCGACGCCGGCCTGAGCGTGGTCAAGTGCCTGGACATTCTCCAGCAGCAGGCGCGCGATCCGAAGCTGAAGAGCGTGATCGCCGCCGCCAAGCATGACGTGGGCGCCGGCGCCAGCCTCACCGATGCGATGGGACGCCATCCACTGATCTTCAGCAATCTCTACGTCAGCATGATTCGGTCAGCGGAGACCGGGGGCATCCTCGACATCGTACTGGATCGTCTGGCAACATTCCTGGAGAAGGAGCAAGAGGTCCGCCAGAAGGTCAAGTCGGCCATGATGTATCCCTCGGTGGTGTTCGCCTTTGCGACTCTGGTGCTGATCGCGCTGGTGTTCTTCGTGCTGCCGAAGTTTCGTATGATCTTCGAGGCCATGGAGGTCAAACTGCCCTGGATCACGAAAGCCATGTTGAACGGCTCGCAGTATGCGATCCAATATTGGTACATTCCGCTCGTCACGATCGTCGGGGGGTTCGTCGCCTATCGGCTCTACGCGCGAACCGACCGGGGCCGATATAACATTGACGCTCTCAAACTGCGCGTGCCGATCATGGGGGAGCTACTCATGAAGATCTCGGTATCGCGGTTTGCGCGCACCTTCGGGACCCTGATCAGCAGCGGCGTGCCGGTGCTACGTGCGATGGAGATCGTGGTTGAGACGGCCGGCAATCGGGTCGTGGGCGAGACCATCAGGCAGGCGCGGTCGAGCGTCAAGGAAGGCGAGCGCATCAGCGGGCCGCTGTTCCAGAGCCGGATCTTCCCGGTAATGGTGACTCAGATGATCGCCGTCGGCGAGGAGACCGGCCGGCTCGACCAGATGTTGAGCAAGGTTTCTGACTTCTATGATGGGGAAGTTGACTCGACGCTCAAGGGGCTGACCTCTTTGATCGAGCCCCTGATGATCGTTGGGCTTGGCGTCATCGTGGGGTTCATCGCGGTATCGGTTGTATCACCGATCTACACCCTGGTAGGATCGGTCCAGTAGCACAGAGAGGGGCCACTAGATGGCGGCACGGCGAGCGCGCCACCAGGCGAAAGAGGGGACCTCGAGCGAGGACCTGTTTCGACGGTACCTCGAGACCAAGGACGAGGACCTGCGTGCGCGACTCGTCTGCCAGAACCTGCATTTAGTCCATACCGTCGCCAAGCGCTTCACCGGCCTAGGGGAGTCGCCCGAGGACATCTCTCAGGAAGGGGCGATGGGGCTGATCAACGCGGTCGACATGTACGATGTCAACCGCGGAGTCAAGTTCACCACCTACGCCACCCATCTCATCGTCGGCCATATCCAGCACTACCTGCGCGACCGCGGGAAGGCCATTCGCCTGCCCGCGTGGGTGCAGGAGATGGAAACCAAGATCAACCGCGCCACCGAGGCGCTCACGCAGGAGCTTGGCCGCCATCCAACCATGGAGGAGATTGCCAAGCGTCTCGACATCAGCGAATCGTCAGTCGCCGACACGATTCGGGCGCGCGAACGCACCCGACTGACCTCGCTCGACGCGGGACCGGAGGACGATGCCGAGCCTGGTCTATCGGCGCTGGAACGCGAGACCGCGGCCGGTGAGGCCTTCGATTGCGCCGCGCTCACTGCCGAGGATCGCCTCCTGCTCGATGAGGCCATCGGCAGACTGAAACAGCTCGAGCAGAAGGTCATCCGCGGATTCTTCTTCCAGGGCTTGAACCAGACAGAGATCGCCAGGCGGATGGGGATCTCCGTCAACTATGCTTCCTACTTGCTGCGGGGTGCGGTGGGGAAACTCAAGGAGGCTTTGGCCACAGCCTCCGAGCTCCAACCGGAACCCGAGCGCGTCCAGTCGCCCTTGCCACCCTGCGCAGCGGCCAAGGATGAGGAGAGCGGGCTAGCGACGGAGCCCTATTTCCGGATCCGCCTGCGCGAGGAAATCGAGCGCGTGCGCCGCTACCGCGCGCCTTGTGCCCTGCTGATGGTCGAGATCGACGCCGGCGACCAGCGGCTTGATGCCGAATCCTTGCGGAGAGTTGCCAGGGCCATCAAGCAGATCACGCGCCGAACCGACCTGGTGGCCCGCCTCGGCGACCATCTGTTGGCGGTGCTGATGCCACACACCGGCGTGCAGGCGCGCGCCCTTGCTGGACGAATCAGCAGCCTGGTGGCCAGCGCGGTCCCACTCACAGACCGAACTCCGCGCACCACCTTCGGATTCGCCATCTGTCCCCACCACGGCGACACCGACGAGGCACTGCTGGCTCATGCCCAACAGGCCTTGGCGGTCAATCGCATGCAGGCACAGGCGGTGCCATCCGGCTAGTCCCCCTGTTCCCCGTCGAGCCAACCGCTTCCGTCGGCCGCCCTTGAGGGGCGGCCGCTGACTTCATCTCACAGGTGCCGCCGGGATGTGGAATAACTGACCGGCAGTTCCAGGCGGTTTGCGATTAACCAGCCTGCCCCAATCGCAGCCGCCCCAAATCGCTAGTCCATGGGCAGGCTGGTTGATCTAATAGCGTGGACAACAATAGAGCCGCATCAAACTGAGGAGGTACGAAACAAAAAATGATGTGCAAGCTCGTCGATCGAAAGAGCAAGGGTTTCACCCTGATCGAGATGCTCATCGTGATCGTGGTCATCGCCATTCTGGCGTTGATCGTGATCCCGCGACTGCTGTCCGCCGGCCGCCGCGCGAAGGAGTCGGCACTGCGCGGTGACCTCCAGCAGCTCCGCAACGCCATTCAGCACTTCGAGGCCGACTGCGGTGCTTGGCCGCCGGCCTTGACCGACCTGATGGTCGCCAACGGTGCCGCCATTTCAGCGGATGTCGACGGCGCAGGCATCACCGTTGACCGCAGCGGCTACAAGGGCCCCTACCTGCGAACGGGCCACGGCAACCTGCCCAACGACCCCTTCACGGGCGCCGCGGACTGGGTGTACGACAACAGCCTAGGAGACGTCCACAGCAACTCGGCCCTGGTCGCGCTCGACGGTACCAACTACAACACCTGGTAGTCGTCACAGAATGGTTGCAGTGGGATAGCGGGTTCACGCTCGCTATCCCACTTGCATATTGGGAGGCGGTGACTGAGGACGAGTCGCCAAGCGGGAAGGCCGTCCGCGCACCCGACGCACTCGCGGCCTCGTCTCCCTTGCGAATCCGACTGACTCCCGTCACCGACATGACTACCGGGCGGGAGCTACCCGACGCCCAAGCGGGCGGTTAGACAGAGGCGATGAAGTGATGACCCGACAGCGCGAGAATCGGGGATTCACCCTGCTCGAAGTCATGATCACGATCGTGGTGATTGCGATCATCGCAGTGATCGTGATCCCGCGCCTGCTCAATGTCAGCCGCCGCGCGCGAGAATCCGCACTGCGCGAGCAGCTACAAGGAGTGCGCAAGGCGATCCTTCATTTCGAAGCCGACTGCGGTGCTTGGCCCCCCGTCCTGGCCGACATCATGGCGGCCAACGGCGCTGCCATTTCCGCCGATCAGGACGGCAACGGCATCAGCGTGGACCGGGACGGTTATCAGGGGCCGTATCTGCGGACCGCCGGTGGCGGCTTGCCCGCTGACCCCATTGCTCGGGTCACGAACTGGGACTATAGCAACAGGACCGGCGATGTACACAGCACCTCCGGCCTGACTGCACTCGACGGAACTGTCTATAGCATGTGGTGAATCCCCATACCCATGGGAACAGCGGTCAGCGCAGTCCCCCCAGGGAACGGCGCTGACCGCTCCCAACTCTCGGAGGCACTGGAGGTCATGAACTCAGAAGAGATTGCCGTCAGCGCCGAGGCCCGCCAGGCCGCGGCCGACCGCTTAGCGACCATCGTGCTCACTGCCGGCCTGAGCGATCAGAACCACATCCAAGAGACGGCTGAGCGTGCACACCGCGCCGGCACCTGGCTTGGCCACGAGTTGGTCGAGCAGGGACTGGTTGCTCCCCACGATCTGGTGCTCGCGATTTCACGCGCCACGGGCGTGCAGATAGTCGACCTCGCCTCCTATCCAGTCGACATGGAGTGCGTCAAACGAGTGTCGCAGGAAACCTGTCAACGGCTCAATCTGCTTCCGCTCTCCAGCATTG
>Ga0111223_1007_pt1 | contig 16270 bp, 11 predicted proteins | sample DeeMarSWOR152_54_FD_80387 | JGI IMG/M metagenome (GOLD analysis project Ga0111223, IMG submission 80387) | candidate division KD3-62 bacterium DG_56
GCAGGCGGAACAGGTCGCTCATGAAGGCCTTGGTCGCCTCCAGGCGCTCCTCGCTGTAGCCGCCGATGCCTGGCTTGGGGTCGCTCATCTCGCGCGTCAGATCCCGGTGTGCCCGAACCCGCCCTCGCTGCGGGCGGTGTCATTCAGCTTGGCGACCTCTTCCACTTCCACGCGCACCACCGGCGCGATCACCATCTGCGCGATGCGGTCGCCCCGCCGGATGACGAACGGCTCGCGGCCGTGGTTGACGACGACCACGCATACCTGGCCGCGATAGTCGGCGTCGACGGTGCCGGGCGCGTTGAGCAGGGTGATGCCGTGGCGCGCCGCCAGCCCGCTGCGGGGCCGGATCTGGGCTTCGCAGCCGACGGGCACGGCGACCTTGAAGCCGGTCGGGATCAGGCGGACCTCGCCCGGCGCCAGGGTGAGATCACCCTCCACCGCCGCGCACAGGTCCATGCCGGCCGCGTGCTCCGTGAGGTAGCGCGGCAGCGGAAGGCCCTCGCCCTCGGGAAGGCGTTCGACTTGCAGCTTCATGGTTCGGTCGCTTCCAGCGCGAGGCCCGCAAGTCCTGCGGGCGGAACGGGTCCGGATAGGAACTCGCCCGCGCAGCCAGAAGAAGGCGCCAGCGGCGCAGTCCGCCGATACGATGTTACGAGGAGACCGTTTCCATGGCGAAAACCAAGGTGGCATTCGTGGGCAGCGGGGGCATGGCGGAGTCGCACTCGCAGGCGCTCGCCCGCATGAAGGACGTGCAGATCGTTGGCTACTGCGATGTGAATCTGCGCCTCGCGCGCGCCAAGGCCGCGCAGCACGGTGGGGCTGCCTTCCGCGATCCCGCCGAGATGTTCGACACCGTTGAGCCCGACGCCGTTTTCTTCTGCCTGCCGCCGTTCGCGCATGGGGCCGAGCTGGAAGCGGTCAAGCGCGGCATCCCGTTCTTCATTGAGAAGCCCATCGGCATGGACCTGGAACTCAGCCGCCGCATCGCCCGCGCGGTCGCGCGGAAGAAGCTGATCACCTCGGTCGGCTATATGAATCGCTATCACCGCAGCGTGCAGACGGTCCGGCAGGTGCTGGCCGATGACCCACCGGTGATGATGACCGGCGGCTGGCTTGGTCCCACACCCAGAGCCCACCAGGGCGCCGGCATCTGGTCGTGGTGGATCATCAAGCGCAAGAGCGGCGGCCAGTTCCTGGAGCAGGTGACCCATACCGTCGACCTCGCGCGATTCCTCTGCGGCGACGCCACCGAAGTGCACGCCTTTGCGGCCAAAGGGTTCAACACCGACGCGCCGGCGGGGTACACCATCGAGGATGCGAGCGTCGTCAACATCAAGTTCGAGACCGGGGCGATCGCCAACCTCTGGGCCTCGTGTGCTGTAAATGTCGGCGGCGGCGTCAGCCTGAATGTCTACGGCCATCGCACCGCCGCCTTCTTCACCGGCTGGGAGCACAGTGTTCGCCTGCTCCGCGCTGGCCAGGATACCGTCGAGATCGCCGGCGAGCCGGACGTCTTCTACATCGAGGACCAGGCGTTCATCCGCGCCGTCCGCAATCGCAGCGAAAAGCCGATCCAGGCGACTTATGCCGATGGCCTGAAGACTGTGGCCATCTCGGTCGCTGCGAACGAGTCGATGAAGACCGGGAAGCCGGTGAAGGTGCGGGCCTAGGCAAGCGACTGGCAACATTTATGCGCGGCGCTGGGGGCGGGTTGCTCCCATGATCAAGGACGACCACATGAGAGTCGACTTTCGACGCGAGCAAACGTGGTGGGACGCGAAAGCGCCGATCGAGGAACGCGATTTGGAAGACGAGCCAATCAATCGTGCCCTTCGTTGGCGGGAGATCGAGCGCCACCTGGCCGGTGTGGAGACGATATTGGAGGTTGGTGCGGGCACTGGTGTGTTCTCGATTCCTTTGGCCCAACGAGGTCTCGCAGTGACGCACCTCGATCTCTCCCCGGCAATGCTCGCGATGGCGCGGGAGAAGACGGGCGACCTGGCGACCCTGCATCTTGTGGAAGGAAACGCAGTCGAATTGCCTTTTGCCGACCGCTCGTTCGATCTGGTGTTGAACCTGGATGGCGCGATATCGTTTTGTGGAAGGGAAGCGGAGCGCGCCCTTCGAGAGAGTTGCCGGGTTGCGAAAGGAAAATTGATCGTAACGGTGTCCAGCCGAGCATGGCTGCTGCCCGTGACCGTGCTGGCCAGTCTGCATGTCAGCGGCCGGTTCCTGCCCGCAGTGTATGCGATGCTGGAACGCGGGGAATGGCACCAAGAACAGTTTCCCGAGAACCACCTTCTGTCGAAAGGGTGTACGCAGGATTATTTGGGTCCCCTGCAAGCCTTTTTGCCCAGCGAAGTGAGAGGGATCATCGAGCAGGCCGGTATGACGCCGCTGTGTGTTCGCGGGTTGGGGTCATTGGCGGCACATTGCGAGAAATCCGTGATCGAGACCTTAGTCAAAGATGAAAGCCTGCTGCAGGAGTTCCTGGATCTCTGCGAGCGGTACGATGCCGAGATACTGCCCGACGGGCCAGGCACCCGACAACGCGCTGGGCTGCTGGCAGTGGCCGTTCGACGATAGCCGGCGTTCAGTCAGACCATGCCGACGGCCTGAGGACCGTGGCCATGTCGGTCGCCGGCAACGCGTCGATGAAGACCGGGAAGCCGGTGGAGGTGGGCGCCCAGCCGGTTGTCAGACCGGACGCATCGCGTCGAGGATTTCGCTGACGCTCAGGTCGGCACCCGCCATGACCTTGTCGGCTGCGCCGTAGTACAGGCTCACCCGATCGCCGTCCACGATGGCGCCGCATGCGAAGACCACGTTGGGGATGAAGCCGTGGAGTTCATAGGGCGCCTCCGGTGATAGGATCGGCTCCCGGGTGCGCGCAATCACGCGGTGTGGCCTCTTCTCGTCGAGCAGGACAGCGCCGAGACAGTAGTGATCACGCGGCGTAGCGCCGTGATAGATTTCGACCCAACCGCGCTCGGTCCGGAAAGGCACCGCGCCGGCGCCAATTCGCCCGCTCGCCCAGCCCCGTCGCTTCACGCCCATCAGGAAATGATGGTCGCCCCAATGGTCGAGATCGGGCGAGTACGCGACCCACATGTTCGGTGCGCCCAGCATCCTGGGTACAGGCCGGTGCAGCGCGGCGTAACGACCGTTGATTCGTTCCGGGAAGATGGTGACATCCATGTTTTCGGGGCCCATTATGAGCCCCCGCTTGTCGAAGGTCACGAAGTCCTTGGTGGTGGCCAGGCTCTGAGTGATCCCGTTAGGTGACACGCTCTTGTAGACTATATAGTAGGTGCCGTCAATCAGGCTGATGCGGGGGTCCTCGATGCCGTAAGCCTCTGAGGGACGATCCGGGACAACCGCTGGGCGCTCATCCACTATGAAGTGCCGCCCATCGGCGCTGCTAGCCAGACGCAAATGCGAGATCGAGGTCAGCAGCCAGCCGCTGCGCACGCTCACTGTCCGAGGATCGCCGACATGTATCGAGGGATCGTCTCGATGAAAGTCAAGGATCTTGATCACCGGCCCCCGCCGCGACGAGGCCAGCATGGGCACCCGCAGGATGTTGGGATCGTCCGAGATTGGGCGCTCGGCGACGCGAACCAGCAGCAGTACCTGGCCGCCGTACTCCGCGACTCCGGCGTTGAAGGTGCCAAGCACCTCGAAATCCTCGCGCGAAGGCTTCACGTCGGCCGGCGTGATGAGTGGATTCTCGGGATAACGGTCCGCTCTCACTTGTCGATCTGACTCCCTGGCGTTAGGCGTACCGTACTATAGTTTTCCCGTTTTTCCGCAAATCATTGTCGCAAGGTCCGCGCCACGAGGCGCTTGACCCGTGGTCCTGCATTTGATAATTTACCACGTCCACGCCCGCGAGGGCAACAGGCGAAAGGGGTCTGTCAATGGCGACTGTCGGACATGCGGAGTGGGTGCCGATTCACCGGTTCGAGCTGGCGCCGAAGCTGGCGGCGCTGGCAGTGCAGGGGCTGGCGAACCGATCCGGGCCCCGCATCTTCACCAACAGCCGGTTCTGGAACTGGCCGCCCGCCGACGAGCATTGGCGGCAGTACTTCGAGCGCAGCAAGGGCGCCCAGTTCGAGGAGGTCGCCGACCTCAAGTCGCTGGTGGCGCGGCACCGGGACTTGATCGCCGGCGCCGTGATCTATGACCCCGAGATGTTGGAGACCCTGTGTCTCGCCATGACCCTGTCCGGCCTGCGCGGGCTGCTTCCCCTGACCGAGTCGCTCGGGAAGGATTTCCCTGACCTGCCGGTCGTCGAAGACCTCCGCGCGCGCTGGTCGAGTGAGCCGGAGGCGCTGCGGTGGGGGCTCGACAACCTGCTGCCCGAGTGTGCGCGCGGTAAGGCATATTCCATCGACGAACTCTGGTCCGGGCCGTCGATCGACACCATCGACTATGCGGTGATGGAGAAGATGTTCGTCTACCACGTCGATCTGCGCAGCGACGACCGCGGATGGGGGTCGGTGCGGGAGGCGGTGCAGGCCGCGGTCGGCCCCGACTGCGGGATCTACGGCTGGGGTGAGCCGGAGGCCGAGCACTGCGGGATCGCTACTCGCCACCACAACTACATCATGTGCGCGGAGGCGCCGAACCTGTCGTTCCACGCCCAGGTGCCGTCGCCGCGGCGGGAATCCTATCGCCAGGCCGCCCGCTTCGATCCCTCCTCAGCGCGCGTGGAGGCCAAGCATTACATCGCCTTCATGACCTCGGAGGGCGATGCGATGAAGATCCACAGCGTGTTTCATGGTGGCTCGTGGTTGAACGAGGGCCGCGGCAAGGTGGTGGTCAACTGGGGGTTCCAGCCGCGGATGATCGACCTGTTTCCTCACCTGATCGAGTACTACTACGGAACCGCGACCGAGAAGGACTACTTCTGCCTGGGCGCCTCGGGCGCGGGGTTCATCTATCCGAACATGATGCCTGAGCCCGACCACTTCTTCCGGACAACCGGCGAGCTGATGCGGCGGACCGACACGCACGTGATCGAGTGCTGGCTGCACTTCTCGCGGCCCAGTTACGAACGGTATGCCGAGGTGTCGGGCGCGATGGGTTTCACGCTGCCCGGGGGACCGCGGCCCTACGCGATTTTGGGCACCGGTGCGCCGGCGATGGGGCGCAGCGGGCGGTTGAACTATTTCGATGCCAAGGGAACGCCGCAGGACATGGCCAACACCATCGTCGAGGTGACCCGCGACCAGACAAAGCCGTCGTTCGAGACGGTTTTCTTCGTGCCCGATGTCGGCGACCCCGCGGCCCAGGGCGGCTACTCGGCGGCGGATCTGGCCACAGTCGAGCGCCTGCTGGGCAGCGAGTACAAGGTCTGCACGCTGGCCGAAATGATGTGGGCGTTCAAGGAGACCAAGAAGCGATGAGCTGCTTGCGCTGGCGGGTCGCCATCAATAGCTCGCGGTACGGCTTCGCCCTGGATGAGGAGGTGGAGGCCGCTGACGCCGACGAGTTGGTGCTGCGGCTGCGTGAGCTGGCGGCCGAGACAACACGGCGGGGCGAGGCGAAGTCAGTGCCGTCGTTTTCCCGGGAGGCAGCGGCCCAAATCGTCGAATCCACGGCGCCGCTGGCGTTCTGTCGGTATGTGGCCCAGGAATGGAACCACGAGCATGCCGATGTCCCGATGCCGGTGGAGTTCGCTGCTGCGGCTGATTTCGTGGCGGCGGCGCAATCGGTTGGCCTGCTGCGGCCCTGCTGATCTGGCGCTAGGCGCCGCGCCCGCCGAACAGCGAGGCGGCCGGCTTGGCATCTGTCGGTCCGACCCAGATCGGCAGGTGGCAGGCATCGCCCCATGTCCCGTCGTCGGCTTTGGCGCGGACGTGAACGAACCACAGCCCGTCGTCGGTGGCCTCCAACTCGGCCTCGGTTTCCTTGGTCGTGACCTTCTCGGGCGGCGTGGTGTCCGCTTGCCGATCTAGGACCACCGAATAGCCGACGATCGCGGGGCCGATGGGTATCGACAGTGCGACCGGCGTCTCGACCGCGGGATCGAAAAAAGGCACCGCGCCGGTCTCCGCCGCCGGCGACCAGGTCACCTTGATCTGGCGTGGACCGGGCCCGATAAGTGCCAGATTGTCGAGATAGATGGTGGTCCCCGCGGGAAGACCCTGGAAGCCGTACCACTGCTCGGTCCAATCACCGGACAAGTCGCCGATGACGATCTCGTGCACTTGGTGCCGCGGCTTCGCTGCCCGGCGGATTAGCCGCCCGAGGTCGATGTCGGAGAGGTCCCAGGAGCCGTCGATGATGATCTCAGGCGCCGGCCTCTCGTCCCCGCCTTCCCCGCCGACCAGTGGGGCCAGGTCGACCTCGGCGTGATGCCAGCGGTCGTCGGCGACGAAGCCATCGACTCGCCCGACTGCCGGGCACCAGCCCGACTCCTCGCCATTCAGGACTATCTCAGCCCACTGGCCGAGGCGCCTGACCTGCGCCGGGACACGCCAGTCGCTGGCGCCGCGTCCGTGGTAGGAATTGTTGCTGATGCGCAGATAGAGGTTGACGCGCGCTCCGGCCGGCGCCCGGTAGTCGAAGCAGAGCCGCCGGAATTGCGAGACGTCGATCGGATGATCGAGCAGCACGGTGGCCAGGTTCCCGCTCGGCCCGGCATTGATCGCGCGCAGGCAATGGCCGCCGGTGGGATCGGCCTCCAGGCTGGCGATGCCGCCGATCTCCCAGGGACGCCCCTGACATTCGCCCAGGGCGCGCTCGAAGTCGTTATGCTCGACCGGGTGGCTCTCGGCGACAACACGCAGGGGCAGTCGGCAACTGGTTTCTTCGATGACCTTGGTGGCGGCGGCGATCGGGAAGGGCTTGGCCAACTGCCGCCAGTTCTGAGCCGCTATGTCCACGCGACCGAGGATGAGGGCATTATTGCGAGTCCAGAACGCTACATGGCCGCCCGGTATCGGGTCAGGGTCGTGGTAGGTCAGCGCTTCAACGACCGCCCAGATTGTCCGGCTGCCGACCTTGTGATCGATCTGCCTAACGTACACGGTAATGTCGCTGCCTCGGCGCTCCATGCGTGCGTATGCCCAGTCGCGGTGGGTTTCCACACCCGGGGTGACGCGCAGGTTCCGACTCTCGGCGACCACGCGGCCGTTCTTCAGCAGCGCGGTCCGACTGTTGCCCCAGCCGCCGAAGAGCAACGCGTAGCCACTCCCGACGTTATGGCCATCACCGCAGGCGGTCACGTTCATGTCGCGGAAGCGGCTGTCATACATTGGCAGCGGAAGCAGGCGCTCCTCCTCGTCGCGCCGCGGCGCGCAGTAATAGGAGATGGTGAAGTCGCCGGAGATGGGTTGTTTGCCCCAGGCGGCGGCGATGCGCTGATCCCAGCCGCCGTAGAAGGACCATGTCGGCTCACAGTCCCAGCGCTGCTGGACCCCCCAGACGCCGCCGTCGACGGCCCATTCGGTGGGCGCCGCGCCGAACAGGTAGACCCGGTTGCTCGCGTCGGAGTCGACCGTGACCAACCCGATCGGCGCGAAGATCGCCCGGCTGCTGAACAGCACTTTGGTCGCCTGCCGGTCCGCCTCCTCGGCGCGGTAGCGAATGAGGTCTTCGTCATCGGCAGAGACCACGAGGAAACGCCCCTGGCGGCGCAGCGAAAACGGGGTGCCGATGATGGCGCCGGGCTCCGGCTCCTGGGCGCCTTCGGCCCCCGGTTCAGCAGGCGCCGGTGTATAGTCGGCGCTGGCGAAGGTTTCATCGGCCTGCTTGAGGGCAAGTGTCATCGAGGGTTGACCGGGCTGGTGGGTGATCTCGAGACGAGGCCCGCCGGCCAGGTCGTCACGGTCGGCGCTCAACGCCAACACCACTCGGCCGGACTGGGTGAGCGGATCTTCGATGTGACAGGTGACTGTGACGTCGCCGAAAAAGTCGCTGTCATGCCACCACAGCGGGTCGCCCTGGGCAGTGGGGTTTTCGGACTGGTGCCAGCGATAGGAGCCGGGCGCGAGCAGCCGCATCCCGGGATCGACAGCCAGATCCATCGCCACCGGCTCGGCTGGGCCCGGCTGTTGATAGAAGAACACTCGCGGCCGCCGGAACTCCGCTTCGCCGCGCTCCACGACCAGGCCCACCACGCCCGCGGCTGGTTGGTCGCTCATGTCGTCGAGCAGCGAGCCGTCCGGCAGGACTGCCGCGACATAGTCGCCTCTAACGCTTAGGCTCAGCGATTGCCATTGGCCCTCCGCCAGCGGCCGATCGCTCCTGGCGACAACTGTCTGCTCACCACCGGCGGCGCGCCGGAGTTCGACGCCATTATCATCTGCGCGCAGAAGCCAGTAGTCATCGGGCCCGCGCCGAGCCAGGTAGACGCCTGCGGCACCGCTGCCGCGGCGCATTTCGATCAGGAATCGATAGTCCATCCACCTGGCATCGCCGAGAGTCGCCTCGGCCTCACCCCGGCCGTGCAGCTCCTGGCCGCCGTCGCTGGCCTGCCACCCGCCGCGCTTCTCCCACTGCCAGATCGCAGCGTCGCGAAAGTCGTCACTGACCGCGCGCCAGGAGCGCACCACGATATCGTCGTAGAAGCACTGCGTCGTCTGCTCGGCGTGAAGCCCTACTCTCCCCTGGCCCAGCCTGATGGGGCCGGTCAAGACCACCACGCCGTCGATCAAGGCTTGCACCTGGCGGTCGCCCACATTCAGCCGCAGTGCGTACCACTGGTAAGGGCTGCGGACGAAGCCGCCGGGTTCGGAAGCGATTACAGTTGGGCGCCCGGCGACAGTCTCGATGAGTTCGCGACGCCCGCCGTCGGCGGGGTCATTTCCGGTCCAACGGAAGAGCAAATGGTTGTCGGGGTCACAGTAGTAGGCGTAGAGTCCGACCGCTTGTGTGTCGCGTCCTGGGTGAACGGCCGCCTCGAAGGAATAGCGATCCCAGAAGGGATAGCCCGTGATGGCGGTCGAGTGCTCGCCGCCCTCGCTGCTGGTTGCGTACCAGAATCCGTTGGCCGAGCGATCGAGGTTGCGACTCGTGCTCAGCCACCAGCTGCCGGCGGGCCTGTCCCAGTCTCCGATGCGCTCGCTGACACGGCTGAAGTCGTCGCAGTGGTAGATAGGTTCGACCGGCTGGTAGCGGATACGATCGATCTTGATACCCTTGCCTGTCAGCTCATAGGAGATGGCGCCCGTGCGGGGAGCGGCATCGGCTGCACGCAGCACTGTCTGCTGGTTCCACAGCAGGCTGATCTCGAGCCGGCGGCGCTTGAGCGCGAAGGTCGCGCTCTTACCCGGCGCGGCCGCGATCGGCACCGGGCCGGCGATGGCCGTGTTTTTCCCATCGTCGATCGTCAGGATTGCGGCCGAATCCCGCTCCATCCGGAGAGCGCGGTGTTGGCCGAGGGTAATGGTGAGGACCGACTTGCCGAAGCCGTCATCGCCGAGACGCAGGCTGCCGATGACATCGAACTCCTGGCTGGGCTCCGGCTCCAGGATCTGGGGAGCAGCGCCTGCTCGGGCCACCACAGCGGAGAGCCCCACGAAGACGCCGATAAGCAGCCAGAGCTGGCGTGTCATGGACACCTTCAGACCAAGACAATTCTGCGGTCACTCAGCGATCTCGTGATCCTGAGCCAGAGGCGAAGGGCCGTCACGGTGAGACCGTTCGCCGCGCTCAGGATGACAAGCGTCGTCTCTATTCCACCAGCACCCCGAGGTGGCAGGTGTCGCCCCAGGTGCCGTCCTTCGCCTGTCCCCGGAGGTGGAGATACCAGAGGCCGGGGCGATCGGCGGTGAAGGTCGCGCTGGTGCCGGAGCCCTTGCTTTTCTCCGGCGCCTCCGTATCGGGTTTCTGGTCGAACACGTAGCTGTAGCCGACGATCTCGACCGGAGGTGGCGGCGGGATGCCGATGGCTGTTCCTGAGCTGATCTCGTCGATCTTGATAAGCCGTGTATCCAGTTCGCCACCATCCACGATCGGGACCGCGACCGCTCTCGGCGCCTCGCCCTCCGGCCGCGCGACTCGGATGTGCACGACGCGACCGTCTGCGGCTACCTCAGCACCCCCCGCAATATCCGGCAGCTCGATGGCAGCCGCGCCCAGGTCATCGCCCAGTCCTTCTGGTATCTCGATGGCGCCGCCCTCTCTGATGATGGCTTCGAGTTCAGTCAGGACCTCCGCGGGGATTGCCGGACGGGCGACCTCGCCGGGCAGGGCCGACCATTCGAAGGTGACAGTTCGATCGCCGGCTCCCCGCAGGGCGAAGTTGTCGAGATAGAGCCGAGTGCCGCCTGGGATCGAGCCAAAGCCGTACCAGCGCAGGTCGGGTGCGGCTGATCGACTGGCGAGCCACAACGCTCTCATCTTGTAGGGCGGCTTGTCGATCTTGGCGGCCAGGCACTGCGCGAGGTCGATCTGGGCGTGGTGCCAGGCGCCGTCGGCCACCGCGCCTGTGACCTTCCCGATAGTCGGGTGCTCGGCGGACTCCTTGCCCGTCATCAGGATCGCATAGGTCTCGCGGTCGCCGGTCTGCAGGTAGAGGTTGATCCTGGCGTCCTTCGGGAAGCGGTAATCGAAGGACAACCGGGACAGCCGCGCGGCGTCGAATATGGTCGATCGCAGATTGATCGCGAAATCACCGGCGGGGCAGGCATTGATCGCGGCCAGGCAATAGTGCCCGCTCGCGGGTTCCGTGTCGACCAATCCCAAATGGGCGGCGAGGTCAGAACCGCGGGGGCCGACCTGGCCGAGTCCGACCTCGAAATCGTTGGCGATCGTGGGATGGGTCGAGGACGAAATGGTCAGCGGATACCGGGCTGGCGTCCGAGCTGGCAACTCCGGCTCGCTGTATCCGCTAAACGGCTGCTGGCGCGCCTGGGCGTGCTGGTAATACAGATTGGCGCGCGCGACCATGATCCCGTTGTCGCGGGTCCAGATGGCGCAGTACTCGCCCTCCAGCGGCTGAGGGTCGGTATACTCGAACACCACTTGATTGCCGACGTAGGCAACAATGTGCTGGCCCTTCTTCTCGAGCGTGACGTGCATCCACTCCCGGTGCGCCTGATCCTTATTCGGCACCAGCACCTTGTTGGTCTCGGCGACCACTTCGTTGCACCGCAGCAGGCGCGTGTAGCTATTGTGCCAGCCGCCGTAGATCAATGTGTAGCCCGAGTTGAGGTGCTCACCGTCGCTGCAGATGGTGAGGTTGATGTCGCGCCATCGCGCCCCATAGTCATCGCCGCCGGGGAGGTCCATCTTGATGGCGGCATAGACATCGAATGTGACGTCGCCCTTCACCGGCCGCTTGTGCCAGACGGAGGCGATGCCCTTGCTGTAGCCGCCGTAGAATGACCAGCGAGGGTCGCATCCGTACCGCGGCTGCACGCCCCATACCCCGCCGCGAACCATCCAGTACACCGGCGCCACGTTGAAAGTGTGTTCAAGTTGATTGCTGCCGGTGACGATGACCTCGTTGATGCGGGCGTAGAGCTGGTCGGTGGTGAACCCGACTCGGGAGCCGATCAGCGGCTGGCTGTCGGCGTATCGCAGGACCGGCTCGTCGGCGATGTTGACGGCCACGAACTTTCCGCGCCGCTCGACGCGGGTGATCAGCGTCGTCTCGCCCTCGGCGGGCAACGGCCCCTTGGCCTCCCGCACGAGCTTGCTCTCCCTGTACAGTTGTACGGTCACGTGGTCGGCGCCCTCGGCATGGTTGACTATCACCCGATAGCCGCTGGCGAGGGTCTTGCCGTCAGCCGCCAGGGCGACGGTGGCGGAGCCTATCTGCTCGCGGATCTCCTCGATCGGGAACTCCACGACGAGGTCATCGTAGAAATCGCCCCTGCGCCAGAACTCGCCGGGCGCCGCAGGATTGGGGTTCAGCCAGTCGCCCGCGGCAGTGGCCCACTCGCGCATGTGCGGATCAACCTTGAATCGTTCGGGTATCCGCTCATCGGGGGCCGGCTCCTCCGCGAAGTACATGCGAAGCCGCCGGAACTTGGCGACGGACTTGGGGCCGACATAGAGCCCGACGCCGCCCGCTTCGGATCCGTCACCATAGTCCTCCAGGATTGGCTCGCCATCGACCGCGAGTCTCACGTGGCCGCCCAGTGAGCGGACCTGTATGGTATGCCAGTGGTTGGCCGACAGCGAGGCCTTGGCGCTGTCCACCTTCTCCGCGTGCCCGTTGAGCACGCGCACCAACTCCTGTCCGGCACTCGACGAACGGTAGAGGTAATAGTCGTCCGGGCCCTGGCGGTTGAAGTAGACGCCGACCGGGCGGCCGTTGCCGGGCAGCACATCGACCATATACTGATAGTCGGCCCAGTGCGGAAAGCCGTAGAATGCGGTGGCCTCGCCGGCCGCCTTCTCGATCGGTGGATCGCCGGCCTCGAGCGACCACTTGCCCCGCCGTTCCCAGGCGGCGAAGGTCTCGGGCTCGAAATCCTCGCACACGGTCTGGTAAGAGCGGACCAGCACATCGTCAAAATAGGACCCGTCGCTATGCACTGCGTAGAGCCCGACCTTGCCTTCGCCCGGGCCCTCGAGCGGTGCATAGACGACGGTGATGCCATCTACCAGGCCGACGGCGGCACCCTCGCTCACGTTCACCCGCAGGCGGTACCATTGGTACTCGCTGGGGGTGAAGCCGCCCGGGGCGCTGGCGAGGATGCGGGTCTTGCCGTCGACGACCTGGACGATCTCGCGCTTGCCCGGCTGGTCAGGCTGATCGGCCGTCCAGCGAAACGCGAGGTAGTTTTTCGCGTCCTGGCAGCAGAAGGCAAGCCCGATCGCGCCGCAGTTCTTCGTGGGCCGGACGGCGGCCTGAACCGAGTAATTGTCCCAGAACGGGTGGCCGGTGACGGTGAGCGCCACGCCATCTGCCTGGCCGACGCACCAGAAGGCGTTGGCCGCGCGCGACGAAGACACCCGCAGATAGCCTAGACGCCAGGAGCCCAGCATCGGCTCCCAGGGAGCGAGTTCGCTGCTCGTCCGCACGAAGTCCTCGGCGAAGTAGATGTCGTCGATCGGCTGATAACGTACCTTGCTGAAATTGAGGCCCTCGCCGGAGATGCTGTAGGAGACCTCGCCGCCGCCGTAGGCATGGTCATAGGCCCGGGCCGCGATCTGGCCGTCGACCAGGACGAGCAGCCGGGTTTCACGGCGCTTGACACTCAGCCGGTGCTCGCCCTCGGGGAAGGAGACCGGTCCACTGACCCCGATGGGCTTGGCGCTTCGCCCATTGCGCTTGAGAACGGTCGCGCGGCCCTTCTCGACGCGCACGAGGTAGCCGCGCTCGGGGTCTTGGTCGTCGATCTTGACCTCGAACTGGGCTCCCGCCGTCCACTGCGGCTCGGCCGTCAAGGTTGCGATGACGTCGAATTCGTTGGCCCCGGTTGGCTCCAGGATCTCGCCGCGCGGGGCCTCGGCCCAGCCGATCCCGCCGCAGGCGAGCAGTGCTGCGATGGCTGCTGCTAATGCTGCTGTGTATGTGCGTCGTCCCAACATTCAGATGCTCCTACCAGAACTGCTCCTACCAGAACCCCTTATCCGTACTGCCCCACGGCGATATAGTCGCGATCGCTGATGAGCAGGAATCTATCCATGCTGAGCCCATCCTCTCGGGCCCGGACATACAGTTTGTGCTTGCCCTTGGTCAGTCGAACGCCACCCCCGGTCGCGAGATCTCCGCTGTGGTAGCGCACCCAGTGCCACCGCTTGTAGGTGGCGTCCTCTCCGAAGACATAGGTCTTCTCCTTGGGGGCGCGCTCTTTGAAGCTGAGGGAGATCCAGTCCGCCGCAGGGACATCCTTATCGAAGCCCACCCAGAAGGAGTTGCTGCATTCGTCATACCACCAGACCTTTGCCCAGAAGTAGTAAGTAGCGGTCTTGGGCGCCGTGAACTCGTAGACCAGCCGCTTGGGCGGAACCTTGGCGTCCTTCGGCCTCTCTTTCGGCGGCCAGAGCATGGGATGCCGAATGTAGCCGGTGCCGGCCACCAGCTTTTTCTTTATGTCGTTCTTGGAGGCCGCCTTGACTGTCCACGGAGCCTCACGGTTGGCTGGCTTCTCCGCCTCCCAGGTGACCTTGGTCGGTACCGCCCAGGCGCCGTCCGCGAAGCAGCCGGCTCCCAGGGCGACGGCGGTGCCTGCCAAGGCCGCGAAGAAGAGCCTACGGGCTTGATGCTGCTGGTTGTGTCTCACGATCGACTTCCTCCTGCGAGCCCAGAACGGCGATCAGCGCGAAAATGAGACCGATGACCAGTCCGGTGCCCCTTATCAGTAGCGAACTGTAGACCTGCGCCACTAGAAGGCCGACCAGTGCACCGGCCAGCCCCGCTGCCAACCCGAACCCCTCGGCGGTGGACGCCGAACGCGCGGTTCGGATCGCGACCCCGCCGAAATAGGCGAGCGCGGCCATCAGCATCGCCAAGGCCAGCCAGCCTCCGGTCGAGCCGAGCACGACATAGCCGTTCTGTGAATCCCACTCGAGTTGTGGCCCAAGGTAATAGACTCGAATATTGGAGTCATAGTTCCCGAGGCCGACTCCGGTCGGGAAATGCCGCTCCAGCATGTTCAGGCCGGCTTGCCACTCGCTGTACAATGTGTTGACGCCGTCGCCCTCGGAAAAGTTTCCGAGTTCCCGCAAGCCCACGTCGCCGCTCTGGATCAGACGCCAGGGCAGGACGCCGACCACTACCGCGACAACCGCCGCGGCGATCGCGGGTGAGCGCCGTCCGCTCACAGCGATGACCCCGACCAGACCAGCCACGACGGCGATCAGCGCTCCGCCCGAGCTGATGGTCGCGATACCGAGCACCGTCAGCAGCACGAGAGCCAGCGACATCGCCAGCGCGCGGCCTCTGGTCGCGGGACCGGGCTGGCCGATAGCCCCCACCAGGCCCAGCATGATGGGCAGAGCCAGCGCGAGATAAGCGCCATAGGCGTGGCGACTGGGATGAAGCTCCCGGCCCAGCGTGCCGAAAGTGGCGCTGACCTGCATCGGGTCGTCGAACAGCAACTTCTGACAAAGGGCGTAGATAACCAGCCCCGCGGTCACGCCGGTCAGGACCCAGACGGCGGTGCGGACGCGCGACCGCGAATCGAAAACATTTCGGAAGATGAGGTAGGCGACCAAGAACCACTCGATCATCTGCGCCGACTCGCGTACGGCGGTCCGGGCCCACTCCGCGCGGAGAAGCGTGGCACCTGGGGAGGCGAGCGGCGACACCGCAGCGACGCCAACCAGTGCCCAGAGAACAGCCGGCGGCCAGATGATCCGCGATCGCCGGCGCCATGACTCGATGACGAATGCAATCAGCGTGAGGCCGAGCATGATGTCCGCCGGCGTGAGCCGCAAGCCTGCCTTGGTGATGGTCCCCAGGTACTGGTTGGGCGCCAGCGCGACCGTCGTTAGCGCCAGAAGATAGGAAACCGAAAGCGGCCGCCGCGTGTTCATGATCCCGGCATCTCGATGGGCAGTAGCGGCAGCACCAGCGCCAGCACCAGGATGACCGCAAGCCCGACTGCGCCGCGGCGGGCGCGCGTGCCTGCGAACTGCTGCATTGCCACCATGAACAGCGCCGCGTAGAGCAGCGCCCAGTTGAGCAGTTCGACCAGATCATGGCTGGCTGGCGCCGTGCCTGCCAGCCGCATGACTATGAACATGGCGACCGCCAGCGAGACTACTGCCGCGGTCGCCATCCAGGCGCCGGCAACCCAGAAGCCGCGGTCAGGAGCGCCGCCGCCGCGTCGGAGCGCACGCGCCGCGACCCACGAGACCACCGTCGCCCAGCCAACTAGTGCCACCACCGAGGGCGGCCAGCCGGCGATGCCCAGGGCACCGCCGGGCAGCCTGACGCGCTCGCCCAGCCAGATCAGCCAGGCCATAATCGCGATCAGGAAGACCGCGCCGCCGGGGCGGGTCAGCGCCTGGCCGCGCCGCCAGAGCAGGCAGGCGATCAACGCCACCAGCAGCGCCAGCGCCAGGGCGACATTGTGCGGCGCACTCCTTAGAGTGAGGCTGCGTCCGACTAGCGCGAAAGCGGCGCTGACAACGAGGCCGACCTCGGCGACTGATATCGTCTGTCGCTGGGACAACAGGCGGCATCCTCCCGGGGCTTGATGTGATAGATCAAGATCGAATGTCCGGCTCGCCCGACGGGATGGTACGACTTGAGCCAATCAAAATCTAGCCCGGAGCCGAGGTAGCCCCCGATGTTCTCCAGACACGTGGCACTGATTGCGATCCACCCGTCAGTCGGCCGACAGCCCTGCTC
>Ga0111223_1032_pt1 | contig 15108 bp, 14 predicted proteins | sample DeeMarSWOR152_54_FD_80387 | JGI IMG/M metagenome (GOLD analysis project Ga0111223, IMG submission 80387) | candidate division KD3-62 bacterium DG_56
CGAGCGCGAGGGCACGTACTCCGGCGATGGCGGCCCCGCTACCGAGGCCGGTTTCGAGGAGCCCTACAGCGTGGCGATGGGCGCCGACGGCAGCATCCTCATCGCCGACACCTGGGACGGCCGCATTCGCAAAGTCGACCCTGGCGGGACAATCAGCACACTTGCCCCGCTCCCGTGGCCCCAGGGTCTGACGATGGCTCCGGATGGGAGCCTCTACGTGGCCTCCGCCGATTCCAGGATCCGCCGGGTAGATCACCGGGGCGAGATCAGCACCGTGGCCGGCGACGGCTGGACCGGTCCTATGGGAGGAGGACGCTTCGCGGGTGATGGCGGCCCGGCGGGCAAGGCCAGCCTTTCGGGGCCTCGCGGCACGGCCGTCGCCGCGGACGGTAGTCTGTACATCGCCGACACTGGGAATCATCGAATTCGCAAGATCGACCCAGACGGGGTCATCACCACCGTGGTGGGCAATGGTCACTACGGACCCCAAGGCGACGGCGGACCGGCCACCGAAGCAGCGCTTGCCAGCCCCGCCGGCGTAGCGGTGAGTCCCGACGGCACTCTCTACATCGCAGACACAGGCAACGATCGAATCCGCAGGGTCCGGTGGTGGTCATGCGAGAATGTCCGAGAGCGGGCCGACGACTTGCGAGCCGAGGCCGGGGACTCGGCGGAGGCATGGTGCAATGTCGCCAAGTGGTATTTGGTCGCGCAGGCGTGGGAGGAGGCGGTGTCGGCCGCGGAACGGTTACTAGCGCTGACGCCGGAGAGGAACGAACCGGCGCGCCTACGCGCCGAGGTGTTCCTCGCCCGCGCTTATGTCGGCAAGCGCGATGACCACGAAGCGCGGCAGCGATTGATCCGCGTGCTGGCTCGCGCCAAGGATACCGCTCTGTTGCAGGATGCCGCGGACCTGTTGGTCGATCTGCACCTGCTGCGGGGCGAGCGTGACCAGGCGATCATGACGCTAAATGATCTGCTTGCGCGCACGCAGGACTACGCGCTGTATAACTGGGTCGACAACAGACTCAAGGAGATCAGCCGCGAGTAGGCACGGGCCGAGCATGTCGCCCGCCAATGTCATTTCGGCTGATCGGTCAGCCAAGCCGCTACCGCGCGTTCCGCGGCGTCGGTCAGCAACTGCGCCGCGCGCGGGAGGGCCTCGGACTCGGGCATTCCCGGCGGAACGATGCCGTATGCGGCAGTCAGGCCCAACTCCCTAATGTCGTTCACCGACAGGTCGACATAACCCGCCAATGCTATCACGGGCACTCCTGCCTCGCGTGCGATGCGGGCGACAGCCGCGACGGCTTTGCCGCACAGCGTCTGCGCGTCAAGGCGGCCTTCGCCAGTCAGGATGAGCGCGGCGCCCGTGATCCGCTCTCGAAACCGCATCGCCTCCAGCACGACGTCTGCGCCGGGCCGGGCCCGCGCATCCAGGAATGCCATCAGCCCGGCTCCCAAGCCGCCGGCCGCGCCGGCGCCAGGGCGCTGGGCGACCTGCCTGCCCAGATCGCGCGCGATGACTGCAGCGTAGTGCGAGAGGGCATCATCGAGTTCCCCAACCATCTCCGGCGTGGCGCCTTTCTGCGGGCCATAGGTGGCGGAAGCCCCGTGCGGCCCGGTCAATGGGTTGTCCACATCGCAGGCAATCAGGACGTCGCACCAGACAAGCCGGCCATCCAGGTCGCTGACATCGATACTGCCGAGGCGTGCCAGTGCGGACCCGCCCGGCGGCAGATCGCGGCCGTCCACATCAAGCAGACGAGCGCCCAGCGCCTGTGCCATGCCGGCGCCACCGTCGTTGGTGGCGCTGCCGCCAATTCCCACGATCATGCGCCGACACCCCTCGTCCAGTGCCCCACCGATCAATTCGCCCACGCCTCGAGTGGTGGTCATGCGTGGGTCGCGGCGGTCGGGTGGCACCTGTGGCAATCCGGCAGCAGACGCCATCTCGATCACGGCGGTCTCGCCATCGCCGAGTATCCCGAACTCGGCATCGACCGGATCGCCAAGCGGGCCGGTCACTCGCCGCCGCAGAATCATCCCGCCAGCCGGCCCCACCAGCGCCGCAACGGTGCCTTCGCCGCCGTCGGCGACGGCCAGGGCCACTACCTGGGCGTGCGGCGCCGCCCGTCGCACACCATCCGCCATCGATGACGCGGCGGCCGCTGGGGAGAGAGTGCCTTTGAACGCCGCGGGCGCGGTAACGATCGTCATGGGCCCGGCGGGTGCCGCTGCAGCGCCGGCGCCGCCCGCATCAGGCGGCTTCGATCAGGATGTCGGCACCGTCGGGGACGGCCTTGAAGACCTCGGGATCGCCCGCCACGCGGCCGAACACGTTGACTCCGCTGGCGGGCCGAATCTCGTTGCCCCGGCTCATGGGGGTAGGGCCGAAGAAGATGCAGAAGGCGCTGCCAGGCTTCCAGTAGCCGAGGTCCCCGAGTTCGACCACTTCCTGAGGGTCCTCATAGTCGCAAGTGACGGGGATGCTAAAATAGATCTCGTCGCCCCAGGTGTTGGCCGTGCCCTCGATGGGCAGCGCCTCCCAGATCTGCTGAGCAGTCTGGGAGTCGTTCAATTCAGCGGTCGCGGTGACCGAGCCCGAGGTGATCTTGATCGTCTTGGCCATGCTATCGTCGCCTCGCATGTGAATTGGCGTTCGGGCCGCTGGGATCGCGGTTCGGCGCAGAGATCCTTTGTCCTCGTCGGTCGGCGCGACGGGATGTCAATCGCCCAGCCGAAAGAGCGATGAAAAGCGCTCGCTGTACTCTTCCTCCAGCCGGGCGTAGTGAAGTTCGACCGCCAGCAGCCAGAGCAGAATAACGGCTTTCTCAAGCGGCAACTCCAGGACGCGCGAGAAGAAGTCGCCAATCACGTCGTTGAAGTCGTGAGCAGGATCCTGGTTGATGACGATGGGGCCGCGACGGGTGCCGCCGATCTCGCGCTGCATCCGGATCAAGAAATCGTGGATAGTGGCGGGAGTGGCCCGCTCCATCCGGGGGCCGAACTCCGCCCGCACACGGAGACGAAAATCTTGAAGATCCACCGCTACCCTCGTTTCGGGATGCTAGAACTCGGGCTCGATGAGCCCGTAGTTTCCGTCCTTCCTCCGGTAGACGACATTCACCTGTTCCGTCTCCGAGTTGGCGAAAACGTAGAAAACGTGGCCGAGCAATTCCATCTGCCGACAGGCTTCATCAGGCGACATGGGCTTGACCGCGAAGCGTTTCGTCCGCACCAGCCGGCCTGAACCAGCCTCCTCCTCCGGTTCGCCGAGCAAGGACTCCACGTCCAGCGGCGCTGCAGCCGCGGCGCCGCGGCGCGATGACAGCTCTCGCTGACGATGGATCAGCTTGCCTTTGTGCTTCTTGAGCTGACGCTCCAATTTGTCAACGACCTGATCGATCGACGTGTACATGTCAAGCGATTTCTCTTCACCGCGCAGCAGGACACCATCGGCGTGCACGGTGATCTCGACAACATGCCAGTTGCGCACCAGGCTGGCGGTCACCTCCACCGAATGAATATGGTCGAAGTAACGCTCCAACTTGCCGAGCTTCTCCTCCGCGTGTCGGCGGATGGCGTCCGTGATCTCAATGTGTTTCCCGCTGATTGAGATAAGCATGCTTCTCCTCCAGGTGCGAGCCCATAAATGGCGAACGCGCCAGCGCCAGGTTGCCTGCGTCCGGCAGGCTCACCGGCCAACGGCGCGCTCCAATCCCGTGCGCATCACAGTAGCAACGGCGTAACAGGCGATCGCTCGGCTGGTCCCGACGGGCCCCAGCCCCTCCGTGGTGGTGGCCTTGATATTGACACGCCCAGCCTCGATCTGCAGCGCTCCGGCCAGATTCTGGCCCATCTGCTCTGCGACGCCGCTGATTCTCGGCCGCTCAGCGACCACAACGACGTCCAAATTCGTCACCCGATAGCCGGCCCCTTTCGCGCGGCGGCCGACGTCTTCCAACAGGATCATACTCGAGATACCCGCGTATCGCTCATCGCTATCGGGGAAATGCCGGCCGATGTCACCCAGACCCACAGCCCCCAGCACCGCGTCGCAGGCAGCGTGGGCGACCACGTCGGCGTCGGAATGGCCCACGAGGCCCGACTCGTGGGGCATCTCTACCCCGCCCAGCACCAGACGTCGCCCCCTCTGCAGCCGGTGCAGGTCATATCCGAACCCGGTACGCACCTGCGGCTCCAGGCGACGTTCCGCCGCCTCCAGGTCAGCGGCGGTCGTGATCTTGATATTGCGTTCGTCGCCGGGGACCAGAGCCACCGGGTGGCCCAGACGTTCGACCAGCGCGCAGTCGTCGGTCGCCTCGATGCCTGCCCGCTCCGCCTCGGCGTAGGCGCGGCAGAGCAGTTCACGGTCGAAGACCTGAGGGGTCTGCATCGCCCAAAGTCGGCTGCGATCGAGGGTCTCCTCCACGCGTCCCTGAGAATCGGCTCGCTTGATGGTATCGCTCACCGGGAGCGCAGCCGCCGCCGCTCCAGTGCTAGCTGCGGCGTCCAGGCAGGCGTCAATGAGTTCGCAGGTGACGAACGGGCGGGCCGCGTCGTGGACGGCGATCAGATCCATCGCCTCCGAGATCTCGACCAGACCCGACCTCACCGACGCCTGCCGGGTAGCTCCGCCGCAGACGACCTTTTCGGCCTTGTTGCCAGGCCCGGCGGTTACCAGGGCGCGCGCGCGTTCGACATCCTCGGGCCGCACCACGAGCACGATCTCGTCGATGCGTGCGCTGTGTCGGAACGCCGACAACGCATGGGCGACCATCGGTCGCCCGGCTAGAGGCAGAAACGCCTTCCCGCCGTTAGCCGTAACTCCGAGCCTTCTTCCGCTCCCTGCCGCCGGGATGAGCGTGCAAGTTCTTGTCCGCGGACTCATCCTCCGCGCCATTCGATGTCTTCAAGCCGGCGAAGATCATCTTGCCGGCGGATGTTTGCAGATACGTGGTAACCACCACCGTCCGGGTGGTCCCGATGTAGTCCCGACCGTTCTCGACCACTACCATGGTGCCGTCATCGAGGTAGCCAACTCCTTGGCCAGGCTGGTTGCCTTCCTTGATCAGGTTGACGGTCAATTCCTCGCCCGGCAGCACCACTGGCTTGAGGGCGTTGGCCAATTCGTTGACGTTGAGCACAGTTACGCCCTGGAGCTGGGCTACCTTGTTGAGGTTGAAATCGTTGGTGACCACGCTGGCATCGAGATGCTTGGCCAACCGCACCAACTTCACGTCGACCCCCTCGCCCGCGGGCATAGGGATATCGTAGCGGTCGTAGACGCGCACTAGCATCTTGAGTTCTTGCTGCATCTGGTTGAGCACCTCGAGTCCGCGCCGGCCCCGTTCCCGCTTGAGGCGATCGGCGGAGTCGGCAATCAAGTGGAGCTCCTCGAGCACGAAGCCAGGGATGTAGACCGGCCCCTCGATGAACCCGGTGCGGCAGATCTCAGCGATGCGGCCGTCGATGATCACGTTGGTATCCAGCAGTTTCGGCCTGAGACCGGCCTGCTCGCCGACCTGGAGATCGGCATCGAGTGTGGGGAAGAAATGAAACAGCTCAGACTTCATGCTCAGCGCAATGCTGACGCAGGTGTAGACCGAGACGACCGTCGCCAGGATCACCAGGGCCCACCCATAGGGGTGGATGTGGCGCAACAGCGATCCCAGCAGCGCCGCGAATCCGAAGCCGATCAGCGTCCCAAAGGTGCCGGCCAGCTTGTCCTGGGAGGGGATGCGCTGGAAGTTCTGTCCCAGCCGAACCAGAGTGCGGAAAAGAATCGACGCAAAGATGAACCCGACCAGGCATCCCAGAAGCGTCAGGGCCGTATAGTTGAAGGCCAGGAACTCCCGTGACAGAGGGGTGGTCACCGGACTGCCCCGTTCTTTCACGACCATCACCTTGTCTAGCCAAGGGACCCACCACCTGTCGGCGAGCCCCCAGGCCAGCCAGGCGCCGATGCCGCTGGAGACCAGACTGACAAAGAATCCCGTGATTCTCAAAGGCATGTTCTCACCTCCTTTCCTGGGGCCCACCGCAGACGTGCAGTACTGTCACCCCTTGCTCACGGTTCTATCTTTTTTTTCCATGCTGCCGTGACGCGCGGACCGGTCGTGCCAAGTCCGACGTCCCCCACGCACAGCCACGCTCGGCTAGTGCGATTCCAGTGCGGCGTCGGAGGCTTCTCCGATGTCCGCGACTGGCGCCACCTCCAATCGGTGAGTGTTCTCGGGCCGCCCCGACGGCGCAATCAGACACCGCCGAAACCCCAGGCGCGCGGCCTCTCCCAGCCGCCGCGCCAGATGAGGGACGCCGCGCACTTCGCCGGTCAGCCCAACCTCTCCACAGACCACAGTATCACTGCGCACGGGCATATCCTTCAGGCTCGACGCCGCCGCCAGGGCAATACCCAGATCGGCTGCCGGCTCGGTAACGCGCACGCCGCCCGGCACATTTATAAAGACGTCATGCTGGCCCAAAGGTAAACGACCGCGCTTCTCCAGAACGGCCACTACCAGACACGCCCGTCCATAGTCCACGCCTGTGGCTGACCGCCGGGGCGCTCCAAAGGGCGCTGCCGGGCTGACCAGGGCCTGCACCTCGATCAGCAGCGGCCGCGAGCCCTCCATTACCGCCACTACCGCCGAGCCCGGAACATGGGGCCGCCGTTCGTGCAGAAACGCTAGCGACGGATTGGCCACCTCGCGCAGGCCGGCACCGGTCATCTCAAACACGCCCAGTTCCTCGGTCGAGCCGAAGCGGTTCTTCACACAGCGCAGAAGCCGGTAGCCGTACTGCCGATCACCCTCCAGGTAGAGTACCGTGTCCACCATATGCTCCAGCAGCCGCGGACCGGCGATAGCGCCTTCCTTCGTGACGTGGCCGACCAGAAATACCGCAGTGCTGGACTCCTTGGCAAACCTCATTAGCCGCGCCGCTGCCTGCCGGACCTGGGTGACCGATCCCGGGGCCGCTTCGACGGCCGGGTCGTGCGCGGTCTGGATGGAATCGAGGATCAGCAGGCGAGGCCGGACTTCCGCCGCCCGCGCCTCGACGGCATCGACCTGGTTGGCCGCAGCGGCCAACAGCGCCTCTGGCATCGGCCCCAGCCGTGCGCTGCGCAGACGAACCTGATCCAAGGATTCCTCGCCGGTCGCGTAGAGCACCGGGTCGCCCTGGGCGGCGAGCGCGGTTCCCACCTGCAGCAGAAGCGTCGACTTACCGATGCCTGGGTCGCCAGCGATGAGGACTACCGAGCCAGGTACAATGCCGCCCCCGAGTACGCGATCGAATTCTCCGATGCCGGTCGCTCCGCGGTGAAGAGCCTGGCTGGAAATGGCAGCGACTGAAACCGCCTCGGCGGGCGCGGCCGGCCCCCCGACACCAACCACCGGCGCTGACTCTTCGAGGATCAGACTACCCCACGAATCGCACTCCGGGCAGCGCCCGAACTGGCGCATTTGCTCGGCGCCGCATGTCTGACACACGTAGCGGGTCTGAACCTTTGACATCGCCCTCCGGGGGACTCGCGCTTCCCCGCAGACAACCACCCGCCCCCTGGCCTGCCGCCGGGAGCATCATGTAGAATCACAGCCCGGCCGTCCCCTGATCGTGCGGCCGGAAAACGATGGCCACGCTCACATGGCCTCGGTGGATGTCGGCCCCTCCGCCTCGACGGGAACAGCCCCGGCCAGGGGCGCCAGTTGTCCCCGCTTGACGAAGATGACCCGGTCGTCTTCCAACTCGACCGAGATGGTGTCGCCTTCGCCAAAGTCTCCGTGCAGCAGGCGCTCGGCCAGCGGGTCCTCGATCAGCCGCTGGATCGCCCGACGCAGCGGGCGAGCGCCCAACGTCCGGTCGAAGCCCTCGCGGGCGAGCAGGGTACAGACAGCATCGCTGACCTCCAGCGACATGCCCTGGCCCTTGACTTGGGCGGCGACCCGGCCCAGCAGCAGATCAACGATCTGCTTGATTTCTTCCTCGCTCAAGGCATGGAAGACGATCACCTCATCGACGCGATTGAGGAACTCCGGCCGGAAGGTCTGCTTGACCTTGTCCATTACGATGCTCTTCATGCGGTCGTAGCTGCGTTCGGACCCGGTGTCGGCGGCACCCATGAAACCGATCCCGCGGCCCAGGTCGATGCTGCTGGTGCCGACATTGGAGGTCATGATGATGACCGCGTTGCGGAAGTCGACGACCTTGCCGTGGGAGTCGGTAAGACGACCGTCCTCCAGGACCTGGAGCAGAATGTTGAAGACGTCCGAGTGAGCCTTCTCGATCTCGTCCAGCAAGACCACGCAGTAGGGCCGTCGGCGCACCGCCTCCGTCAGCTGGCCGCCTTCCTCGTAGCCTACATAGCCGGGCGGAGCGCCCACCAGACGTGATACCGCGAACCGCTCCATGTACTCGGACATGTCGATGCGCACCATGGCATCCTCGTTGTCGAACAGGAACTCGGCCAGGGCGCGGCCCAACTCGGTCTTCCCCACCCCGGTGGGCCCCAGGAACACGAACGAGCCGCTGGGCCGGCGAGGGTCCTTGAGTCCCGACCGAGCGCGGCGGATGGCCCTGCTCACCGCGGTGACGGCCTCGTGCTGTCCGACAATGCGGCGGTGGAGCGCCTCCTCCATCCGCAGGAGCTTGCTGGTCTCCTCCTCGGCCAGCGCGGACACGGGGATACCGGTCCACGCTGAGATAACGTCGGCGATCTCTTCGTTGCCCACCAGATTCACCGTGGCGCCGCGGACATGGCGCCACTCTTCCTCCATGATGCGCAACTGTTCGCGCAGGCGGCGTTGGCGCTCGCGCAGCTCGTGGCTGCGTTCCCAGTCGCGCTCCTGCAAGGAGAGCGGGCTGACGTTCACTACCTCGGCCAGGTCTTTGGACACGTGGTCCAACGCCTCCCGCACGCGCTTGATGTCCGGCGGTACTTCCGTCGATTGCAGGTGGATGCGCGATGCCGCCTCGTCCATGACATCGATCGACGCCGTGATGCGCTTCATAGCGCGGCCGGAGCCCCTTCAGAATATCGATGGTCTCGTCCACCGTGGGCTCGCCCACCAGGATCGGCTGGAAGCGCCGCTCCAGCGCCGAATCGCGCTCGATGTGCTTCTTGTACTCGTTTAGGGTGGTGGCCCCGATGCACTGCAACTCGCCGCGCGACAGCGCGGGCTTGAGAATGTTCGAGGCGTCGATGGCGCCTTCAGCGGCGCCCGCACCGATGAGTGTGTGCAGTTCGTCGATGAAGAGAATGATCTCGCCGGCGCCCTTGCGGATCTCGTCGGTGACGCGCTTCATGCGCTCCTCGAACTCGCCCCGATACTTGGTGCCGGCCACGAGACCGGCAAGATCGAGCGCCACTACGCGTTTGTCGTGGAGCGCCTCAGGGACCTCTTTCTTGATGATGCGCTGGGCCAGGCCTTCGGCGATGGCGGTCTTACCGACCCCGGGCTCGCCAATCAAGCAGGGGTTGTTCTTAGTGCGTCGGCTCAGGACTTGGGTCACGCGCTGAATCTCGCGGTGCCGGCCGATGACTGGATCCAGCTTGTCCTCCGCGGCCAGTCTAGTCAAATCGCGACCAAAGGCATCGAGTACCGGAGTCGTCGACCGCGAACGGGTAGTCGTGAGGACGGTGGGAGCGCCGCCCAGTTGGCTGTTGACTTCCCGCCGGACGCGGTCGAGGTCGACCGAGAGCGCCCGCAGCACACGCGCCGCCTGACACTCGGTCTCCCTGATCAAGCCGAGCAGGAGGTGCTCGGTGTCAACGTAGTGGGGCAGGCCCAGCTTGGGATTGAGTTCCTTGGCCTCATCCAGAGCGAGTTCCAGCACCCGCTTAGCCTTGGGGCTGAACGTCGGCTGTCCTGACGACTGGCCGACGACGCGGCCCTCGGGCGACCCGAGCAGTCGGTGGATCTCGTTGCGCACGCGACCGGGGCTGACCCCCAGCCGTTCCAGGACCCGAGCAGCGACCCCGTCGCCCTCGCGCACAAGGCCCAGCAACAGATGTTCGGTGCCGATGATGTTGCCGCCGAGCTTGCGCGCCTCTTCCTGGGCGAATTGTAGCACACGGCCTGCTCCTGCGGTGAACCGCTGCCACATGTCGCCCTGGCTCATCTCGGTCTCCTTACTTCAAGCGATGCCGGCTACGGCAGTTGGCCGGCTATTCAATGGCGACCCCGTCGGTCGCCGTAAGTTCACGAAACCGCGCGATCAAGTCCCGCGTGACCGGCCCCGGTCTCCCCTCGCCAATGATCCGTCCATCTATTTTGACGACGGGAACGATCTCTGCGGCGGTGCCGGTCAGAAAACATTCGTCCGCGTTATACAGGTCGTACTGGTTGAAGACCTCTTCGCCGACCGGCACACCCGCTTCGCGGGCGAGGTCGATCACCGTATCGCGCGTTATCCCTTCTAGTATACCCACCGACAGCGGAGGCGTTATCAGCCGATTCTGCCGGTACACGAAGATATTGTCGCCAGTCGCTTCCGCTACGAAGCCCTGATGGTTGAGCATGACCCCTTCCAGCAGGTGGGCGCGGGTCACCTCCAGTTTCGCGACAATGTTGTTGAGGTAGTTCAGCGACTTGATCGCAGGATTGATGGCCTCTGGCAGATTGCGCCGGGTAACGACGGTCATCACTTCCAGCCCCTTCTCGTACATCTCCTTGGGGTAGAGCGCGATCTTATCGGCGATAATGACCACACTGGGCCCCGCCGTGCACTTGCGGGGGTCGAGGCCGAGGTCGCCCCGGCCGCGGGTCACGATCAGGCGCACGTAGCCGTCGCTCAAGCCATTGCGCTTGAGGACGTCTACGACCGCGCTCCGCACGGCTTTTCGGCTCAGCGGAATCTCCAACATTATGGCCTTGGCGGAGCGATAGAGTCTATCCAGGTGCTCGTCCAGTTTGAAAACGCGCCCATGATAGGCGCGAATGCCCTCAAAGACCCCGTCCCCGTATAGGAAGCCGTGGTCATAGACCGAGATCTTGGCGTCCTCCTGGGGTACGTATTCACCGTCCATGTAGACCAGTAGGCTCACTGGGTTCCCCGTCTTCCCGCCGCACAACAGTGAAGCACCCAGACTATACCACAAAGCCGGTCAGGCCGCAAGTAATGCCCCTTAGGGGCGTTTCGAGCTGGTTTCCGGAAGACTGGGCGCTTCTCCTTCTCAGACAAGCAAGCCTCTGCTTTTTCGGCGAGCGGAAAAGGAGATCGGCGGCCCGCCGTTCTGTCTCTATACCTCGCAAGACATGTGCCCAGGGACAACACCAGCCGGCCTCCCCTCGCCGCCAAGGGAACAAGTGAGGGCTGGTACCCGAGACGCGGACTCCGGTCACAATGGCGCAGCCGCGATTGGCACAGGCATCGTGCTCGCGCGGGCAGAAACGCATTGGAAGGAGGGACAAGTTGCCGCACGAGGCTCACGCATCCGCTGTCCGTGGCAAGCACAGCGACGTTGCCTGAGGCCACACAGTCGAACTAACGTCGGGGTTTGCTCAACTTCGCCTTCGCGTGATAGTCCACCACCACGGTGCCGTGCACCGGGCAGTAGTACTCAACCAATACCGGTTCGCCCGCGTTCATAACCTGGCGGGTGACCCAACAGGGCCGCCGACATCGGGGACAGAATATCATCCTCTCGGACGGCGCAGTCACGGTGCTAGTATAGCAGTCCGTCGCCCCACATTCAACGCCGCGGCGCCGCCATCGGCAATGATCGACCTTGCGCTGGGTCAAGTCAAGCAGATCCTGGAACGCCGCGCGGGCGCGGTCGAACTCCTAGTGGAGGTCGGCGGCCAGGCAGCGACCGCGATCCTTTATCCGAGTCTGCTGGGCGATGTGGAGACTGGCGAGACGGTGGTGCTGAATACCACCGCGGTCCGCCTGGGCCTGGGCACCGGGGGCGTTCATTTCGTGGTCGCCCGATCGCCGGACCGGATGCGGCTCGACTCCGGCCACGGTCCTGGACATATCATCAAGCAGCGCTATACGCCCCTGCAGCATCGTTGCCTATCGGTGGAGGAAGCCGACAGCCCGCACCGGGCCGCGATCGAGGCCTGCTGCTCGCTCGAGGGCATGCCGGTCGTCCTGGCGCCGCTTCACAGCATGCTGGGTCCCGCCGCTGCGGGGATCAAGGCTGCCGCTGCCGAGGCGTGCATCGCTTACGTCATGCCTGACTGCGCGGCCCTGCCGATCGCCTTCAGTCGCCTGGTCCCGGCGCTGAAGCGGGCGGGCTTCGTCGATGCCACCATCACCACCGGCCAGGCCTTCGGCGGTGACTTGGAGGCGGTCAACCTGTTCAGCGGGCTTATCGCGGCGCGTGCGGTGTCGCGGGCCGACGTCATCATCGTCGCGCAGGGACCCGGCAATGTCGGCACGGGAACCGAGTACGGTTTCAGTGCGATCGCTCAGGGTGAGTGGGTCAACGCTGTGTCGGCGTTGGGCGGTGACGCCATCGCCGTGCCGCGCCTGTCGTTCGCTGACCAGCGCGAACGCCATCGCGGGTTGAGTCGACAGACCGTTGTCGCACTCGGTGTGGCGGCGCAGGTCGGTGCCACCATCGTGCTGCCGGAACTGCCCACCGACCAGCGCAAGGAAATCGAGGCTCAGGTCGAATCTTCTGGCCTGGCCGCCAAGCATGAGATCGTCACCGCCCCCGGCGAACCGGGGCTGCAAGAGGCCGAGCGGCGAGGCATCGAGCTTGGTTCCATGGGCCGGGCGCCACGGGAGGACCCGGTATTCTTTCTGGCGGCGGCCGCGGCGGGTGCGGTGGCCGCGGAGCGGGCCAAGTGAGCGAACCAGACAGGCTGACCGAGACCACCATCGCCTCAGAGACGATCTACGAGGGACGGCTGCTGCACGTCCGAGTGGATACCGTCACCTTGCCCTCGGGCAGGACGACAACCCGCGAGGTCGTGCAGCATCGCGGCGCCGTCGCAGTGGTGCCGGTGCTGGATGGTGACCGACTGGTGCTGGTGCGCCAATACCGGCAGCCCGCTGGTCGCGTACTCCTGGAGATCCCCGCGGGCACGCTCGACCCCGGCGAGCCGCCAGAGGAATGCGCGCGCCGCGAGCTGGCCGAGGAGACCGGCTATCGTCCGGGGCGGCTGATTCCGCTGTACAGAACTTACCTTGCTCCCGGCTACAGCAGTGAGATGCTTCATTGCTTCCTGGGCCTCGACCTGGTCCGCGCGGAGGGCGAGCCCGACCATGACGAGAATCTAGAGATTGAGATTTGCACACTCGCCGATGCGGAGGCGATGTTGGAGCGTGGCGAGATCAACGACGCGAAGACCCTGTGCGGCCTGCTAATGGCACGACAAGTACTGCAGGCGGCCAGGACGAGCAGATGAGCGGAGTATCACTATCATCCCGAGGAGGACCTGATTCATGGCATCACCGAAGTTCGCAGCCGGCCTGTGGGTGTTCGGCCAGACCAACGACCGCTTCTGCGGCGATGGGTACGGGCCGCCGGTCTCGCTGGAAGAGCAAGTGCGCCGCGCCGCACAGGTGCCCAATCTCAAGGGCATCGAGGTGCACCAGACAGATTTCGACGAGATGTCCCATGACGATTTCAAGGCGCTCGTGCAGGACACTGGCTTGGTGGTGACGCTGGTCAACACCAACGTCTGGAGCACCCCCAAGTGGAAGCACGGCGCCTTCACCCACCGCGATCCGGCCATCCGCAAAGACGCGATCGCCGAGGGCAAGCGAGCGGTCGATTGTGCCCGCGCGCTGGGCGCACCGGGGGTCGGTTTCTGGCTGGGCTCGGACGGCTATGACTATCCCTTCCAGAACGACTACCGCAAGCAGTGGGGGTATCTGGTCGAGGGTATCGGCGAGTGCGCCCGCTACGCCGCGCCCGACATCAAGATCGGCATCGAGTACAAACTGAAGGAGCCGCGCAATCACATCAGCATCGGCGACGTTGGCAAAGCGCTGTGGCTGGTGACCGAGATCGGCGCCGACAACCTCGGCTGCGCTGTGGACTTCGGCCACGCCATGATGGCGCGCGAGCTGCCGGGCGATTCGATGGCCCTGCTGGCCCGCAAGAAGAAACTCTTCAACGTTCACTTCAATGACTGTTACCGAGAGTGGGACGACGATATGGTCCCCGGGACCGTGCACTTCTGGGAGACGTTGGAGTTCCTGTACTACTGCAAGATCACCGAGTACGATGGCTGGTTCGGCCTGGACATGTTCCCCTACCGCGAAGACGGCGTGAAGGCCGCCGATATGGCGCTGCGCAACCTCGAGGCCATGTGGGACATGGTCGAGCGAATCCCCGTCGATGCACTGGAGAAGGCTCAGGAAACCATGGACGCCCTGGCGACCCAGGAGGTCGTGCGGAAAGTGATCTTCAAATAGCGGGCCGGCCAGCCGCGCAGCGCCTGACAAGTCGCTGCGATCCGACCGGCAGCCACTGCGCAACAGGACAAGCATGTGCCGCGTCAAAGTAGCCGGCACATGCGGCTGCTGGTCGTGCCGAAAGGAGACAGTCAACGTGAAAGCCTTGAGAGTCGTCGCAGTCGCTCCCCTGCTGATAGTGTGCGCGCTGGCGGCGGCACAGGATGAACTGCCGCCCGACGTTGCGGCCAAGATCAACGACGAGGTGATCCTGACTAAGGAGGTAACGGACCGCACTCTCCGACTCCATGGTCAGCAAGAGCTGCGGACGCTGATCTACTACAGGCTGGTCGAGCAAGAGGCCGAGCGGCAGGGCGTCGTCGTGACCGCCGAGCAGGTCGAGGCGGAGATCGAGAAGATTCGCAAGCGGACAGGCGACAGGTTCGACCAGTACGTGGCCAGCCTCGGCCTGACCGAGAAACTGCTCCCCGATCAGATCCGCCATGAACTGTACATCCGTGAGCTAATTGGCAAGAACATCACAGTCACGGAGCAGGAGATCGAGCAGTTCTACAATGCCGAGGAGAACCAGTCCCGGTTTCACCAGCCAGAGAAGGTGCGTTTTCGCCAGATTGTCACCGAAAGCAAGGAGCGGGCACAGGAGGCCCTCAAGGCGCTTAAGGGAGGCACCGATTTCGCGGAGGTCGTCAAGCAGTATTCGGTGGACGAGGTCAGCCGCAGGCTCGGCGG
>Ga0111223_1014_pt1 | contig 15081 bp, 14 predicted proteins | sample DeeMarSWOR152_54_FD_80387 | JGI IMG/M metagenome (GOLD analysis project Ga0111223, IMG submission 80387) | candidate division KD3-62 bacterium DG_56
GCCCGGCCGCGCGAATGTTGGGCGCCTCTACTCGGCCGGGGGTGGCTCGGTCACCTGTCCCATGCGGCGAAACTTGCGATAGCGCCCATCGATCAGTTCGGCAGGAGTTAGGTGACTCAGTCCCTCGAGGCTGCGCAGGATGCTCGACTTGATACGCTGGGCCGTAGCTTCGACATCACGGTGGGCGCCGCCCAGAGGCTCCTCGATGATTTCGTCGATCACGCCCAGGCCGAAGATCGCCTCCGCCGTCAGGCGGAGTGCCTCGGCCGCCTCCGAGGCTCGGGAGGAAGTGCGCCCGAAGGTGCTGAGAATGGCGGCGCATCCCTCGGGTGGGATGACCGAATAGATTCCATGCTCCAGCATTGCCACCCAGTCGCCGAGGGCCAGGGCGATCGCGCCGCCGCTGCCGCCCTCGCCGATCACGATGACCACGATCGGAACTGCCAACTGAGACATGGTCATCATGCTGGAGGCAATCGCCTCGCAGATGCCTCGTTCCTCGGCTTCGACTCGACATTCGGCCGCTGGGGTATCGACGAACGAAACCACTGGGAACCCGAACTTCTCGGCCATCTTCATGATCCGCATGGCTTTGCGATAGCCCTCGGGCCGGGCGCTGCCGAAGTTGCGGAACTGGCGCTCCTTGATGTCGCGCCCCTTTTGGTGGCCGACCAGGGCCACCGTCCGCCCATCGAGCCGAGCCAGGCCGGCAACGATCGCGGGATCATCGCCGAAGCGGCGGTCGCCGTGCAGCTCGATGAACTCGCTGAAGATCAGCGGAACGTAGTCGAGCGTGTAAGGGCGCTTGGGGTGCCTGGCCATCAGCGTCTTGTCCCACGCCGACAGGTTCGAGAAGATGCGCTCGCTGAGTTCGGCGTGGCGGCGCCGCAGTACCGCGATCTGGGCGGATTTGTCGATCCCGCGGCGCTCGGTCAGGCGCTCCAGTTCGGCGATCTGCTCCTCGATCTCGATCAGCGGCCCCTCCAGGGGCGACCAGTAGCTGGCCATGGATCGGACCTCGCCTAGGAAAGCAGCCTGAGCAGGCGCGTCAGCGTCGCCGACAGATCGCGGCGATGCACTACCACGTCCACCATGCCGTGCTGCAAATGGAATTCAGACGATAGTAGATCGGGCGGCACCTTAATCTTGAGGTTCTGCTCTATCACCCGGGGGCCGGCAAAATAGAGGCGTGCGCCGGGTTCGGCGATGATGATATCGCCAAGCGAGGCGTAGCTTGCGAGCGTGCCGGCGGTGGTGGGGTCGGTGAGCACGGTGATATGGGCCAGCCCCGCCCGGTGCAGTCGGCCCGCGGCCGCTGCGGTCTTCGCCATTTGCATGAGCGAGAGAATGCCCTCCTGCATGCGCGCGCCGCCGGAGGTGCAGAAGATCGCCACTGGCTGGCGGGCCTCGACGGCGTGCTCCATCGCGCGCGCAACCTTCTCACCCACTACCGAACCCATGCTGCCGCCACGGAACGAGAAGTCGGCCACCGCGAGCGCGACCGGAAACCCGCCGATAGTACATTCGCCCCACACGATCGCGTCGCGGAGGCCCGTGCGCTGTTCGTCGGTTAGGGTCAGCTCCCGATAGTCCGGGAACTCCAGCGGGTCGCTGTGGCGCATGTCACGGTCGTACTCGACGAAGGTCCCCGGATCGGCGGTGATGGCGACGCGCTCATGCGCGCCCAGGCGGAAGTGATAGCCGCAATGCTTGCAGACGCGCAGGTCTTTGTCCAATTCCTTGCGATACAGCGACCCGCTGCAGCGCTCGCACTTGACCCACAAGCCATCGGGCACCTCGCCCAGTTTGTGCGCGGCGGTCGGCCGTTTGGTCGTTCTCGTCGGATTATCCTGAACGTCCACCAAGCCCCCTAGGTGCATCCGGAAAGGCCGCCTGAGCAGCCAGCGCCTGGTACGTTGGTCTTGACAATTGCAATTTCGCTCCCCACTGGTTACAATAGCCCAGGCCGGAAATCCTGCCGGAGAAAGCCGACCATGGCGACGATCGAAGAACTCCGCAGCAAGATTGACGATCTAGATCGCCGAATTGTTGATCTTCTAAACGAACGAGCGACATTGGCGCGCAAGATCGCACGCCGCAAACGAGAGCGCAAGACCGACCCCTTCGTGCCCGCACGCGAGCGGCAGGTGTTCGACAGTATCGTCGCCCACAACCCGGGGCCGCTGCCCGACCAGGCGGTCGTCGATATCTATCGGGCGGTGATCGCCGCCATGCGATCCCTGGAGCACCCGCTCAGGATCGTCTATTGGGGACCGCCGGGCAGTTTCACCCAAATGGCGGCGCTGCGCAAGTTCGGTTCGCTTCCAGACACGCGGGCCATGGCCCAAGTGGAGGACATCTTCTCCGAAATCGAGAAACGCGGCGCGGACTATGGCGTGGTGCCGATGGAGAACTCCACCGAGGGCGCCGTGCGCGCCACCCTCGACATGTTCTTCAACAGCAACCTGCGGATCTGCTCGGAGATCTATCTCGACATCGAGCACTATCTACTCGGCCACGGAGGTGCCGAGGACATCAAACGCGTGTACAGCAACCCACAGGTCCTGGCCCAATGCCGCGGCTGGCTCCGCGGGCACTTGCCCGACGCGGAATTGATTGAAGTGGCCACCTCCTCGCGGGGCGCCGAACGTGCGGCCCGAGAGCCGGACAGCGGCGCCATCGGCACCGCGCTGGCGGCCGAGCTCTACGGACTGAAGATAATCAGTGAGCGCATCGAGGATCTCCCTGGCAACCGGACGCGGTTCCTCGTCATCGGCCACACCGAGAGCGAGCCCAGCGGGAAGGACAAGACCTCCATCATGTTCTCGGTGCCGCACCGGCCGGGCGCCCTGCACGAGGCCCTCGGCGTCCTCGAGAAGTACGACATCAACATGACCATGATCGAGGCCCGTCCCGGCCGCCAGCAGCCGTTCGAATATGTCTTCTTCATCGACTTCCAGGGGCACGCTGACGACCCCCACGTCGCCAAGGCCGTGGCCCAGCTGCAGGACACATGTCTGTTTCTCAAGGTGCTGGGGTCCTACCCGGAGGCCGAGTAAGCCGGGGTCGCGCAGCCCGCGCGAGACCGGCGGTCGGGTGACACCTGGCTACTTGGCGGGCGCGGCCTTTTCCACCGCCGCGCGGTACTCTGGCGACGCAGCAAACTGCGCCAGCTCGGCAACTCGGCTGTGCACGTCGGGATGCTGGCGAAGGAACTCGCCCAGGCGATAGTGTGCGGTCATGTCGCCGCTATCGAGTTGGAGTTCGCCCTCTCGCGCGAGATAGGCGCTCAGCTCCTCGGTCTGGATGCCGCGTTCCTCACTGGACTCGAAGCCCTCGTCGAACTGCCAGCCGTCCTTTTCGCGCCATACCACCTCGCCCCCGTAGCGAGCGATGGCCTCCTTGATGATCGCCGAGCTGCACAGCTTGTGATTCTGGGTGAGCACCAGGGCGGCGCGGTCGGCGGTGCGTTCGGCATAGGGCGTCCATGCCCGCAGCCGATCCAGGAGGATGGTGATAGGCAGGGCCAGGCTGTGTCGAACCAACCGGTCGAGTCCTGCTACGCGGTCCGCGGCACCCATAAGGTTGGCATGCTTCGCCCTTAGGTGGCCCAATTGTCGAGCGATGATACAGGCGATCTCCTGCGGGCTCAACTGCTCCTGAAGACTCCGCGACACGGTCACGGCGCCGCCTACGAGGCGGGCCTCGGGCGGGCCATCGACGAGGGCAACGGTGGAGACGCCGGCGCCGAGCGAACGGCCGGCGTTGCGGGCGGCCTCCTCCAGCGCGCGGGCGGCGGCCGCGTCCGGGCTGCCGGCCATCGCCCCGCGTTTCTGCTCCTTGCGCAGTTCGGCCTCCTGGCGACGTTCGCTGCCGCGAGCGATGACCAGGAAGTACAACAGGCTCAGTAAAATCCACCCCGCCGCCACTGCCGGCAGGATGAGGAAGATGAGCGGCTTCTGCTGTTTGCCGAAGAACGTGCCGAGGAGCGTCACGAAGCCGATCATAACCACCCAGATAGCGACCGCTTCCTGGAGCGCGCGGCGGTGGGCGGGTACCTCCTGGGGATGACGAAAGTCGTCCAGCGTGAGCGCCGCCTTTTCCTTCTTGCCGCGATCGAGTCTCACCCTGACCGCCATCGTGATCACCTCCTCGAAGGGAATGGTTCTGGCAGCAGCTCGCCGAGCCGAGCCCTCACCGTTCTTCCATCTCTATCGACGCAGCAGACCTGGATATCGGGCGTGAATTCCAACAGCACTTGCCGGCAGGCCCCGCAGGGCATCATGATATCGCCCCCATCGTTGGCGACGACGATGGCCTTGAACTCGCGTTCGCCCTCGCCCACCGCGCGCGAGACCGCGGATCGTTCGGCGCAGACGGTCAGGCCGTAGGAGGCATTTTCCACGTTGCACCCGCTGTGGATCGCCCCACTCGCCCCCAGCAGGGCGGCGCCCACGCGACGCCCGGAATAGGGAGCATAGGCCCGCTGGTATGCCTGGCGAGCGGCCTCGATCAGGCGCTCCCAGGGGAGCGCGTCGTTATCGTGTGCGGTCACTTGGAGTCGTCCTCCGATGCCGCCCCGGCCGGTTCTGGCAAGCGCTCGATACGCACGCGCTCGATGCGGTGCTGTGCCACCTCAAGCACGGTCAGCGCCAATCCATTGCATTCCACGCGGTCGCCCTTCTCGGGGAGGCGGCCCAGTTGATCGACGATGAGGCCGCCCACACTGTCGAAATCCCCCTCCGGCAAAGTGACGTCGAACAGGTCGGACAGTTCATCGACGCTGGCGCGTGCGTCGCCCTCGGCGATGCCTTCGCCAATCATCTGAAGGGGTGGCTCTTCGATGTCGTACTCGTCCATGATCGGGCCTACGATCTCCTCCAGCAAGTCCTCGATGGTGACCAGCCCGGTGGTCGCCCCGTACTCGTCGATCACGATCGCCAGATGGCGGTGACGAATCTGCATCTCCCGCAGCAGGTCGTCCACCTTCTTGCTCTCTGGCACGAAGTAAGCCTCGCGAGCGATCTCAGTCAGCGGGCGGTGCTCGCCGCGATATAGACGGATCAAGAGGTCCTTCGCGTAGACCACACCGGTGATGTTGTCCATCGACTCATGGTAAACGGGAATCCGTGAGTGGCCGTGTTCTTGAGCGGCGGCGAGGGCCTCCGCCAAGGAGGCGGTGTCCTCCACACATACCATGTCGAGCCGCGGAACCATCACCTCGCGAGCGACCTTGTCGGGGAATTCGATGGCGCGGTGGATCATCTCGCGCTCTTCCTGGGCGACTTCGCCGCCCTCCTCGCCGGCCGCCACCAGGTCCTTGATCTCCTCCTCGCTGAACCCGGTGTCGCGGGCAACCGCCTGGCCTCCCAGGATCGGCACCCACATTGCGTTGATGATCGTCCGCGCCACGCCGCCGAGCGCGCGGCCGATGGGTGACACCAGGCGCGTCCAAAGCGCGATGGGGCGCGCCAGCCGCAGTGCGGTGGATTCTGCGTGGGAGACGCCGTAGGTCTTGGGCGTGATCTCGCACAGCACCAGGATGATGACGATGGTGATTGCCGCAGCATAGGGCACGGCGGCTGCCCCCCACCACTTGTGGCTGAGATCGGTCACCAGGGCCGATGCCAGGATGATGAACAGGTTGAGGCCAACGATCAATGCGCGCAGCACCTCGTCTCGGGATTCGCTGAGCTGAGTCACCCGGCGCGCGGCGCGGTTGCCCTCATCGGACAGCTGGCGCAGCCTGACCTTGTTGACGCTGACCAGCGCCGTCTCGGCCGCCGAGACCAGCGCGATCCCACACAGGCAGATGAGGACGACGGCCGCCTCGATGGCGTTGACTAGAGGTTGTGAAGGGTCAGACACGGGCGTCGCCCTCCGGTTCCTCCTCATCCGCCGGCTTCGGACCCACTTTGATCCGCACCTGGGAGATGCGGTGGCCCGCCAGCTGCTCCACGGTGAAGGTCAGGTTCTCGTGGGAGATGCCGTCTCCCTTGGCCGGGACCCGACCCACCTGATCATAGAGCAGGCCCGCGAGGGTATCGAAATCACCCTCCGGCAGCTTCGTCGCCAGCAGCTCCTCGGCATCGTGCACGCTCATCCGCCCGTCCACGACATAGGTATCGGGCGCCACCTGCTGCACCGCGGCATGCTCGACGTCATATTCGTCGTAGATCTCGCCGACGATCTCCTCCAGCAGATCCTCCAACGCAACCAGGCCGGCGGTGCCGCCATATTCGTCGAGGACGACGGCCAGGGACTGGCGGCGGAGGCGGAACTCCTTAAGCAGCTCGGCGACCTTCTTGGTCTCCGGCACGAAGTAGGGCTGCCTCATCAGCCGCCACACGCCGGTCTGCAGTTGGCCGCTCTGGACGGCCGGCACTAGGTCGCGGATGTGCAGCAGGCCGACCACGTGATCGAGGCTGGCGTGATAAACGGGCAGCCGCGTGAAGCCCCGTTCTGCGGCGATCTTGAGGGCGGTCTCCGCGGTGTCGTTGCGCTGCACCCCGACGATATCGATCCGCGGCACCATCACCTCACGGACGACGCGGTCGCCGAACGCGAAGATGCTGTGGATCATCTCCTTCTCTTCTTCCTCCAGCACCCCGCGCTCTGTCTCCATGGTGACGATGGTCTTGATCTCCTCCTCGGTGACGAACGGTTCCTGCTGACGCCTGCCCACGATCAGGTGCGCCAGCCCGGTGATCAGCCGCGCAGGGATCGCCAGCAGCACAGTGGCCGCCCGCACCGGCACCGCCGCCCAGCCAGCCACGCGCTCGGGATTGGCCGCCGCGTAGAGAATCGGCGTGACCTCCGCCCAGACCAGTACCAGCAAGGTCACGGAGACCACGGCCAGCGTCAGCGAAAGGCTGAGCGACCAGTTGAAGTCCGCGTGCAGACGCTCGATCGACCAGTCGGAGGCGATGGTCTCCGCGGTGTAGTTGGCCGCGGTGATGATGACCAGGATGGCGGTGAGCATCCGGCCCGGCCGCTCCATCAGCGCGTGCAGGATCTTGCCCGCGCGCGATCCGCCCTCGGCCATCTGACGGCGGCGATATTTGCCCAGAGACAGGATGCCGATCTCGGCGGCCGAGAAGAAGGCGCTCAGCGATACCAGCACAAGGATGGTAATGATGCTAATCCAGTCGCGCAAGATCATCGCTTCATCCTATCGCTGGAACGCGAACACCACGCCGATCACCAGCACCGCCAGTAAGGCCCCGGTGACCACCTCGCGGACGGTATGAATGCCGGCATCGACCCGGCTCTGCGACACCAACAGTGCCAGCAGCAGGGCGACCACGCTGGTGACCGGCTCCATGTGGGTGAGCAGGAAGATGCTTCCGAACAGCAGGAACGCGAGCGCGCTGTGGCCGCTGATGACACCGCCGCGCAGCAGCCGGCCCCGGCCGCCGTAGATCTTCCCCAGCACGACCAGGATGCACAGCAGACCCGCCGACATCAGCACGATGTAGGGGCCGCTGCGGGGCGTTACCTCACGCTGCTCGCTGAGCAGGCGTTGAATTCCCTGATTATGGAGGAAGACGGCGCTCACGGCCACGGCCGCCGTGACACTGGCCACCAGCACGGCGGCGCCGGCGATGTCCTTGGCGACCTTGGCCAGCACCTCGTAGCGGTCGGTAATCAGGTCGACTACCGCCTCCACTGCCGTGTTCACCAGCTCCGCAACCAGCAGCAGCCCCATCGCGAGAATGAGCGCCGCAAACTCAAATGCCGTCACCGGAATCGCCAAGCCCACCGCCAGCACCATGGCGAAGATGACCAACTGATAGCGGACGTGCCGCTGGCTGTGCAGCACATGGCTCATGCCTTCGAAGGCATAGCGAAAGCTCTCGACCAGTGACTTGGATTTCACGGGCCGCCGGGGTTCGGGATGAGGGTGCGGCTCGGCGCTCATAGCGAATCGACCACCTCGCGCCCGCGCTCCATCATACGCCGCCGCTGCCGGGGGGTGCTGTCATCCCAGCCCAGCAGGTGCAGTATCCCGTGGACGAGCAGCAGACCCAGCTCGCGATCGAGGGAATGCCCCTGCTCGGCGGCCTGACGCGCTGCTGCCTCCACCGAGATCACCACGTCGCCCAGCAGCATCTCCCCCGCCTGTGGGAGAGACTCCGCCGAAGCGCCCTCGCCCTCTTCCTGTGGGAAGGCGAGCACGTCGGTAGCCGCGTCGGCACCACGGTAGCGCCGGTTGAGATCACGAATCATGTCATCCCCGGTAAGCAGCACACTCAACTCAGCGCCTCGGGCACCTCGCTCGACCTCAATGGCGCGGCGGGCGATGCGGCGAAGCCACTGCCGATCGACCGGCCGGCGTTGTTGATTCCGTATGAGCACTCGCATTGGTGGCGCCCGCCGCCTCTGCGGGTTGCGGCGGATACTCAATCCGGCTGTGGAAGAACAGGTTCCCCAGCACCCTTATGAAGCATTGCCTGATCCGCGCGATGTCGCCGAAGGTCAACCCGCACTCATCCAACTGCCCATCGTCGAGTCGCTCCCGGATGACCGACTTGAGCATCGTCTGCATCGCCGCTGGGCTGGGTTGGCGCAGCGATTGCACCGCCGCCTGCACCGAGTCGGCCAGCATCAGGATCGCCGCCTCCTTGCTCCGCGGCTTGGGGCCGGGATAGCGATACTGCTCGGCCGACACCGCGGTGTCGCTCCCGTGGCTGACCGCCTGGCGATAGAAGTACGTCACGGTAGTGCCATGATGCTGGGCGATGATGTCGCACATGATCGAGGGCAGCCGATGCTGGCGAGCCAGCTCGACGCCGTCCTTGACGTGACTCAATACCACCAGATTGGAGAGCGAGGGCGACAGCCGCTCGTGAATGTTGTTGATGCCCAGCGGATATTGATTCTCGACGAAGAAGTTCGGGCGCCGCAGTTTGCCCACGTCATGGTAATAGGCGGCCACTCGACACAGCAGCGGATCGGCGTCCACCGCCTGCGCGGCGGCCTCGGCCAGGCTGGCGACCATCAGGCTGGCGTGATAGGTGCCCGGTGCCTTGGTCAGCAGCTCGCGCAGCAGCGGCTGGTTGTTGGGGTTGCTCAACTCCAGAAGCCGGGCGGGGGTCGCGATGTCAAACGGGTACTGGAGCACGTGGACGGCGCCCAAAGCCAGCAGAGGTGCGATCACGCCGTAGCCGCCGGCGAGCAGGGCAGCCATGGTCATGTTATCGGCGAAACCCTCGGTCAGCCGACCCACGGTCGCCACCAGCACAGCGTTGGCCCCGGCTAGCAGGAGCGAAGCTCGGAGCAAGTGGCGTGTCGTCCACAGGTCGGAGACCAACGCCACGGCAGCCAGGCTGCTGCCGAGCGTGACCGCCATTAGCGCCAGTCGGACATCTCCGATCACGCCAACCAGCACGCTCTCCACCGCCGCGGTGATGACCGCGATTTGTGGATTAATCAGGGCAGCGATGACCATGGAGCCCGCGGGGACGAAGACGAGACTGGTTCGCGCCGACCGCGCCTCGGTCCAGATCATGGGCGCCATGGAGCCGATCATCACCAGTGCCAGCAGAAGCAGCCGCCGGCGGTCCTCGTAGAGTTCGCGGAACTGCCCGCGGACCTGCACGCCGATGACCAGCACACCCAGGCTGACCAGGACCAGGGCGACAATTACGCGCGAAAGGTCGAAGCCGCCGGTGTGCAGCCCCAGCGCCTCGAGCATGTCCAGTCCTTTGCGGGTGATACTCTCGCCCCGGCGCAGCACAGGATAGCCCTTGGGCACCGGAACCGCGACGGGCAGCACCTGGGAACGCGCCTCCTCCCGCGCCCGCGCGGTGGCCTCGTGATCCAGGACTTCGTTCGGCACCAGGGAGGTGCGCGCCGTCTCGGCCACCACCGCCATCGCCAAGGGGCTCAGTTCCAGGCTCGCCACTCGCGATGATAGGTCGGTCCGCGCCTGCTCCAGATCCTCCCTCCTGATTCGGCGCGACATGCTCTGCGTCAGCACCGTGCGCGCCTGCTGGCGCAGTTCCTGAAGGGTTACCGCATCGGCCTTCAGAGCCCAAGCGAACGCCTCCCCGGAGAGCCCGGGCAGGAGCTCCGCCGCCCGCGCTTTGGCGGATTCGCTCCCAGACTTGGCGCGCAGCAGCGCCTGGAATCGCCCGTCCAATTCGGCCATCGCGTTTCCCAGCGCGTCGGCATCCAAGCGCATCTGCGGCGGCACCCCTTCGGCCGCCTCCTGGCGTGCCGCCGCGGTAGCCTGGCTGTCGATGAAACGGAACGCTCTCGGGGCGGGCACGGTCCGGTCGGCCATGTCGCCCTCAGTATAGCGAAATCGGCCGGGCGCTAGATCGTGGGAGAGCACGACGATGGACAGAGACACGATCAACGCTGTCCCCAGCACCACGCGGGTCGCCGTGGGCGAGGGCGCGATGACGGTGCGCAGCCAACCCCATCTTCGTCGCCGCGACTGCTTGGCAGTCATCGGTCGCCTCCCGTGGTCGCGGCCGACTGCCGGGCTGCCTGGGGGCTGTCCGCCAACTCGTAGGCCTTGATGATTCTCTGCACCAATTCGTGCCGTACCACGTCGCGGTCATCGAAGTAGACGAACCGCAGGCCCTCCACGCCCAGCAGCAGCTCCCGAACCTGGTTGAGCCCGGAGTACTGGCCCTGTGGCAGATCGATCTGAGTCACGTCGCCAGTCACCACCGCCCGGGACCCGAACCCCAGACGAGTGAGGAACATCTTCATCTGCTCCGGCGTGGTGTTCTGGGCCTCGTCGAGAATGATGAACGAATCATTCAGCGTTCGCCCGCGCATGAAAGCCAACGGCGCCACCTCGATCACTCCGCGCTCCCTGTGGCGCTGAAAGCTGTCGGCCTCCATCATATCGTGGAGGGCATCGTAGAGCGGCCGCAGATAGGGATCGATCTTATCCTGCAGGTCGCCCGGCAGGAAGCCCAGCCGCTCGCCCGCCTCCAGCGCCGGCCGGGTGAGGATAATGCGCGAGACCCGCTTATCCTGGAGGGCCGCCACCGCCGCAGCCACCGCGAGATAGGTCTTGCCGGTGCCCGCAGGGCCGATCCCGAAGACCAGATCGCATTCCTGGATGGCTTCCAGGTAGCTGCGCTGGTTGATGGTCCGCGGTTTGACCTGCTTTCCGCGGTGCGTGGTCAGGACCACCTCGGTGAACACCGCTTGGGCGGGGTCGCGGCTCTCCTTGCGCACCGTGCGCGCCGCGTACTTGACTTCGCTGGTGGATAGGGGATGCCCGAGACGCACCAGCCGAATCAGTTCGGTCAGCAGCTTGCCGACCTTCTCGACCTGTTCGGGTGCGCCCCGCACATGCAACTCGTTACCGCGAGCGACAATGCGGGCGTCGAATTCACGCTCGATCGCTCGCAGGTTCTGATCTCGGCTTCCCATCAGGCTGGCGGCCTCGTCGTTGTCGGCCAGCACCAGCCTGATCTCGGTCTCCTCCTCCAAGGTTACCTCGTTCTCCGGTAGCCCCCGACGCCCGCTCCGAGAGAGTACGGTACGCTGCTGCGCAGATCGCCTCCCCCAAGGAGGACAAAAGAGCGAAGCGGCAACACGCCCAAAGGGGCCGATTTCACCGTCTTCGCTCTTTGCAGCCGTCTACTCGCGAGATGCGGCTTGCCGCGCCGTCGCCGATCACTCGGCTTCTCATAACGTTCGTGGCGCCTGGCCTCCTCCAGGACACCTGTTTGCTGGAGAACACGCTTGAACCGCTTCAGAGCGGTATCCAGCGTCTCGCTCTCTCGCACGTCAACACCACCTGGCAATAACTCTCACTCCCCCCAATCTTAGCGACACACAGATGGGCGCGCATCCAATCCCCGCCTCACCTGCTGGCGTTCACCATGGCTGATTATACCCGAAATCCGCGCCGCCTGTCAAACCTGCCGTATGCGCTCTCTGTGGCACATCACGAAAACATTATGGAATACACCGTAATAGCGCGGCGCCGGCGCCGGCCGGCGGCGCGCGGAGGATCGACGTTGCCAAAAGCGACGCAGCGACCACAGCAGTCCATCGCAGGAGGTGTGTCATCATGCGAGTCGGCCTCGCTCGGCTGACGGCCGGGCTCCTCGGCCTGGCGGCACTATCGGCGCTGAGACCCGCCGATCTGGAGGCTGCCGGCAACCGGGTTGCAATCGTTTCACCCAAGGCGGGCAGCACGGTCTCGGGCACCGTCACGATCAGAGTCACGGTCACTGGCGAACCGACCCCCGACTACCTGATCCTGGCTGTCGATCAAGACCGTCCATATTCGACCAACTGCCAGCCCTACAACATCGAATTCGACACCACCCAATATGGCGACGGCGTCCACTACATCTGGGCCGAAGCTTACACCAGGGCGGCGCTCATCGGGGTCTCGGAGCGGGTGAAGCTGGTCGTATCCAACGGCAGCCAGCCGCCGGCCATGCCTGACTGGCTGACCTCGGCGCCCTCCGATCGCTCGGCGCCGGTGGCGGTCTCGCCCGAGCTGGTGTTTCCCGGGCCTGCCATGCCGATGGTGGCGGAGCCGAGCCCGATGCTCGGCGACGCCGAGGCCATGCCACCGAGCCTGTCGGTGGTGGTCATGGGCAAGCAGCTCCGCTCCGACGTCTCTTCCGCGCCGTGTTCGAGCGTCTTGGGGCGATCGTTCATTGGCAAGCGGACAAGCGCCTAGCGAGCGCGCGACGAGACGGCCACCTGATTCTGGTCACCATTGGCAGCGGGGTCGTGCGAGTGGACGGCAAGCAGGTCTCCCTGGACGTGCCGGCGCACATCCGCCAGCAGCGCACCATCGTGCCGCTTCGGTTCTGCGGCGACTCGCTGGGCTACGAGGTTGCGTGGCGGGCGAAGAGCCGACGAGCGGAGATCGTGCGCACCGACCTATCAGCGAAGACAAACTAGCGCGAGCAACGTTCATCGCTCCGGCCGGACAAACGGTCGTGAGGAATCGAATCATCCCGCGGGGAAGTCGACGTCGGCTTCCCCGCGCGGCGTTCTCGCCCGGGCAGGATGCCCACCATGAGCCGGCGAAGGCCGCCGCGGGACGGCGATGACTCGACGGGCGGAGACCGAACTGCTGGCGCGCCTGATACTGGCCGCAGCCGAACTCGCGATACTCTGGCTGGCGGCCCCCTGGCTGCGTTCACACCGTTTTGTTAGCACGATCGCCGGACTCGTACTGCTGGCCATTACGCCGGCGATCGCTGCCGCCCCTCAGCCCCTGGTTAGGCTGATCCTGGCAGTCGGCATGGGGGCGGGCCTGCCCGCGGTGATGGCGCGTATGCCGGGGGTCGAAGTCGTGACCATAGGCCCCACCCAGACCGCGACCGGGCAGTTATTCGGCCCGGCACCGCTGATGATCGCGGCATGGCTGCTCCCTGCGGCGGCCCTGGGGGTGCCGATCGGGATGCTGCTCCGGCTGGCTCTGGTGCGTGCTCAGCGTTTGGAGCCGCTCCTGTCTCCCAGGCTGGCATGGCCGGTCGGCGTCGTGATGACCGCCGCCCTCGCCGGTGGAATCGCCACCGGGCTCTATCTCATCGCGCAGTCAGTGGCGGCGCCCGGGTTTCGCAGCGTCGCCCTCCAAGCCGGCTACGCCGCTGCCATCGCCGGAGCAAGCTGGGCGTGGCCAGCGCTTTCTCGCGAAAGGCGCGTCGATGTCTGAGCAGCCAGGGCGGTTGTATCTGGTGGCGACGCCGATAGGCAATCTCGAGGACGTGACCTTGCGCGCGCTGCGTGTCCTACGCGAAGTCGAGGTCATCGCCGCCGAGGACACGCGGGTGACCAGGCGGCTGCTGAACCGGCACGGAATCGCCAACCGCATTATCAGCTACCACCAGCACAACGCCGCGCGCCGCACCCCGCAGATTCTGCGGATGCTCGCCGCCGGGCGCGACGTCGCCGTGGTCTCTGATGCGGGCATGCCGGGCATATCGGATCCCGGCCAGGAGCTTGCCGCCGCAGCCATCGCCAATGGGTTTTCCGTGGTGCCGCTGCCCGGCGCGAGCGCGGCCATCACCGCCCTCGCGGCCTCGGGGCTGGCCGCACGCGAGTTCACCTATCTGGGGTTCCTGCCGCGAAGCTCGCGCGAGCGCAGGGCGCGGCTCGCTTCTGTCGCCGACGAGCCGCGCGCTCTGGTCTGTTTCGAATCGCCTCACCGACTGCTGGCCGCCCTCGAAGACATCGAGGCCATGCTCGGCGATCGGCAGATCGCCGCGGCTCGCGAGCTAACCAAGCGCTTCGAGGAATTCGTGCGCGGGACACCGGCGCAGGTGCGCGCGCGATTCGCCGGGCGCGCGCCGCGAGGTGAAGTCACGATCGTAATAGCAGCGCCGTCGCGCTGCAGGGGCGCCGGACCCGGCGGCGGCGGCAAGGCGGGCGCAGCACCCGCCCAGCTCGATGCTGCCGTGGAGCGGGCACGTGCCTTGGTGGCGACCGGTCACCGCAAGGCCGACGCCGCGCGGGCGGCGGCCGAGGAATACGGTGTGGCGCGGCGAGACGTCTACCGGGGACTGACCGAGGAGGAACTGTGAGTCGACCCCGCGCCAACGACCTCGACGGCAAGACCTGGACACGCTATTCGATCAGTGTCTGGGGCGACCTGCGCAAGACTACCGAGGAATCGCACCTGCGCCACCCCGCGATGTTTCCGACTGCGCTGGCCCGGCGGCTGATCGAGTGCTTCCTGGCGCCCGAGGATGAAGTGGTCCTCGACCCCTTCTGCGGAACTGGCGCGAGCCTCGCCGCGGCCTGCGAGCTCGGAAAACGCGCAATCGGCATCGAGCTATCGGCCGACTACGTCGCCAAGGCGCGCGATCGACTGCGGTCGGCGATCGAGCACGGCGCCTGTGTGATCCATCACGCCGATGCCCGCCGCCTGGCTGAGATGGTCGCTCGCGAGTCGGTCGATCTCGTGGTCACCTCGCCGCCGTATTGGAACATCCTCACTCGTCGCCGCACTGCCGACGGCAAGGCCCTGCGCAATTACGGCGACGAAGAGGGCGACCTCGGCCGAATCGATGACTATGATCAGTTCCTGTCCGCGGTCGCTGGGGTCTTCGGTGAGGCGCGCGCCGCCCTGCGCCCGGG
>Ga0111223_1082_pt1 | contig 14548 bp, 14 predicted proteins | sample DeeMarSWOR152_54_FD_80387 | JGI IMG/M metagenome (GOLD analysis project Ga0111223, IMG submission 80387) | candidate division KD3-62 bacterium DG_56
CGCACCCGGACGCTCACGTCGGATCCCGATAGCACCCGATATTCGGCGATGCCGCTGGCGCAGTGGCCGGGACGCACCTGCTCGATTACGGGTCGCAGCACCTGGCCTGGCTCAAGGTCGAGTAAGTAGCCGATGTCATGGCGTTGGCGGCGCAGGAAAGCCCGAGCCGCCAGGTGTCCTGCCCACATCGAGTCGGCGGAGGCCGGCGCGGCGCCCTGGACGACCTGCACGCGCGTCGGCCAATTGCCCTCATTGGCCAACTCGATTACCAGCTCGCCAGGGGCACCGGTGCGGTTCTCGTGGTGGTAGAGCAGTCGAGCCTGCCTGCCAACGGACAGCTTCGCGGAGTACCAGAGCCCGAACGCCTGTATCCGCTCGGGCTTGTTGCTGAAGAGGAGCAAGTCCGTGTTCGCCCGGGGCAGGTTCTGTCGCTTGACGGTTACCGTCGCTTCTTGCTTCACCGGCAAGTAATCTGGGCCTTCGATGAGGACAGTCTGCACGGCCTGCGCCACGGCGCCGGCGGGCGGAGATTCCGCACTCAGCCGCAGGCCGCCGATGCGCCATTCCGCCCTGGGTCGAGGGTGAATCGCCTGGATCAGCGATAGCCTGGCGGCCTCCCGCAGGACGTCGTCAGGGATCGAGTGGCCGGTCACCTCGGCCACAATAGGCTGGTCGATGAGCCCCGCATATTCGGCAGCCCACACCTGTATGCCGAGGACGAGGTCGCCGCACGCAAAAAGCAGGCTCGTGCGTCCGGGGGCTTTGCCGTAGACGGAAAACGTACGCTCGTCTCCATCCAGCTCCGGCGATACCTCGATGAAATCGCCATTGTAGCCGCCGGGCTGGATTGGCCCCGCGGCGGTGCCGAGCACGCGGACGGTGCGGCGCTCGCCGACCGGGACCACGACCTGGTCGCCTTTGACCGCCAGGTAGGGCTGGCCGAACACCCCCCGGAGGGCCTTCATCCAGGGACCAGCTACCCCCCATTTGGTCAGGCCGTGGGCTTTGGCGAGTTCGGCATCGACCTTGACCAGTAGCAGTGGCCCGGCCACCAAGCTGAGGGCGTCGCCGGTGGGCACCCCTTGGATCTCGTCCGGGGCTACCCCCAGGTCGGCGGCGAGCGCCAACTGGTTCGCCAACGACTCGACGATCCTGAGCGATCGCTTCCCAGCAACCGTGATCACGGGCTGGCCGTTGACCAGGAGATTGGCTTGATTGGCTTCGACCGACTGGGCGGAGAACAGGAACGTGCTCGCCGCCCACGCGGGCCGGCCCGGGTGACACGCCAAATCGGCAGCCACAAGCATAGCGGCGAGGGCTCCGATCTTGATGATCAGACGCATAATCCCAAGTCGTGCTGCACGGTCACATCCCGGGTACAGCATCGATGCTGCAATTTGATCGGCACTCCCCCGGTGGCGATGCGGCGAGATCGCATCCGCTACCGGTTGGACCACGATGCTTCCCCTTTTGACGCCCATGCACCTTTGTGATACCATCACTTTGATAGCATAGCCGGCGCTACCCTCACTCATGAACGACACCGATAGTCAGCATTCCTATCCCGAGCATTCTCGGCAGCGGCGGCGCGGCCCTGTCGAGCGAATGTTGGAGGGACTGAACGATCCGCAGCGCCAGGCGGTCACTTACGGTGACGGCCCGCTGCTCATTTTCGCCGGCGCCGGTAGCGGCAAGACGCGCGTGCTGACTCACCGTGCTGCTTACTTGATCCATGCGCGCGGCGTGTCGCCCGGCAACATCCTGGCGGTGACCTTCACCAACAAGGCCGCCAACGAGATGAAGCAGCGCATCGCGCGGCTGCTGGGGGAGATGCGCTGGGATATGTGGGTGGGCACATTCCACGCCGTCTGCGCACGCATTTTGCGCAGCGACAGTGGACGGCTGGGCATGGACCCTGCCTTCGTGGTCTTTGATGAGGCCGACCAGCTGCTGCTGATGAAGGACTGCCTGCGTGATTTGGAAATCAGCCCCGACGTGCTCCAGCCATGGCCTGCGCTCAATGAGATCGGCCGTGCCAAGAACGAACTTATCAGCCCGCGCAACTATCAGCAGCACGCCGTCACCCCGTTCGAGCAGAACGTGGCACGCGCTTACCAGCTCTATCAGACCCGACTGGCCGAGAACAAGGCCGTTGATTTCGACGACCTAATCATGAATGTTGTCACGCTGTTCGAGCAGCAGTCCGATGTGCTCGAATCCTATGAGGAGCGGTTTCGATACCTGCTGGTCGATGAGTACCAGGACATCAACTTCGCGCAATATCAATTCATCCAGAACCTGGCCCGGAAACGCCGCAACCTGACGGTGGTGGGTGACGACGATCAGTCGATCTACGCCTGGCGCGGCGCGGACATGCGGATCATTCTCCAGTTCGAGCAGGACTATCCGGAGGCGAAGATCGTCAAGTTGGAGCAGAATTACCGGTCCACCCAGCCGATCCTGGACACCGCCTTCAGTGTCATCCGCCACAATGAATCGCGTAAGGCGAAACGGCTCTGGACCGAGCGCGCGGAGGGGCCACTGCCGGTGTGCTGCCAGATCGCCGACGAGCACGAAGAGGCCATCTGGGTCGGACGCAAGATCGAGGAAATGATAGAGGCCGAAGGTAGACGCTACGATGGCTTTGCCATTCTCTATCGCACCAACGCCCAGTCGCGCGTGTTCGAGAAAGTCTTCCTCAGCCTCGGCCTCCCCTATCGCATCGTGGGCGGGCTGCGGTTCTACGAACGCAAGGAAGTCAAGGATATCCTGTCCTACCTGCGCGTGATCCACAACCCGTTCGACTCGGTCAGCCTGAAACGAATCATCAATATTCCCCCCCGCGGCATCGGTGCGGTCACGGTGCAGCGTCTGGAGCAGACGGCGATCGAGCACAACATGTCTCTCTATCAGGTCATGCTCAACGCCAAGCACCTCGGCGATCTGCCGGAACGGCAGCGCGGCGCGATCGGACAATTCGTGGCCTTGATGAACAAGTTCATGGGACAGGCCGCCGAGGCATCGATCACCGATCTGACGGAAGAAGTGATCAAGCGGAGCGGGTACCAGCGGATGCTCGAGGAGGAAGGCAGCCTGCGCGCGCGGGCACGGGTCGAGAATATCCGCGAGCTGCTCTCGGCCGCCGGCGAGTTCGAGGAGAACAGCCCCGAGGATACGTCGCTGGCCGCGTTTCTGGAGCAGGTCGCGCTGATGGCGAGCCAGGACGAGATCAGGGAAGGCGTCGACGCCGTTTCGCTGATGACCCTGCACAGCGCGAAGGGGCTAGAGTTCCCGGTGGTCTTCATGGTCGGGATGGAGGAGGGGCTATTCCCGCTCGCGCGCGCAGCATACAGCCCCGACCCCAATGAGTTGGAGGAGGAACGACGTCTCTGCTATGTAGGGATCACCCGCGCCAAAGAGCGGCTCTTTCTCACTTGCGCCGCCAACCGGACAATCTTCGGCACGACCTCGCGCAACAAGGTCTCGCGCTTTTTGGGCGACATCCCGGCCGAGATGTTGGAGGGGGCCGAGTCCATCGTCGCACCTCGCAGCCTGACCTGGGACCAGGCTTCGCGCCTGACCGAGGCCGCTGCGCCTGCGGGTGAGGGAGGCCCGACATACCGCGCTGGCGACAAGGTGCGCCATGAGGAATTCGGCGAGGGATTGGTGCTGAACGCCGAGGGCGACCGGGTGACAGTGGCGCGCCGCTGGTGAAGGTTTAGGCGGAGGGCGGGCCGACAACGGGCGCAGTTCCCGAAGGGCACGGCGCGGGAGATGGCCAGACGGAGCGGCAAAGCTAGAGTCGATCACGCGGTCCGTGCAGCCGAACTCCGGCAGGAGATCGAGCGGCATAATTATCTTTACTGCGTACTCGACCGGCCGGAGATCTCCGATGCCGAATATGACCGTCTGTTTCGCGAGCTGGTCGCCCTGGAAGCAGAGCACCCGGAGTTTGTCACGTCCGATTCCCCCACTCAACGTGTCGGCGCTCCACCGGTGGAGGAATTCGGCACGGTCCGGCACCGCCAACCGATGCTCAGCCTCGGTAATGCCTTCGAGGCCGACGAGCTGTGGGCATTCGACGCGCGCGTCAAGCGGATACTGGAATTGTCGGACGACACCGACGTCGACTACGTCTGTGAGCCGAAGATCGATGGGCTTGCCTGCACGCTTACCTACGAAGACGGTGCTCTGATTACGGGCGCCACTCGCGGCGACGGCACCACCGGTGAGGACATCACGACCAACTTGCGCACCATCAAGAGCATTCCACTGAGGCTGCGCGTCGAAGATCCAGCCCCGCTGATCGAAATCCGTGGCGAGGTCTACCTCTCGTTCGCGGAATTCCGGCGGATCAACCGCCAACGCAAGGAACAGGGTGAGCCCCTGTTCGCCAATCCGCGCAACGCGGCAGCGGGGTCGGTTCGCCAGCTCGACAGCAGCATCACCGCCCGGCGGCACCTCGACTTCTTCTCATATGCGCTTGGGCACCTGGAAGGCCGCTCATTCGAGCGCCACTGGGAGGTGCTTGAGTTTCTGCGCCAGGCTGGATTCCGGGTCAACCCGGGATCGGAGCGGTGCGCCGGGATGGCCGCCGTCATCGAATACTGTCAGGAATCAGAGGGCGGGCGCCGCGATCTCGATTATGCCATGGACGGTGTAGTGGTGAAGGTCGATTCCATCGCCTGGCAGCGCACGCTGGGCCAGGTGTCGCGCAGCCCACGGTGGGCGATCGCCTACAAGTATGCCCCCGAGCAAGCGACGACTGTGGTTCGCGCAATCGACGTCGGGATCGGCCGGACCGGTGCCGTCACCCCCATCGCAGTGATGGACCCGGTAGAGGTGAGCGGCTCGACGGTCCAACATGCGACTCTGCATAACGAAGATCAAGTGCGTCGGCTAGACGTCAAGCTCGGCGACACCGTGATCATCCAGAAAGCGGGCGAGGTCATCCCCGAGGTCGTCTCCGTAGTCGCCAAGCGGCGGTCCGGCAGCGAAAGCGAGTGGTCGATGCCGAAGACTTGTCCCGTCTGCGGCGCGGAGATAATCCGGCCCCAGGGGGAGGCCGTGGCTCGCTGCACTGGCGTCGCCTGTTCTGCGCAGATCAATGGCCGTATCCAACACTTCGCCTCGCGGGCGGCTATGGACATCGACGGTCTGGGTCCGGCGATCGCGAATCAACTCATCGAGCGCGGTCTGGTACGCGACCCGGCGGACCTGTATTACGTCAAGAAAGAACACTTGCTGGATCTGGAACGCATGGCCGACAAGTCGGCCTCCAACTTGCTCGCCGCGATCGAGGCCAGCAAGCGGCGGCCGCTGTCGCGCCTGATCTATGGGCTGGGCATTCGCCACGTCGGCGACCACGTCGCCGATGTGCTCGCGGAGCACTTCGGCAGCCTGGAGCGGCTGCGCGGGGCGAGCGAGCAAGAACTCAGCGACGTGCCCGAGGTCGGGCCGGTGATCGCCGCGAGCGTGGCGGCGTTCTTCAGGCAACGGCAGACCGCCGCCATGCTCAAGAAGCTTGCCGATGCTGGCGTTACGGCCGAGGCACCGGCCGTCCCGGCGGGGGATCGACCGCTGGAGGGGAAAACCTTCGTATTCACCGGCGTGCTCTCGATGCCACGCGCTGAGGCGGAGCGGATAATCACGCGGCTGGGCGCACGGGCCACGTCAAGTGTCAGCAAGACGACCGACTTTGTCGTCGTGGGCGAGGAGCCCGGCTCCAAGTACGAGAAGGCCAAGAAGTTGGGCATCACCATCCTTGAGGAGCAGCAGTTCCAGGATTTGGTGCGTCGATATGGCGGTTGAGCAGCGCGAGCAACGAGCGCAAGCGGCGAGCATGGTCGGGACCGGACTGCCGTGGATCATGACCGTGCTCTGGATGGCCGGCATCTCCTGGCTGTCATCACAGCCCGACACGACGTTGCCGGATTTCTGGGAATTCGCCTATCACGACAAGATCCAACACTTGGGCTTCTACATCGTCCTCGGGATCCTGCTGTGCTGGGCGTTTCGGGCGAGCGGGGCGACGCCGGGCAAGGCTCTGCTGTGGGCGGTAATGGTGGGCGCAGTGTTCGCGGCGAGCGACGAGGTGCATCAGCGATTCGTGCCGACGCGGCGGTGCGAGGCGGCGGACTGGGCCGCCGACGTCCTGGGGACGGCGATCGGGTCGGCTGCGCTGTCGCTTATTCGGCGATCGCACGTGCGAGGACGAGGGGGGGCGGACCATGCCATTGAGCGATGAACACAAGCACACGCTGCTGGGGATTGCGCGGTCGTGTGTGCAAGCGGCAGTGGCGGGCGAAGCGCGGCCGTACGACTCGGCCGATCCTACGCTGTGCGAACGCCGCGGCGCGTTCGTCACCCTGAAGACCGCCGACGGCCGCCTGCGCGGGTGCATTGGCTATCCAGAGGCGCGTTATCCACTCTATGAATCGGTGGCCCGCGCCGCCGCCGCGGCGGCCACCGAGGATTGGCGGTTTCCGCCGGTGACGCCCGAGGAACTGGGCGATATTCGCATCGAGGTCTCGGCCCTCTCGCCCATCGAGCCGGTAAGCGATCTGAGCAGCATCGAGGTCGGGAGACACGGTCTGGTAGCCGAGATGGGGGACCAGCGGGGCTTGTTGCTGCCCCAGGTTCCGGGTGAATACGGCTGGAACCGCGAGCAGTTCCTTTCACACACCTGCGAGAAGGCCGGGCTGTCCCCGAACGCCTGGCGCAAAGGCGCGAAGATGTACGCCTTCACTGCCGAGGTGTTTGGGGAAGAGGAGCAACAGTCCCCGGAGGCTGCCTAGACCACTCCCCCACCATCTGGGAGCCCGCTCGGAGAGGGCAGGGCTGATCGAGCGCGAATGTTGGCGGGGGAGGGTGTGTCATCATGAGAGTTCCTTGGATGCTCGTGGCATTGTACGCAGCGGTAGTGGGTGCGGTCGGAGGGGTACTGATCTGGCAGTCATATCCCCTGGTCTTCGCGCGCGCCACTTTGTTTGGGAGCGACCTGCCCGGCCTCGGGATCAGTGTGTTCAGGCTCATCGTAGGCATTGTGCTGTTCGTGGCCGGGCTGTGGGGCGTGGTGTGCGCCATACTGGCGGCACGGGGTACGGCGGCGACTGAGTAGACAAAGTCGAGGCACGCGCGGTCGCCTGAGTACGCTTGACGGCTGACAAGCACTCCCCCAGAGCAAGAGTGGCAGGAGGGAGTCGTCTGCGTACCGGCTGTCTGTTGCCAAGCACGGCTATGCTGAGGGACGGCTGCTAGGGGTTTCCGTGGCTATCGTTGGCGTGCCATATCACGTTGGAGGCGAAAGCAAGTGATCCGATTGAAAGGGATCCTGCCGATTGCCGTCGGGCCAGGGCTGGTCGTGATGGCAGTACCGCTGCTCGTCAGCGGATGCGGCACCTTGTGTGACTTTGTCTGCGACCGCGATGATGACAGCGGCACGCTGGCCGCGTGCATCAGCAATCAGAAGCAGCTAGCTCTCGCGATGAGGCAGTATTCGGACGACTGGGACGGCGTCTTGCCTGACGTAGGCACCTACAGCAACGGCTTCTACGGCACTTGGGATTCCGAAGGGGCCCTTCACTGGGTGGATGCTATCGGGCCCTACGTGCGTGCGGGGGCAAGCGTTTACAGGTGCCCGGTTGTCGGGAACCAGCCGTCGCCTTCCTATGGCTGGAACCGACATCTGACGGGGATTCCGGAGGCGATGATTCAGTTCCCGACTAGCTGTCCTTTGCTCTGGGACTGGGTACCTGGGGTCGAGACGTCGCCCGGGATACCACTCGATCCGGTATGGGGTCCGGATAGCTGGGGCTATTACCCAACGAATACCGGTGCCAGCAATCGCGACATGGCCCGCGCCTGCTCGCGCCACGAAGAGGCATCGAGCCTGGGTGTACCGGGCGGTCTGGTTCTGGGCTTCGTGGACGGCCACGCCAAGTTCGAGCGGCCAACCCGTTGGACCTCACAGAACACTGATGGTCGCTTCATGGCGTGCGACGACGACGCCATGCCCTGGCCGCCGGCGGAGTACTGGGGCGTCGTGATCAGCATGTACCCGCAGGATCCGATGGGCGGGTAGCCACCCGAGGCGCGACTCGTGGCGCGTGTGCGGCGGGCAACGGTCGCCATTGGTCCCGAGCGGCACAAGTGATGTGCGCTGAGAGGTGTCGTGCACCGCTGTCGCGAAGCTTCACCGCCGATGTCCAAGCCGGCGACGGTGTTGGAATGGCGTGTGTACCTTGCACGACGGCAGCCAGGGCGTGCGGTCATTGTGGTGGTCGCCATACTGGCGACTGCGGTGATCTGCCACCTGGCCTTTCATCGACCCCTGTTTGCACTGGCGGCCGGGGGACTGGGGTAGCGCTCTCGACAGCTGAATTCCTCCTGCCGATCCACTACCGCATCACCGATGCTGGTATCCAGATGCGCAACGGCCTGTCATTGCGCCGGATGGCATGGTCGCAGGTGTGGGCCTGCCATCGCGACGCATGGGGGGTGAAGGTGAGCCCGCTGGCGCGGCGCTCCCGGCTGGAGGCGTTCCGCGGCATCTATCTCTGGTTCGGTGACGATAACGCGGAAAGCATCCTGCACGCGATCGCCGCTTGCCGGCCGGCTGCGGAGTCGGCAGCATGATAGAGACCGATCTGACTCCGGAGCGGCGCGATGGGCTCCTCGACGGCGCGGCGCGGCGTATCGTCCAGTGGGGCCTCGAGACGCCGGCGGTGCTGTTTCTGGAGATGCACCAGCCGCTGACCTTCCTGGCGGGGCAATCGCTACTGGTGGCGATGCCGTTTCTGGGAGCATTCATCGACCAGAGGCATCTGGCGGACTGGGCGCGCCTTCTGCAATCGCGCGACAACATCGATCGCCTGATCGACCGCATCGAGTCACTCAGCGGCGAGACGGCACCAGCGACCGCCACCGAGGGAGCGGGCGATGGAGCACGGTAATTGGTTCCTGTTCAGCCTGCTGCTGGTGGTGGTGCTGGGGATCGTGGTTACTATCCTGACTGCGCGCAGCGGTCGCGAGTTGTTTCTGCGGCGCATCCCCGGCCTGAGCGCGATTGATGAGGCGGTCGGCCGCGCGACCGAAATGGGAAGGCCGATATTGTTCTCGATCGGGCTGCAGGGTCTCACCATCGACACCCTCCAGGCATTGGCTGTCGTGCAGCACGTGGCGCGCCTGGCGGCACGCTATGGCAACCGCATGGTGCTGCCTATCTGCCACCCGGTGGTGCTGCCGGTGGCGGAAGAGTTGACGCGTGAAGCCTGGCAGGCCGAGGGCAAGGTCGATGCCTATCGTCCGGACGACGTTCGCTTCCTATCCGATCAGCAGTGGGCCTATGTCGCGGGCGTGATCGGGATGATCAACCGCGAGCGGGTGGCCTCGGTATTCTACTTCGGTTACTTCTACGCCGAGGCGCTGTTGTTGGCGGAGAGCGCACAGGAGGTCGGCGCCATCCAGGTCGCCGGCACGCCGGCGACGACCCAGATTCCCTTCTTCCTGGTCACCTGCGACTACACGGTGATCGGCGACGAGTTCTATGCTGCGAGCGCCTACCTCACGCGCGAGCCCACCCTGCTGGGGAGCCTGGTAGGCCAGGACATTGGCAAGACCGTGCTGATGGCGCTGGCCGTGGCAGGGACGGTCCTGGCCAATGCCTACTGGCCGCTGGCCAACAAGATCGTCGGGCTGCTGCGGGGATTTGGGCTGTGATTGTCGGCATAGTGAAGCCCTCCGCAAGTGTGGTCCTGACTCTCGCGGCCATTCTGTTCGGCTTGCTGGGTGTCTATCTTATCGGTGGGCGACTGCGCCCGACCGCGGGGCGGCCCGTCCGACATGTCGCGGCCGTGCTCATAGCGGTGGTTGTTGGTCACCTTGTGCTGATCGGAATCTCACGGTATTTGAAGCAGCTGTTCAGGCCGATCGCCCCGCCACTCGGTATTACGACGCAGGAGTACACGGTATCGCGCGCACTCGCGCGCCGCCTGCACTTGTCGCAGCGCAAGGGCCTCGAGATCACCTGGATGAGTGAAGGGGGCAGCGCGGCCGCCGGCGGTCTCATTCCGACAGATGTAGTCTTGGGCCTGGACGGCCACCCGACGGGCGGGCCAGGTGACATCTCGCGTCTGCTGCGGCGCGAGGGCGTTGGCGTTGGTTCCCTGATCTCGATCCGGCTCCTCCGCGGCGAGCAGATGGCTGAGGCCCGCGTCAGGGTGAGACGCGCGGACGTCCTGGCGGTCTACCGTTATCATCTCTTGCTATTGGTCGCCCTCTTGGCGTCGATGATTGCGTGGGTGCTCGCATTTGCCCTGCTCAATCGTCTGCCGGCGGGCGCGAAGAAGCGGCTGGTGGTGGCGGCGACATTCGTCGCGGGCGTCTTCTATTCGACTGAATACTTCCTCCCCGCACAGAGCAGACTGGTCTGGTGGCGGGCGCACCATACGAACCCGTTGTCGGAATGGCTGGGGCCCTGGGGCACGGCGGCGCAAGTCATCGCCGGCTTCACCATCGGACTGGGTGTCATCAATCTGGTCTTGATCCACGGAAAGACGATCGGACGTTTGCGGCGCGGCTGGCCGAACAGCATGGCGTTCTTCGCTGCACTGGTCGCCATGCTCGTCTTCGGGATCTGGCAGTCGTATCTGCCCGAGGCAGCGAAGCCCGACCACCTTGTCAGGGTCGTCTACAACTATCTTTTCGACGGCTTCTACGTGGCGCTGGGCGCGGCGGTGTTTTCGGTGTTGGCGTTCTATATCGCCACCGCGGCCTATCGAGCGTTTCGCATTCGCACCGCCGAGGCAGGTTTCATGATGGCCGCGGCGTTCATCGTGATGTTGGGCCAGATCCCGCTGGGCATGTGGCTGACCGGCGGGATCGACCGGTCATCACTCTTTGCGCCGCTGCGGGTGGAGAACATCTCGGGCTGGATCCTGGCGGTGATCAACATGGCAGGCAGCCGGGCGATCCTGTTCGGGGTGGCGGTCGGCGCGCTGGCGATGTCGCTGCGCATCTGGCTCAACCTCGAGCGCGGGGCGTTCTTCGATCAGGAGATATAGGTGGAGCGCGCAAGATTCTGGACGCGGCGAGTGATCTGGCTACTGACGGCGGCGGCGCTGATCGTGCCCATGTTGGTCAGGATTCGGCTGCCCATGTTCCCCTCCTCACCGGCGCGCAAGTTGTATCGTGCGGTGGAAGCGATTCCTCCCGACAAGATCATGGTCATCTCGACCAGTTGGGAGCCCGGCACCTACGGCGAAAACGGGCTCCAGACGGAGGCGCTCATTCGACACGCCTTCGAGAGCAACAAGCGCTTCGCCATCTTTGGCTGGATTTACCCACCCGGGCCGGAATTGGGCCAGAACATAGCCGAAGGTCTCGCCAAGCGCTACCACAAGCGCTATGGCGTTGACTGGGTCAACTGGGGCTACCGCCCCGGCTACGCCGACATGATCCGCGGATGGGCCAAGGACATCCGCGCCATCGTCAGCACTGATGCCTACGGCACGCCCATCGGCATGCTGCCCGTAATGAAGGGCGTTCACACCGCAGATGACATCGGCCTCATGGTCGAGATCACCCCGACCGACAGCATCGGGACCCTGGTGCAGTTCGTCTATGGAGTCCACCGAACGCCTTTGGGATATGCTCCTACCGGAGTGATGGCGGCCGAGGCCTACGCGCTGTTGGACTCCGGACAGGTAGTGGGCCTGCTCCGCGGCCTGGTGGGCGCCGCCGAGTACGAAGATCTGCTGCGCCACCGCGGCGAGGCCTACCGGCGAATGATCCCCCAGTCGTTCGCCCACGCCTTGATCATTCTGCTGGTGATCCTGGGCAATGTCCTCTATCTCCTCGGCCGGCGCCAGGGCGAGGAGACGCCCACTGAGGTCCAGGGCGAACAGCGGGCGGGCGACTGATGCTGCACGACCTCGCGGTTTGGCTCTCGCATCAGGACGGAGTCGTCTGGCTGGGGGCCGTCTCGACGCTGGCCATCTATTCGATCCTCTATCGCGAAAACCCGGTATTCCGTTTCTTCGAACACATCTTCGTGGGTGTGGCCACAGGCTACGGAGTCCAGCTGATTGTCACCCAGGTATTGGGCCCGATGTGGTGGGAGCCGATGGTGCGCAGGGGCGCCTGGTATTGGATCTTCGCGCTGCTGGCGGCGTCGCTGTTCTACTTCGTCTACAGCCGTCGGCTGGTCTGGATGAGCCGGCTCATAATCGGCGTGTTCATGGGTCTGACTGCAGGGAACGGTCTGGTTGGATTCGTCACCCTGGTCGGCCCCCAAGTCGCTGCCTCCATCAAGCCCGTGGTCGTCGTGAGCGCCGGCGTACCCAGGCCGGACGTCAATCACCTGCTGTTCATGATCACCCTGATTACAGTGATGTTCTACTTCTATTTTTCGATCAGCCACGCGGGCCGCCGCGCAGGCGCGGTCGCCAGGGTGGGGCGGTGGCTGGTCATGGTCACCTTTGGCTCCATCTTTGGCCTCACGGTGATGGGGCGCATGTCGCTACTCATCGATCGGCTATCTTTCCTGTTGTTCGATTGGCTGCACCTGCGCCCGCCCGGATAGCGGCTGATCCGAAGGAGTCGGCCGCAGGGTGCCGAACCTAGTGCCCGGACAACCATCGCTGCCTACTTCGCCGAAGCAGTATGGCTGCTCGGGCGGGATATCGGAGGCGCGCTCTGTCAGCAACGACGATCACCGCGCTCGGCATTGACCCCGGCCTGGCCGCGACGGGTCTCGGGGTAGTCGGCGGCGACCGCCAGCGCCTCGTGGTTCGTCATTTCGACTGCGTGCGGACCGACAGCGGGGAGCCGTTGTCGGCGCGGCTCAGCCGAATTCATGCCGAGGTCGCATCGGCAATGGTGAAATGGCGGCCCGATCTGGTGGTTATTGAGAAGGTCTACTCGCTGCCCAAGGCGCCTACCAGTGCGCTGCTGCTGGCGCATGTGCGCGGGGTGATCTGCCTGGCGGCGGAGCAGGCGGGCTGCCCGCTGATGGAGATCTCTCCTAACGAGGTCAAGGCTGCGCTGACCGGCAGTGGACACGCCGACAAGGAGCAGATCGAACGGGCCGTGCGCCGATCGCTCGGGTTGAGCGCACCCGTCAGGCCCAGCCACGCCGCCGATGCGCTGGCGCTAGCGGTGGCCGGCCTTCGGCGTACGGGCTCGGGCGGAAACGGTCGCAAGAGATGATCAACTATCTGGAGGGAACGCTGCTGAAGAAGGCCGATGACCGGATCGTGGTGTTCACGCACGGTGTCGGCTACGAAGTGCTTCTGCCAGCGACCGTTCGCCAGAGCTTTCGCGGCAAACAGGCCGGCGAGGACGGAGAGACGGTGAGGCTGCACATTTCGCATCACCAGAGCGAACGCCAGCCGAAGCCGCTCTTGATCGGCTTCAATCATGAGGCAGAGCGCGATTTCTTCGAAATGTTCATCACTGTCGAGGACATCGGTCCAACCGCTGCGGTGAGGGCTCTGACAGCGCCGGTTCCGACGGTCGCTCGCGCGATCGAGAGCCGTGATGTCAAGGCGCTGACTCGGCTGGACGGAATTGGCCAGCGCAAAGCAGAGAAGATCATCGCTACGCTCTGCGGGAAGGTGGGGCGGTTCGCGCTACTGCGCCAGGACCTCGCGCCAGCGCCTGTCGAGGCCGAGGATTTCCGGAGCGAAACCCAGGAGGTACTGGTGAAGCAACTGGGCTATCGGAGATCGGAGGCCCAGGGCATGGTCGACGAGGCGCTCAAGAGTAGGCCCGACGTGGCGAGTGCGGAGGAACTGTTCGAGGAGATTCTGCGTGGGCAGATTGGCCAGGCAAATGAGCGATGACCAGGAGATGGCCGCGGCGGTAGCGGCCCATGATCGTCTGGCGGCTGAGGAGGCGCCTGAGGAGCGCGAGGAGATCTGGAACCTGCGCCCCCGGCGGATGGCGGAATTGATTGAGCTCGGCCAGCAGCGCATCATCGAGCCGCTGCTGGTCGCGATCGAGGCCGCGCGTCAGCGCAATGAGCCGCTCGACCACGTGCTCTTCCACGGTCCGCCCGGCCTGGGCAAGACGACGTTGGCACATATCATCGCGGCGGAGATGGAGTCCCAGATCGTGACTTCCTCGGGTCCGGCGATCGAGCGCGGGGGCGACCTCATCAGTATTCTCACGCACCTGGAACGTGGCGACGTTCTGTTCATCGACGAGGTCCACCGCCTCGCCAAGCCGGTGGAGGAGCTGCTGTACCCGGCGATGGAGGATTTCGCGGTCGATTTCATCTTCGACAAGGGGATCCACGCCCGCAGCCATCGTTACCGGCTGGAGCGGTTCACGTTGGTGGGAGGAACCACGCGGGCGGGCCTGCTCAGTTCTCCGTTGCGGCAGCGATTCGGGATCTTTCGCGATTTGGATTTCTATGACGTGGAAGAGGTCATGCGCGTGGTCAAGCGGTCGGCGCGCATTCTGACGGTCCCCATCGATGACGAAGGAGCGACCGAGATCGCCCGCCGCTCGCGCGGCACGCTGCGGATCGCCAATCGGTTGCTGC
>Ga0111223_1009_pt1 | contig 14404 bp, 9 predicted proteins | sample DeeMarSWOR152_54_FD_80387 | JGI IMG/M metagenome (GOLD analysis project Ga0111223, IMG submission 80387) | candidate division KD3-62 bacterium DG_56
TCCCCATGTATTGGACCGAGCCCGACAACATCGCGTCGCAGCGGCTGGCCAGGAGTCTGGGCTACTGGCAGTACGCGCAGAGAGTCAACTACCTGTGGCGCAAAGCATAGGCGCCGGCCGCTCGCCACAGGCCCGGGCGGCGGTTCATTGACTGCCCCTGCCCTGACTGAACCGTTCGGCCCGATCCTGCGCCCTGGTCATTGGAGGCACACCGTGCAGGGAGCGAATGACGAGGAACGCGTTCGCAGGGCGATCGACGGAGATCACGCGGCTTTCGCGGAGCTGGTTGGACGATATCGGGACGCCGTCTATGGCGTCTGCTATCACCGCACGGGCCACTCGGTCTATGGCGTCTGCTATCACCGCACGGGCCACTCGGAAGATGCCAGGGACCTGGCCCAGGAAGCTTTTCTGAGGGCCTACCTCCACCTGGCCCAACTGCGCGATCCGGCGGCTTTCCCGGCGTGGCTACGACGGGTGACGGAGCGCGTCTGCGCGACTTGGCGGCGGCGGCAGCGATTGCACATCACCTCCCTGGAGAGCGTGCCGGAGCAGGCCGCTTACGCCGACCTCGATCTGCCTCTGGCGATACGCCACGCACTCACGCGATTGAGTGACGACGCGCGGCTGGCGCTCACACTCTACTACGTCGACGGCTACTCGACGCGGGAAGTGGGCGAGTTCCTTGGGATTCCGACCGGCACGGTGAAGTCCCGCCTCTATCACGCCAGACAGCGGTTCAAGGAGGAGCTAATGGAAGAATACCGAGACGCGCTCAGGGAGAGTGCGCCTGGTGCGGAGTTCGAGGGCGCGGTCGTGCGCGCCGTGCGCTCGCTGGAGGAGGCGCGAAAGCTGCCGCTTGCCCAGCGGTACCGCGATCTCCAATCTCCGCACGCACTCGACCACTACTTAGCGCTGGAGAAAGATGGCACGGTGCTGGGCGAGTGCGCCTACGACCGTGAGGAGATCTGCATCCGCGGAGTCCCCATCGAGGCGGCTCGCGCCGCCTTCACCAGCGGCGAGATCATCAAGGACGAGTTCGATGAACACGCATTCGAGATCTATGATCGGCTGGCGCCGGGCGCGCTGGCGCACGTGGCCGAGGCGGGGTTCGCGTTGGCGGCGACCCACGAGGCGATGTTGAGCGCGACGCGGATCGGCTATGTCCCGTGCTTCTATCACTATCGCATCAGAGTGGCGGCCACAAACTTCCTGCGCGGCGAAGCCGCTGGCTCGGTCAGGGAGCACCGCAACTCAGACGCGGAGGCGATCGCCCGGCTGCGCGGCTTGACGCGAGCACGACCGATCATCTGGGCCTGCCAGGCCCCGGGAGATGCGACGGATTATGTGCTGGAGCGAGACGGCAGCGTCGTCGGATGCTACAGCCTCGCACAGCCGAAACGCGACGAGACGCCTGCGCTGTTGAACGAGATGGAGGGCGTCGATATGGCCGCCTACCGAGCGCTCGCGAAGCATTGGGCGGAGGGCGCGCTGCGCGAGGGTATCGAGACCGTGACGACCTATCTCTCGCCCGAGCACCCGCTCGGCAGTCACATGCTCGCGCGCGGCGGGGTCTGTGAGGTCCAGGGCGCGAGCTGGAATATCGCCAAGGATGAAGAGCATCTCTGTATCCTCGACTTGGCTGACGCGCTCCCCGCGGTCGCCCCGGGTCTGGGTCGTCCGATCAAGGGCCGGGTCAGCATCGACATGGACGGTCAGGTGGCGACCATCGCGGCCGGCGACCCCCCGACGGTTGAGGAGGCTGTGCCCAAGGGGGTGCATCCGTCGCGAATCGGGCGGGTCTCGATGACCCAGTTGCTCATCGGGTACCGGTCGGTCGCGGAGATCACCGGCCGCGAGGACGTGGCCATCCGCGATACGGACTACGTGATCCTCGACGCGCTGTTCCCGAAGACCTGGCCGTATTCGTGGCCGGATCCGTACATCTGGGAGGAGGAGACGTTCCAGTCGTCGCGGCCTTGGGCGTTCGAGGAACCGTGGGCCAGTCGCATCGCCGACTACCCACGGCCGTGGGGATAGGGACCAGGCAGCACCTAGTGAGGAGCAGAAAGGTGTGACGGGCCCGTCGCCCTTAGGCCATACCCGTGGGCACCGCCTGGCGGCTTTCCGCTAGCGGTTGGAATCGGTGCAACGGGGGGTAACCAATATACGAGCCTACTGACGAGAGGAGACGGACTCGCATTGTCTGCGCCACGAACGCGTGCCTCATACCTCATATCACCGACACTGCTCGCACTCGCCCTGGCGTTCTTCGTTGGCAGCGCGCGCGCGGTCACCATTACGTACGGTCCCATTGCCGCCTTGCAGGATCCCGCGGGCGGCGGGCCGCCGACCTCGGTGGTGGCCTACTGGCGGACCAACACGGCGACGTCGGCCAATACGGCGTACGTGAGCGAGACACCGAGCGGGCCGTGGACGTTCGTGGGCACGGATTCCGCCTCCAGCACCCGCCACGAAGCGCTGGTGACCGGTCTCACCGGCGACCGGGCCTACTACATGTACGTGGAGTCGGCCACGGCAACTTCCCCGGTCATTCAATTCCGCACCGGCGAGAACCTGCTGGTCAACGGAAGCTTGGAGACCTGGCATAGCGTCAGCGGCCAGGGCTGGGGCACGGAGGAGCCCGACGGCTGGCACGGATGGGAGATCTATCCGTGGTCGCCTCCCGGATCGCACAACCCCGACCATATCAGCATTTCCATGGACAGGGCCACCGGCATCCCCACTCCCGAAGTCAAGGATGGTTCCCACCGCGTAGGCATGGACGAGGGCTGGCGGAGTTGTTACGGCGGGATCTACCAGGAAGTGACTGGCCTTGCTGCTGGCGACTATACCGTGTCGGGTTGGGCGGCGTGGCTCTTCTCAGACAACGACTATTACGATCGGCATGAGCTGGAGATACTGGCTAAGGACGGCGCTCACTCGCCAGGTGCCGCCCCCACCGGCACCGTGATATTCAGCCAGAACGCGCCCGACGACGATCTCAATTGGATGTACGTGGAGGGGACGGTCAGTTGCACCACCGGCACCCTCACCGTCTACGCGAACCTTCGCTCAGATGATCACGACGGCACTTCGTTCGTGCACTTCGACGGCATGCGGCTGATGTCGGCATATCAGCCGGCCATCACGTTCAGCAATTTCCAGTTCTCGCGAGTCGTGAACGGGAGTGCCTACGACATCACGCTGACTTATGAGACGGATGTTGCCGCCACCACGCAAGTCGAGTGGGGAACCACGGCCTCCTACGGAAACACAACACCTCTCGACTCGGACCTGGTCACAGAACATGTCGTGGAGTTGAACGCTGTCCCACCTGCCGCGGCCCCGTATCACTACCGGGCGAACGCGACTGCGCCGCCGGATCTGATAGAGTTCTCCGCCGATAAAACCTTCGACGCGCCGCTCATCGAGTTCAGTGCCATCAGTAGTGTCGTGGACTCGGGCACCGGTACGATATGCAACATCAGTTGGAACACTAACTTCGCCACCGCGACGAACAGGGCTTTCTATCGCGTCGCCGGCTCCGGACCTTACACAGAAGTCGCCGACGGGGCCGACCCGACGCCGCGAACCAGCCATACTGTGACCCTGACCGGCCTCTCGCTGGGCACGCAGTACGAATACTACCTCGAGTCCGGAGGCGCGGACATGATCCCGGCGACTTCCTCAATGCAATCGTTCGAGACCCCGACTCAGCCTGGGGCGGGGATACAGATCGGGATGGCCATGGTCGGGGGCGATATCCCGGATGGCGGCGACGACGTGGGGCCGGCCAATGAAGTCCAGGATATGATCGAGCGAGATTCTCCGATCGTCACTGTCAGCGGGATGGCGAGCACGAGCTGGGCGCAGGCACAGCCGACTGATCCCGGCGGGGGGCCGGATGTCTACGACTGGAGCTCCCTCGACGCCAAGGCCGCGAACTTGATTACGGGCAAGGCGCTGCTCACCTACCAACAGATTTGGGGCAGCTATCCGGGCTGGGTGGAATTGGACACGCCACGATTCTGGGAGAAGTACGAAGACTTCCTCGAGGCGATGACGGTCTACATCAACGAGAACTACGGCACGGTGTACTACACGTTCGAGAACGAACCGAACATCTCCCGCGCGCCCGACGGCTGGAATTGGGCCGACTGGTACATCCACTGCCTCGAGCACTTCTACGCTGCCGTGCATCGCGCCAACGCGCAGACGGGAATGGAAAACAAGGTGATCGCAGGCAATCTATGCGGTCACTCAGCCGGCGGCTTCAACGATCTCTATTCGCGCGGCTTGAAGAACTGCTCCGACATCCTCGGATACCATCCCTACCCCTATGACATCCGAGATGGTGTGGAGGTCGCCGACCTCGCCCAGATCCACGGGATCCAAGTCAACTACGGAGACGGCGACAAGAAGATCTGGGTGAGCGAAGGCTGGGGGTCTGGACGCTCGGCCGGATTCGACCGCAGCAGCCCGCTGATCGAGCCGCCAGCGCAAGAGGTCGAGAACATGTGGCTCGCCATGACCAAGGGCTGGGACAACGTGATGACGCCGCGCGAGAACTGGCACCCCGACTACCTGTGGGGGATGAAGTTTTTCTGCGGCAACGACAACTGGGGCGCCATGAACTGGCGCAAGCGCGCCATACCGATCAAGGACGGATCTGGGAACATCACCGGCTTCATCGTGGACGGCTACCACATGACGCCGGACATCGCGCCGTATTTCTGGAACGGCGGGATGATGGACTTCTACGGCAATTCCAAGGACTGCCTCATGCACGTCTTCCCCGGTGATGGCCTGGTGTTCATGAACCCGGGATTCGAGCTTCCCTCGGAGCCGCCGAACGGCCACTGTCCGCATTTCTGGACCACGAATGCCGATCCTGCGCCTAGCGCCAACTACGCACTGGATGACACCATTCTGCACGGCGGCAGTCGTTCGCTCAGGCTGACGCAGAGTACCTTTGGGGACGCCGGCGTATACCAGATGAGCGCCAAGCGCTCGGCTCTGCCGGGTGTTTCATATCGGGCCCGCGTGTGGTGTAAGACCGAGGGCGTCTCCAACCTGGGCGCCTGGTTCTATATGCGCTTTTCGGACATCGATGGTTCGCAGCAATCTGCCCCCTACTGGGCGCCGACCATTACCGGCACTGCCGACTGGACGCAGGTGGAAGTGGTAGCCACCGCGCCGTCTTACACGAGCAGAATCGAGGTCGGCTGCAGTATCAGCGGCATTGGCACCGCATGGTTCGACGACGTCACGATTTCCATGACCAGCCAGCAGGAGGTCGGCGATGTCCGCGGCTATACGCTCGATGAGGGACAAATACCAGTGCCCTACTGCATCGTCAGGACCACTGCCGGCGGCCACCAGGCGATATCCGATGCGAACGGCTACTACGAGATGCACGACGTCGCCACAGGGACCTATGACTTCGTCTGCCGCAAGTCGGGCTATGTGCCACACCGCGTCAAAAACCAGACCGTGGCCGCGGGCAAACTGACGTTTGTTTCCTTCAACATGGGTATCCCGAAGGCGGGCCTCACGGTTACTGAGGTCGTGTGCGACAAGGCGCTCGCCAACGCGGGCGAGCCGGTGAGCGTCACCGTCACGGTCGCCAATTCCAAACCGTACCCGAACAATATCTCCGAGGTCAACGTCTTCGTCGAGCAAGGCGCCGAAGACGCCACCGAGATGTTCAGCATCGACGCCGCGGGGTCCAACCCCGACGTTATTGGGGCCTACGGCCAGTCGCAATTCCTATTCACGCTGACGCCTCGCCCGGGGACCGAAGGCCGGTCATTCAGCATCAATGCTTACGCCTTCGGCCAGGAAGATCGGCCCAACATGCTGCAGAACGGCGACTTCGACGAGGCGGACTGGGTCCATCATTGGTCCTTCACCGGAGGCGCGGACACCCTGATCTGGCAGGCCGATGCGACTGACTTCTATTCGGCTCCCCGCTCGCTGCGCTGCTATGTCGCCGACGACGGCTACACCTGGAACTGGGCCAACAACTATTCGGCTTACGGCGTCACCGCGCCCCCGGCTTACCCCGCGCGCAACTACACCGTCGGCGTTCATCACAAGGACAATATCACCGGCGGGGTGAGCGTCGATCTCTTCATCCAGGAGTTCTACTACAACGGCAGCGACTGGTTGTACAACGGCCGTCGGTTTGCGGCCGTGCCGCACCGCACCGTCTGGGCCCACGACGTCATGATGTACGACACTGGCGACCCGAACGTCACGGAGGGCCTGTATGCCACCAACCGGCTGGTTATCTCCTGCGGGCCCTGCACCAGCCCCACCCCTGGATCGGGCTTCAACTGGTGGGATGATTTGTATGTGAAGGAGACCGGCGACTGGCTCGCCGACGATCGCGCGACGACCGGCGCCAGCCTGACGGTGACTGAGCCTACCGCCACCTCTCCGGAGGGTTGGCTGAAGGCCGGCTGGAACATGATTTCGCTGCCCCTGGCGCCAGCAAACCCGGACCCGGCAGAGGTGTTCAAAGATGAATCCGGTACTCCCATCGCGATCTCCGGCAACCTTCATCGCTACAACCATGCCGGCGCAGGATATGTGACCTACCATGACTTCGATCCATCACCATTCGGCGAGGCCGGGGTGGAAGACGGCTACTGGCTTCACCTGTCCGCGCCCACCACAATCTCGTACATGGGGAGCGGCATTTCCGATGTCCAGCTCCACTTCCTCACCACCGGCTGGTATCTGATCGGCTGTCCGACCAATGGCCGAGCCTTGGACGATATCCAGGTGACCAACGAGGGGGAGTCCAGAACCGTCAGTCTCTACGACGCTATGTACACCGAGCGTTGGATCGGGACTAGGCTGTACTGGTATGATGCGTCTCGCTACAGCTACGCTGCCTGTGGCTTTGACCCTTGGTGTGATACCGACTCCCTCGCAACCTGGGCGGGTTATTGGATTTACTGCTGGCAAGATAACCTGATTTTGGTAATGCCGTAGCAGTCCGACGCGAGAGGAATAGCCGAACAACTTCGCGTCCGGGCATTCCCGCGGGCTGCTGACCGAGGTGTTGAAGATGGCCTTACGCAGTCATCCTCTGATTGCGCTTGCCGCGCTGCTGTGGGTCAGCGGGGCACTGGCAGCGACCGCCGCCAATGCCTTGGTTGTTACTTCCCCTCCGCTGCCGGTCGGCTGGAACCTGATCTCGGTGCCCTTGGACCCCATCGACGCCGACCCGCCCGCAGTGTTCAAGGACCCATCAGGCGATCCCATCCCTATATCGGGCAACCTCTACCGCTACGACCACGACGCCGGCGGATATGTGGCCTACCGCAGTTTTGACCCCTCGCCCTTCGGAACCGCTAAGCGCGGAGAGGGCTACTGGCTCCACCTCGGTGCCCCAGCCAGGATCTGCTACGATGCGCATCCCATTTCCCGTCTGGAGCTGCACCTCGCCACGGCCGGCTGGTATCTGATCGGCACCCCAAAGAACAGCACCGTCGCACTGCAGGATATCGAAGTCACGAATGAAGCTCAAGCGAGAACAGTCGGTCTGTACGATGCGATCTATGCCGAAGGCTGGCTCGGCGGCAAGCTATTCTGGTTCGACTCGGCGAACGGCTATGCCACCTGTGGGTTTGACGCGTGGGCCGACGCCGATCACTTGGAGCCGTGGCGGGGATACTGGGTCTGCGCCCAGGCGGCGGACCTCTGCCTCATGGTCCCGTTCGACGAGGTCCCTCCGACGGGCCTCATCACCGCCTACGACGGGCAGTTCTGGCTTGACGGACAGCCATTTCGATTCGTAGGCGCCAACATCCGCGGCATGGCGCACTACGGCGAGGGCGACCTGCTTCCGTTCTCTCAAAGTGGCGATCGCCAGGTCAACTGCGCCGCGCTCCGCAACGAGATGCAGGGACGTGTCGCGCGCATCTTCGTGGCCTCCAAGCTGGCGAGCACGGTCGAGATCGGCGATCGCCTGCGCGACACCATCGCGGTCGCGGAGGCCTACGACATCTACCTCCTCGTCTGCTTCACCGACATGTACAACGCCTCGCAGATGCACCCCATGGGCGACGAAGTCTACTACACGGTACCGGGCCCGGGCTACGCGATGTTGAACCACGAGTTCTGGTCGTCTGGCCACACCGTCAACTATCTTCCCCTGGTACGGTACCTCGTCAATCGCTTCAAGGACGAGCCGAGGATCTTCGCCTGGGAGCTCGGTAATGAGATTCGTGACCTCTCCAGCACCGCAACGTTTATTACCTCGTGCCAAACCATCCACGACGAGATTCGCGCGATCGACCCGTGGCACATGATCACCGTCGGCGTGAGCAGGTCCATGGCGGGGTTCAGCTATTCCCAGGCGGTCGATCTCTACAACGATAGATTCGACTTCCTGGTGGGGCACCCGTACAACGGCGAGGACTGGGAGGACGACACAGGTCTCGCCGCCAGCCTTGGCAAGCCTTTCATGGTCGGGGAAGCCGGTTTCAACAGCGATTTCTACTCCGACCGTCCCTCCCAGACCGACGCCGACATCGCCAAATGGATCGGCCGCGGCGCACGGGGCTACTTGCAGTGGGGATTCATGGCGACGAGCTATGACATCGGCGACGGCGACTGGTACTTCGGCGTCGACCACGCCCTCCACGACGACTGGATACCCTACATGCAGGTGTACTCCTACTGGGGCAACCTGCTCTCGGCGCCCTAGGACCGTAACCGGCCATGGCGCGCTCAGTGATTTCACTCGCTCTGTCGATCGCGGTGTGCTTCGGCGCGGCGGCGGTCGGATCGAGCATGACGAGACCAGCGATCGCCGGTTGGTATGCGGCATTGGACAAGCCATCGTGGACTCCGCCGAACGCGGTGTTTGGCCCGGTGTGGTCGGTGCTCTACCTGATGATGGCGGTGGCGGCGTGGCTGGTATGGCGACGAGCGGCGGCGGTCTCCGTGGCGTTCCCGCTCGCATTCTTCGGGCTCCAACTCGCCGCCAATGTCGCCTGGTCGGCGCTGTTCTTCGGCCTTAAGGTGCCCGGCCTCGCGTTTGCGGACATCGTCGTGCTATGGTGCCTGATAGCGGCGACCATCATCACCTTCTGGCGAATCATCCCCCTCGCCGGCGTCCTGATGCTGCCCTACCTGGCCTGGGTCACCTTCGCCTCGGCGCTCAACCTCGCGATGTGGCGGATGAACGCGTAGAGCCCGCCCCTCGCTATCCCTGAGCGGCGCCTCGGCTGCTGTTCAGCGCCGGCCAGAATTGCCGGACCGAAGCTGCCCGACAGCCCGGCGCAGCGAGCGTCGGGACCCGACCGAGACACCACGGCTACGCCTCGCGCGGGGGGCCGTCCCTCGGCCCCCGCCTTCCCCCTGTCCGCCGTTCACTTCCAGCGCCGGCGAGAATTGCCCGATCGAGCGCTGCTCGATCGAGCGGCGCAGAGAGCGTCGACCCCGATTCGGTGCGTCCCCACGCCTCCTGCGGGCGCCTTGGACCCGCGCCCGGCCCGCTGTCGCTCGCCGCCTTAGCTCACACGGCCACACGATGCGGGCCCTTTCGATCCGACACTTCTCGCGGCCCGCGTGACGCCCGGCAACTTCGTTGCAGTCTTCCTGGGGTGCGTGTATCATTGATCGCGGCACGGGCCGCCGGCGGTCCTGAAAGGAGAGTTAGTGTGAACGTCATTGTAAACATCTTTGTGGCCATAGGTGCGGGAATTGTTGCCTCTGCCATTGTCGTGGGATTCTATGAAGCTTGGACAGCCCCCAAGCTGAAAGTGGATCTCGACGATGGCCCAAGGGCTACAGGGTCGCGGCCAGGGGACCAACCTGGAGAGAACCGTCGTTACGAGTTCTACCACGTGAAAGTGTGGAACGCTCGCTCCTGGGTCCCGCTATTCGCACGCAAGGCGGCCTGGGCCTCCAGTGCGACCATCGAGGTCTTCGACGCAAACGGCAATCGCCTCGTCAAAGACCCGGTCCACGGCCGATGGAGCAGTGCGCCTGAGCCGGTCATACCCGCCATTGCACCAGCACACGAGAATGCAGTGCTGTCCAGCGCAGGCACCACCGCAGTGGAGATCAAAGGCGTCCAGATCAACCTTCTCGACGTCGGCCGACTGTACTCCTCGGGTCGCAAGGCGGATATTCATCCCAATGAGGACCAGAGGCTAGCGATCGCCATAAAGTACGAGGGCGAGCCCGACTGCTATCTGTTCAGCAACGAAAGCTATCAAGACACGTGGTGGAGACTTCCCGCCTGGAGGATACCTCTCGGCACCCACCGTTTGCGGATTACCGTGTCCTATCCATGTGGGCGCGAGGTCGCGCAGTTCAGGCTGGCCAACGCCGGTCCCGGCTGCGACGACGTTCGCCTAGAGAGGTGGCGGCCTGCCTAACGCCCCATACACCTCCTCCCGCGTCGGCAAGGAGGCGACGGCGCCGCGGCCGCGGCATTTGAGGCCGGCGGTGACGACGCCGAGGCGGGCGGCGTCGGTGGGGGGCATGCCGGCGCAGAGACCGTGGAGGAAGGCGCCGTTGAAGGCGTCGCCGGCGCCGGTGGTGTCGATGATGGGCGCGTCGGGTGTGAAGGCGGAGATCTCAACGATACCGGTCGCGGTGTCGGCCACGACGGCGCCATCAGTGCCGCATTTCACGGCGACGATATCGATTCCCCGATTGCGCAAGTGCTCGGCAACCGCCTGCGGCGAATCGAGCCCCCAGAGCGCCTGGCTGTCCTCCGGCACGCTCGGCAGCAGGATATCGACAAAGGGCAGCGCCTCGTCCGCGGCCTCACGTGCCTCCTCCACCGACCACAACTTGGCTCGGAAGTTGGGATCGAAAGAGACACGCACGCCCGCTTGTCTGGCGGCTTCGAACAGTCGCTTGACCGCGGCGCGGCAGGTGGGCGAGATGGCCTGGCTGATGCCGCTGGCGTGGACGATGCGCGCGGAGGCGACGTAGCTGCGGTCGATGTCATCGGGGCAGACCGTGCTCGCGGCGCTGCCGCCGCGATAGTAGGTGAACTCGCGCTCGCCGCCAGGCACGAGTGAGATGAAGTAGATGCCGTTGAACCCGGGCACGAGCGGGGCGTGAGATACATCGATGCCCTCTTCCTGCCATGCGCGGCGCAGTGCCAGGCCAAACGAATCATCGCCGACACGCGTGATGTAGCCGCAGGAGGACCCGAGCCGCACGGCGGCGATGAGGCAGTTGAGTGTGTCGCCCCCGTATGCTCTCTGGAACGTGGTGGCGGTACCCAGAGGCCGGTCGGAGAAGAACTCGACCATGCACTCGCCGAGGGCGATGATGTCGGGCATGGCTCAGATGGCAGAGCCTTGAACGCGTTCGACCAACGCACGGGCGCGGGCCGCAATGGCGAGGGCATCAGCGGCCGTCTCGATCCCGCGATAGAAGAGGCCGCCGCCGAGCCCCACCGCAAAGGCGCCGGCCTTGAGATACCCGACCACATCGTTGGGCTCGATCCCGCCGCTGGGCACCAGGCGCAGGTCGGGCATCGGCTGAAGCAGCGCGCGGACGAATTCCGGCCCGCCCAGCAAAGAAGCCGGGAAGATCTTGATCAGGTCGGCGCCCAACCGATGGGCGTGGGCGACCTCGGTCGCAGTCGCCGCGCCGGGGCAGACGCAGGCGTCGGCGGCCTTGCCAGCCGCGATGACCTCGGGGTCCACGTTGGGGGCGACAATGAACCGGGCCCCGTGTTCGAGCGCCGCCCTGGCCGACGCAACGTCGAGCACTGTACCAGCGCCAACAACCGCGTCTGCAATGCTGGCGCTCAGGTCCGCGATGACCTTCGGGGCGTCGGGCACGCTGAACGTGATCTCGAGGATCCGCATGCCGCCATCATAGGCCGCCCGCGCGGAGGCTTCGGCGCGCCCCGCGGAGTCGGTGCGGACAATGCCGATCAGACGGTGCCGACCGATGGCATCCACGATCTCTGACATCAGACCTCCTCCAGGAGCACGGCCCGGACTGGCGCGCCATCCGGGCTGGCGAGTGGTAGCGGCAAGCAGACGAGCAGATACGCGCCGGCGGCCACAGACGATAGATTCAGCCCTTCGAGCAACGGGACGTCAGCGCCCAGCAGGGCATGGTGAGTCTTTGGGCTCGCATCGCCGAATTCCCCGATCGAGAGGTAGTCGATGCCGACCAACCGGACGCCGCGCTCGACCAGCGCCTTGGCGGCGTCGGTGCTGAGATGGGCGTAGTCCTCAGTGAATGGCTTTTCCCACCAACGCTGCACAGAATTACGCGTCTTGATGAGCACGCGCGTCGTGTCCGGCGGCAAAGCATCGAACGCTGCGCGCCCGACGGTGCTGCCATCCAGCCATTCGACGACCTGTGCCGGGCCGATCAGCACGTCGAGCGGAATGTCCTGGAGCGTCGGCCCGTCGTCGATGAAATGCCGCGGCGCGTCGAGGTGGGTCCCGGTATGGGTGCCGAGCGCAACCCGGTGCATGTTCACCGGGTCTCCGGTGGCGATGGAAGCCGTTGGCGTGATGACGACGGACTCATCGCCCGGCCAGACCGCCAGGTCCTCGTGCAACAGCACCGAGATATCGTAGATGCGCACTAGCCTCTCCGCCGGGCAGACCTTACGCTCACTTCAGTTCGCCGATCCCCTCCGCCGACCCTTCGACGGGGCCGTGCCTCGCGCACCGCCTTCAGGCAGTCGCGGGATGCCGTCGGGGTGACGACGCTCTCAGCGTGCTGTGGGCTATCCGTCGAGGGTCAAATGGCAGCCAGAGGAACAACGTGGTACGAGGAAAGCGCAGCAGTTCACCTGTTCGGCGCTGCACCGGTACCACCGCCGAGGTTCCAAGCCTGCGCAATGAAGACACGCCGGCAGTCCATGCTCGCTAGCGGCGGCCTTCGTCGGCGCGTTCCCGGTCGTGCTCGGCCTCTGTGCGCGAGCGGCGCCACCGAAGCTCGCGCATACAGAGGTGACCGTCCTCTTCCAGCTCTCGGCGGCAGCGCTCACACTGAGCGACGTTGACGACCTGCCAGACGTCCCGGTCATTACAGAACGCCCAATCGGTCGCCGATCGCTCGGTTCGTTCCTCGCCGCCGCGAACGATTTCCTTCGCCGCGCCCTTGTACGTGAGTTCGCGCAGATTCCCGCGTCGCATGATAGGCCCTGCGTCCATATGGCCGGCCACAGGCGTCGAGCCGTGGCCGTACCACTCTAGTTTACCACTTACCCGCCCGTATCGTCAATCTCGCGGCTCCGGAGACCTGAAGCGCGACTTGGGCGTTCCCTCGGACATCTGCCGTCACTGTCGGCACTTGCGGCGCGACCTCGCGCGAGCGGCTCACCAGGGTGTACGTGCCACCCGGCCGCAGGCCGCTCAGCCGGAGCGTCGCTGATGCCTGCCCATCCAGCGCGATGTCGTACTGGCCGGCATCGATCACCTTGATCCGCGCCTGCAATGCTCCGTTGTCTGCCTGCATCCGGAGTGGCACACTGCGCACCGTCCGAGCCCGGCCCACTGCTTCGACCGCCGGCCCGGGCGAGACGCGATTGGTGAGCCCAGTGAACATCCGCGGGCTGACGATACGCCAGTCGCCCTCACGGGCGCAGCGGACGACGACCTCATTGTTGTCGCGCTCGACAGAGACGATGTCTTCCGAACAGATCGCCTGGCCGACGAAGTACCGGTGCGGCGCCTGCCCGCTGCGCCGTTGCACGATGAAAACGTGGCCCACGCTGCCGTCATCGGCTGCGAAGCCCTGGCCGCCGTCATTGCCGATCACCTGGTCGTCGACTAGGTAGGGACCGTAGAACAACAGCGGCGCCTTGTAGTCATCGAACCCGGTGACAATGATCGGCAGGTAGTCGTTGCCGCCGGCGAGATCGAACTCCGCATAGCCGGCAGGATCCAGGTGCAGGGAGCTGGGGAAGTCGTGGACCCGAGTGCCATGGTGCATGATCAGGCGCGGGGCATCGCTGCCGAAGAAGGTGCGCTCGGCGTTGGGTGCGTGCCAGTCGCTGAGTTCGGTACCATAGGGCATGAGGATGACATCAGCCTCGAAAAAATCGCCGGGCTGGAGGGTCAGGCCAGTATCGGAGACCGTCAGGGTCTGCTCGGCGACGTGGTTCTTGTAGCCGATCAATGACGTCGCCAGCCGCTGGACTTCGCGGCCCCCCAAGCGCGCCGCAAGCCGGCGGACCACGAACGCGTTATTGCTTTTCTCCGACGCGTACAGGCAGGCGAACGGCGTCTCCGTGCCGAGCGGTTCTCCCTCCAGGGTCCAGGTATCGTCATATCGCAGCGGCGCGGTCTTCACTTCGTTGTCCGCGCCGATCCAGGCCACCGTCGAGTAACGATTGCGCGTGATGTCGGTATCGGCATTAAGGAGACGCAGGTCATGCCGGGAG
>Ga0111223_1010_pt1 | contig 13895 bp, 4 predicted proteins | sample DeeMarSWOR152_54_FD_80387 | JGI IMG/M metagenome (GOLD analysis project Ga0111223, IMG submission 80387) | candidate division KD3-62 bacterium DG_56
CGCGCCGACTGGCAGGACTGGTGGGCTGACGGCAATGCCAGCGCCGCTTATGAGACCGCCCTCAGTCGCTCCACGCAGATGCGGCTGTTGGAGACTGAACAATTGGCCGCAGCCAGCTCTACGCTCGATGGAGCGGATCGCTACCCCCGCGCGCAACTCGACGCCGCCTATCGCGATAATACCTTTTTCGATGAGCACACATGGGGCTTCCACGACAGCATCAGCCACCCGTGGTCGCCTGCCGTCCAGGCGCACTGGAACCACAAGGCGTCGTTCGCCTACCGCGCGGCCATGGCCGCCGACGACGCGCGGGCCAACGCACTTCGGACACTGGCCGGTGATATCAAGGGTGGCCGCGAACCAGCCGTCGTCGTCATCAACCCTTGCTCGTGGCGGCGCAACGACTTGGCCGCGGTCGTGCTGAGGCACGAAGAGCGCGTTCGGTTTCCCGAGAAGTTCCGGCTTGTCGAGGCAGACACCCGCCGCGAGGTGCCCTGTCGAACGGGCCTGCGGGGTCGCGACCCGCAGATCCATCTCGTGGCGCGCGTTCCGGCGAGCGGTTATCGAACCTACCTGGTGGTTCCCGGCGAGCCGAAGGCGGTGAAGGGCGAGGTCAGGCTGCGAGGCAACGTCTTCGAGAATCGCTACTACCGAGTCACCCTCGACCGCAAGACCGGCGGCATCTCCAGCATCTACGACAAGGAGCTCCGCCGCGAGCTGGTGGACCGCCGCAGCCCGCACGTCGCCAACCAGTACATCCACGAGGTGCCCGCCGTCGGCAAGGGCCAGAACGGACGCAACGTCATCCTGTCGAAGAAGCCGGTCGAGTTCTCCCGCGTCAGCCCCACGCGCGCGAGGATCGTCGAGCGCAACCTGGGGCCGGTCTGGAGCAGCGTTACGCTTGAGACCAGCGGGCGCATAGCACCGCGGCTGCGTCACCGCATCGTCCTATATGACGACCTCAAGCGCATCGACATCTTCGATACTGTTGACAAGACGCTGACCACCGATCCCGAGGGTCTGTACTACGCCTTCCCCTTCGCATTCCGGCGGCCAACGGTCAAGGTTGAGGTCGCCGATGCCGTGATGGAGCCGGAGAAGGAACAGCTGCCCGCCACCAGCCACGACTGGTACTCCATGCAACACTTCGTGGATGTCTCCGACGGCAAGGCGGGCGTCGTCTGGAGTTCGGTCGAGGCGCCGCTGGTGCAGTTCGATGAGATTCAGACCGGGCGCTGGCAGCATCACTTGAAGATCAACCGGGGAACGTTGTTCGCCTGGATCATGAATAACTACTGGACGACCAACTTCCGTGCCGGCCAGGGCGGCGAGATGACGTTCCATTTCGCCTTGACTAGCTATCGCGGTCGCTATTCGGGCCGCCGTGCCACGCAGTTCGGGCGCGAGACACACTTGCCTCTGATCACCGTGCCTAGGACCGCCGGTAGGGGCGGGACGCTGCCGCGCGCGGGGGCGTCGCTGTTCACGGTTGAGCCCGGCAACGTGATCATCGCCGCGGTCAAGCGCGCCGAGGACGACCGCGGTCTGATGGTGCGGCTCTACGAAACCCAGGGGCGGAACACGGAAGCTACACTTACCACTGCGCTCGGGCGGGGCGACATGAAGGCATGGCTGACCAATGTGGTCGAGCGCAATCTGCATGCGCTGCCGGTGCGCGGCAAGAAGGTGCGTGTGCCGGTCGAGGCCTTCGGGCTGGTGACGCTTCGCTTGAAGCCTGGCCGCTGACCCAGATCAGGGCGGCGGGATTAACAGCTCCAGGCCGGGGCGGTGTGTCAATAGCCAGTAGCCGCGCCAGGCCTCCAGTGTGGTATTGCTGGCTGCCGCGCCGCCGCAGCGTCCGTAGCTGCCTGCCGTCCGATCCCAGTAGTACGCAGGCAGCGTCAGCCAGCCGGCCGCGGCCGCATCGTTCAGGGCGACGACTTCGTTTGCCGCGACATCCCGCACCAGGCAACGGGCGAGCGCGACCGGCCCGCGCCACGGATGCCCGATCAGGTGCCAGCCCGCCATTGGTGCTGCGATGGTCTGCACTGACCACTCCGGCAGCGATGCATAGCCCAGCGATGAGGTCTCGTCGAGGTACAGCCAGTAGCCCGCGCCTCTCCCGCAATCTCCGAACAGGCCGGGGTCGCCGGCTAGATAGCCGACATATCCCTTGGCCGTGGTGTCGTAGCGATAGAGTCGGGTCTCCACTTGATTGGGGCCGAAGACGACAGCCGGGTCGGGGTCGAGCGGCATCCAAGGCAGCGAGACCAGATGCCATCCGCTCCCCATCTCCGGCAATGCGATCGTCTCGTACGGCATCGCCTGCGCCGTGGCGGGGGACGCGCAGTTGCCATAGGCGTCGCTGGCAATGGCGGCATAGTGAGCAGTTGCTCCCGGGGGTGCATTCGTGTCAGCGAATGCGTTCTCCGCGCCTTGATAAACCGTGACCCCATCGTCGATCGCGGTGGGGAATCGATCCGCCCGGTAGACGATCGTGGTGCTCACGAAGTCGGCGTCGGGGTTTGTCCAGGCGAGTGCGACCGACGACTCGCCCCCGGTGGCCGTGAAATCGGTCACCGCATCCGGGGGCGTCGCATCGCCGGGTGTGGCCGATGCCTCGTTCGAGTACGCGCTCTCGTTCAGGTTCGAGTCCCTGGCGGTGATGACGTAATAGTAAGTCACGCCTTGGCTTGAGAGATAGTCCGTGTAACTCGTGGCCTGTTTGGAGCAATAGCCGACATAGCTATACGGGCCGCCGGTCGCGGTGGCGCGGTAGATGAGGTAGCGGCTGAGATCGGGCTCCGTGTTGGCCTGCCAGGTCAACACTACGCGGTCAGGGTAGCCAACGGCCTGAAGGTCGGCGGGCGGCGCCGGCGGGAAGCTCTCTGGCGACGTGATCTCGTACTGGGCGGCGGCAGTGATGTGAACAGCCTTGATGATGAGCAGCCCGGCTGAGGTGTACTGCCATCCCTCTCCGACCGAGTCGACATCCGCCGCGCTGCTCAGTGTCCGTCCGTCGACGCTCACCGACGAGGGCAGCCGCATGCCCACGACCACCGCGTAGTTGGTCTCGTCCGCGCAGTAGGTCAGCACGGCCGTGAGGCGGGTGTCGCTGCCGACTCCCACGAGCTCGGCGCCGTCGATCGCCGCCTGGGTGCTTAGATGCACGGCAGCATTTTCGAAGCGGACAACAGCGGTCTTGAACTCCGGGTCGACTCCGATCATCCACCAGACGTTCTTCGCGATGTCTTCGGGATTGATGTAGACACCGTGGAGCGTGTCATCGAGTAGACTGAACGCATCGGGATAGGTGCCATCCGACCGCTGCTGGTGTGTCCCGCTGACCGTGATGCTGTCGGCGATCGCACGCCAATCCATCGAGTTGTCATAGTCAGAAAGCCGGTTCAGATGGAACGCGTAGACCAGCCCGCACCACTGCACCGCGCGCCCCAACCACGACCACGTCCACAGACTGGCGCCAAAGACGGGAATGGTCGCGCCGTGCATCGCGTCGCGTCTGTTCTCGGCTTGCCAGAAGTACACAAACGGCAGTCCCGTGCGCGCCCAGTAGACCGCGCGTTCCAGGTAGTGCGGGTCGGCGGTGATCCGGTAGCCCTCGAGGTACGCACCCGCGGCGTGTCCCGAGGCCAGGATGTCCGGCGTATGCAGCGGCACCTCCCAGGTCTGCGCGCCGCGCGGCACCACAAACGTGTCCATGAACGCCAACGCCTTCAGTCCCGCTGCGAGCGAGGTGCGGTTCTTGGTGAGACGAGCGTGACGCAGCAGGCGCATGGCGTTGCTCGCGCACAGGCCGATCGCCGTTTCGCCGGGAGTTCCGAACTCGCCCCCGCTCCAGCGCCAGCTGCCGTCGGCCTCTTGGGTCGCGAGGATGCCATTCGCTTGGCCAGCGATATTGCCCAACCCTGCGTCGAGATGGCCCTTGAAGAAGGGAAACGGCCAGTCGAAGATATGAATGCCGCCGGTGTTGACGACCCCGCCTTCGCCCCACCACGCGACCATCAGATCGAGCGCGGTGTCGACTCGCTGCTGAAGGGTGGCGCGAACGGCCGGGTCATCGCTGTTCAGGTAGTCGATCCAGTGGAGGGCTGCGAAGCCGGGATACGGTTCGTGCCCCCAGCCAACCGCGTGCGACCAGCCCGAGGCCGGATCCCAGAGCGTCTCCCATCCCAGCCGGCAGAGGGCGATCTCCTCCTCGATGGACCGCGGCATCGTGCTCGGCTGCGCTGGGCCGTATACGCTCAACCAGTATTCGTTGATCGCCACAGCGTCGGCGCCGAACTCCACGACCAGATGACTCTCCAGATTGACAGGAGCGCTTGGCCCGATGGTAACCGGAAACGGGGCATAGACTCCGTTCTCCAAGACGTTCGAAGGTGGGGAGGGAGCGAACACCTGCATGAGATGATTGTCGCCGCCTTCTACCAAGTTTGGCGAGGCGAAACGCGCAGCGAGATTGGCGTGAGTGCCATCCCACGGCGCAGTCGGATCCCAGATCAAGCCGACCAAGCAGCCGTCGCCCGCTACCGCCATGGCTCCGGCGGTAAGCTTGTAGGGATGGGGCACGATGCGATAGTGGTCCCAGGTCGTGATGTCCAGCGTGGTCGACGAGCACTCCTCGCTCTCAAGCCACTCAAGCCCTGACAGGATAGCCGTCTCTTTGCTTGCGCCGAAGGCGCCGTCGCCGGCATAGACGATTGGCCCGCTGAAGTGCGCTAGTGAGCGCGTCAAGGAAGGCGTAATGCCGTGTGCCATTGCCACGATGTAGTCGGAGCTCCCGGTGCTGTAGGCGGCCGTGAAGGTCCAGGTGGCGCCGTCAACATCGGCGACGCTGTGCTGGAAGTGCAGGGTGGCCAGTGCGCCATTCTCGGCCACGCATTCGGTAGCTGCTACGTCCATCGCATGTGTGCGGCCGTCGGATGCACGATATGCCAGGTGACCGAGCGGTGCCATGGCTCCGACGCGCCGCCATCCGGTATTCGTCCACGCGAATATCACACAGGCGTCGTAGGTGCTAGAAGTTTGCGGAAACAGCAGACGGAGGTTCTCGTTCTCCAGGACTGCGTGACCATCTGCCAGGTACGCCTGTCCGCCGGCCGGTCGATCGGGCGAGAGTGGCGGCGGGGCCGCCCGCACGGTGAGCGTCGTGCTGGAGGCGGAGATACCTCCTGGCCAGGCGAGATCGGCGCGGCACGAGTAGGTGCCAGGCGCGGACGCAGTGACATGCCAGGTCACGGCGGCGTCGGCCCCTGATGCGAGGGCACCAACCATTCGTGTCGGCGGCTCGGCGATCGCCAGGTCACTCGGCGCCGACAGGTGCACTGAGATATGTTCAGCCGCGGTGGGCCCGGCGTTGACCACCTGGCAGCGCAGCACTGCTGGCTCGCCGGCGAGAGCGACCATCTGGGGCGACGATAACGCCAGGGCCGGCCCTTCCCCCAGCCGAACGAAGTCGATATCGACTAACGCCGGCCAGCCGCGCTCGGGCGGGTCAAACCGCAGCCGGTTGAGAGCGCCAACCCACGAAGCGTGCTGCCACAGGGGGATGAAATAGTCGTGCCATTCACCATCGGGGGCAACGGTGAACTCCGCTTTCTGACTTTCGTCCATCCCGGGCTGCTGGTCGGTGCTCCAGTACAGGGCTGCGAGCATCCCACCGCCTGGTCCGACGCGCATGCGCACATGGGCGACTGGTAGGTCTTCGGTCGGCGCGGAGAGCGCGAGCGTGCACATGTAGGGATCGCTGCCGGTCACCATGGCGCTGAGGATGCCCCCGGTGACAGTGTAGGGACGGAGCAAGTCGTGGCAGCAGCCGATGTCCCACGACTCGGCATCACCCTCGGTGTTGAATTCCCAGGTCAGTGCCCCCCGGGCGGGAGTCACCGGGGCGAATAGGGGGATGAGGACGATTGCAGTGATGAGGATGAAGAAAGCCACGGATGCCGAACGCATGCAGCGTGCCTCCGATGTCCTTTCCCACGTCGGACCGCGATCGCCGACCCCGCGCAGGTAAGCGCCCCGCTGCTGGGGAAAATCGCTACCGGGTTATTCTCTACCCCGGCAGCGTGTTCGGCACACGCAGCGCGACCAACGCCTTGCTCGGAGTGGACATGGAGGCTGGGATACGTGTTCTGATAGCGTTAGCCGGCGGCGCCTGCGTCGCGGCCGCCATGATGGCGGCCGACGCGGCCCCGGAGCCGGGCGGCGTGCCCTCGGCGCCCACAATCACCTTCCCCTACGACCAGGTGGACACTCTGACCCCGACCGTGGCCTGGATCGGCCAGGCGCACACGGGCTATGAGGTCCACATCGGAACCGTCAACACACCGACCTCGAATGACGGCTGGGACTCGGGAGAGGTGACCACTGCCGCCCGCGGCACGACCTCCGGCCTGCTCTTGCCTGGCCGCGCGTACTACGTCCACGTACGTCTACGCAACGCCTCGGGCTGGGGCACCTGGAGCGCGGGAGCTGCATTCGCCACACCCGCGGCGCCGTGGGTCAAGATCCTTTGCCCGCTCCACGCTGATTCCGTCTTGGGCCCGTCCATCAGTGTCCAATGGCACACGATCGCATCGGAACCGGTGGCCTCGGTCACCGTCACCGTCGACGACGGAGCACCGATTGTCCTGCCCGGCAATGCCACTGAGGTCGATCTGCCCGACTTGGCTGCCGGCGTGCGTTTGGTGCGCGTCGTCATCACTCAGGATGGGGGCGCGACTGCGGAGGGCAGTATCCGTTTCTACGTTCGCCAGCCGATTCAGGCCGACCCAGGGGTGCTTTACGTGATGGACTTGCGCTACCTGAAGAACTACAACCGCGCTGATCCCGCCCAGGCACGGCTGGTCTATGATACCTGTCACTTCGTCAGCACCTTGCAGGGAATCGTCAACAAGCAGGGGCCGCGGCTATATGTGCGCCTGCTCGACGCCGACGACTTCTGGCTGGACTATCTGACCGCCCCCGGCGGCTGGCTGGAGCACCGCACGCGCGTGGACATCGCCTCGATCGACGAACTGGTGGCGACTTTCCGTGCCGACTTCGAGGGAGTGGTCGTCTACGACCCCGATGTCTGGGCTACCAGCAACATCGCCTCGACCATCGCAGGCGTCGAGAGCGTCCCCGCCATCCGTTATGATCCGACACCCGGGTCGATCTACCAGCAATTGGTCGTCAAGCAGCCGAAACTGCCGGTGGCCGGGTCGCTGGTGGGTATGTTCACCGGCCAAGGAACCATCCCGGATTCGACCACTCCGTCCACCGGCAGCAAGAAATGTGACGCCTATATCTGGGCGAAGGAGCAATACCTGGATACCGGGCGCTGCGAGCCCACCGAGTTGGGCTACTACCTCGACTCCTACTGGCTGACGAATCCGACCAATGGCGCGCTGACCGAGCATTGCCTGATGAACCACGATTACCTGGTGCGGGTGGGCGGGTTCATCTGGGATCTGTCGCCTTGGGACGACGAAGCGCCTCAGGACGACCCTACCCAACCCCTGGGCACCGACTGCAACACGCTCAAGTCAATCTTGCTGAGTGCCTACAACGCCTCCGGCGGCGATGACATGATCCATGTCGCCGGCTTCGTGCCATGGGCTTTCAAGTATACCGCCCACCCGGGCGGCTCCCAGCACGAGCCGGTCCCCACCGAATGGCAGTACGCGCGGATCGCCTCTGCCTACAACGCCTACATGGATGCCGACGCCGCCGGGATCAGCGGGATGGCAAACGCCTCGCTGTTTTGCCAGATGCCCCTGCCGGATCGCCTCCTGCAGAATCCCCAGCCCAGCCCGCGCGAGCTGCGTGAGATGGGCTATGTCTCGCCGACCGGGGGTGTCGCACCGGTGACGTTTCTGATGTTTTACATCGGCGACTACGATTCCGCCGCTTGGGTGTACTCGCAGCTGGTTCCCGTCAAGTGGGCCAGTCCTGATCGCGGCCTTGTGCCCATGGGCTGGGCGATCAACCCCAACCTCATGATGCGGATGGCCCCTGCGTTCGATTACTGCTACCGGATGAAGACCGACCAGGACACGTTCATCGCTGGCGACTCCGGGGCGGGATATGTGAATCCGACCCAACTGCTGCCGCCGCGCTGGCCCTCCAGCCTGCCCGGGGCGGGTGAGGCCTGGCAGCGCCATTGCCTGCCATTCTATCGGCGCTTCAACTACGGCATCACCGGTTTCCTGATCAACGGCTACTCAGGCCAGCTAAACGCGGAGACGGAACTGCTGTACCGATCGTTCTCGGGCGACGGAATCATGACTCAGCCCCTGTGGATGAACGGGTCGAACCACTTGCAGAATGGGATGCCCGTGGCCGAGATGAGGCGCGACCTGCCCAATGATCAGGGTGACGCCGCGGCGGTGATCCACGGCGATGCCCGCGCCGAGCAGATGCAGCTATTGTCTTATCGCACCATTCTGAAGACGCCGACCTACCTCAGGCAGATATTCGAGCGCCTCACCGCGGAGCACCCAGAATTCGCCTACGAAATGGTCAGCCCACAGGTGTATTTCGATCTGCTTCGCCACACCCTTGGCAGCGACAAGGACCACCGGACGACCTACACGTTCGACACCATCCCGCGCTGCATGTATCGTGGCGCCTCCTATCCCGTCGCGGTAGGCGTGCGCAACGAGGGCTGGCGCGCCTGGCAAGTTGGCCAGGTCAGCCTGGCGATCGGGATCTCCCCCGAGTCCCAGCGGGCGGACCGAATGATGGTCTCGTTACCGCGCGATCTGGAGCCGGGCGACGCGGAAGTCCTCGAATTCACGATCGAGGCGCCGGCGGAGGCCGGCGTGTATCTGCTCCAGTACGACATGGTCGACGGCGCGACGTGGTTTGAGGATGCCGCCGACATCCCCTGGGAAGCGCAGATCGAGGTCGTTGAGGACCCGACCCTCGATACCGACGGCGACGGCTTGCCGGACTGGTGGGAGCAGCAGTACTTCGATTCGGCCACGGACGCGGCGCCCGATGAGGACCCGGACGAAGACGGGCAAACCAACCTGGAGGAATTCCAGGCAGGAACCGACCCGGCCGAGGTCGAGGTGAGTTCGCCTCCGGGCCTGGTTGCCCCCGGCTGGAACCTGATCTCTCTCCCTTTGCCGCCCTCCGATCCGGCGCCGGCTTCGGTATTCCCAGGGCTGCCGCTCGATGGCAACCTGGCACGATACGACTGCCGTCAACGGACCTATATCATCTACCGCGATGCCGCCCCTGGCGATTTCGGCGATCTGGAGGCCGGTCGCGGCTACTGGCTTCGCTGCGCGGCGCCGGCCACGGTCGGCTACCGGGGCCATCACATCAGTGGCGAGCAGCAGGTGCCGCTGGTGTGTGAATCGGGGTGGGTGCTGATCGGCATGCCGGTGACCGATGATCACGCCCTCGCCGCCTGCGGCATGCGCGAGCTGACCAGCGGCGATAGTCGAACGCTGCCCGAGGCCGTTGCGGCGGGTTGGGCGGACTTTCCGCTCTATTGGTTCGACGCTGTTTCCGGGAGTTATCGCACCGCGACTCCCGACCCATGGAGCAGCGACGGCAGCCTGCGCGCCTGGCGCGGCCATTGGCTTTCGATACACCGCGCCGACCTCGCGCTCACCGTTTGGCCGTAGGCCGCGGGGGCCCGGGCCGCTACTGCCCGCGGCGGCGCTGCAGTTCCTCCAGCGTCTCACGCAGCTTGCGCTGCTCCTCGCCATAGCCGGCCCAGTCGCCCTCGCGCAGGCGCTCCTGGGACTTGTCCATGTGTTCCAGCGCCTTTTCGAGCAACGCGTTGATCTCGGGGGCGGCACCGGGGGCCGGGGTCACCGGTGCCTTCACCTCGGCTGGCGTGGGCGCGGGCGCGGCGGCGCCCACCAGCGTGTCCGCGGTGGCCGGGGGCAACCGTCCCAGTACCCGGGCGAGCGCATCCTCGAGCGTGACCCCCATATGGACCCGCCCGCCGGAGCTGGATAGAATGACCAACTTCAACTCTGGGATCTTCGCGCCGGAGGCCGCGATGTACCACGGTTCGACATAGAGGATCGACTGGCCGATCGGGATCACCATCAGGCTGCCGCGGATGACGCTCGATCCGCCCGATCCCCACCACTGTTGGAGCTTGCTCAACTCAGGATTCTGGCTGATCCGCGCGCTGATCTGCCCGGGACCGTACACCAGTTGCTGCTTCCCGAACTCGTAGACCACCAGTTGCCCGTAGTTAGGCTCATCACACCGACCACACATCCAGGAGATCATGTTGGGCTTATTGCTCGGGGTGAACGGCACCATCAGGATGAATTCGGCCTTGGCTTCGCCAGGCAGCCGCATGATCACGTAGTACGGCACCATGGCTCCGCCCTCATCTCCGCCGCCGGCTGCCACCGCCCATTTGTCCTCCTGCTGGTAGAAGTCAACTGGATCGATGTGGTAGCGGAGATACATCGTACTCTGCGCGCGGAACAGGTATTCGGGATAGCGCAAGTGCGCGCGCACGTCGTTCGGCATGGCGGCGAGCGGCTTGAAAAGCTCGGGGAAGATCGCCTGGTACGTCCGAACCAGCGGGTCGGTATCATCCATCACGTAGAACTCGACTGTGCCATCGTATGCGTCCGTGACTACCTTGACCGAATTGCGGAGGTAGTTCAGCGCAGCGCCGGCCTGTGGTAGCCGCGCCGCATATGGATATCGCGCTGAGGTCGTGTAGGCGTCGTGAATCCAGACCAGCTGTCCGTTTTCGCGGATCGCCAGATATGGGTCTTGGTCATACCGGAGGAACGGCGCGATCGCTTTCGCTCGTGTCTCGATCTGCCGCCGCAGCAGGATCCTGCTGCCCGACTTGACCTCGCGCGACAGGAGGATATTGCGCCCGTTCCACCCGAAGCGTGTCGCCATCGCCACACGCGTCAGCCAGGTGCCCACCGGCACCCCGCTTGCCCCCGCGTACGTGGTCTTCACGTTCTCTTCGCCGCGGCCCGATTCGGTTCCGCGCGGATAGTCGATCTCCCGCTTGGGCAAGCCCTTGCCGGGCCGGTCCACGATCAAATATTCGTTCGCCAGCTCTCCGTAGTAGATCCCGGGTCGGCTAATCTCCACGTCCACAGTCGACCGGGGCGGGATGCCGTGAACGAACAGATCGGGCAACCCCTCATCGGTCACCTGATTGACGGGCGACAGACACAGTCCGTAGCCATGGGTGTAGAAGAGGTGCTGGTTCTGCCAGGTCTGCTCCGGCAGTTCCTCCGCGGACAGCTCGCGCGGGCTGAGCATCACCTGGCGATAGCTGCCATCGATAACGTAACGGTCGATGTCGACGTCTGGGAACCTGTAATAGGGCCGCAGCTCCTGGAGCTGCTTGTAGGTGGTCAGCAGCGGCCCGTAGTCCCAGAGGCGGATGCTCTGGATCGTCTCAGGATTCTCGTTGACGTCCGCGGGCGCAAGGGGCTGCGGGGGAAACGACTTGGCCACGACATCCGTCAGCCCGTAGCCCTGCCGGGTCATAGTGACGTGATGCTCGATGTAAGGCGCTTCTTTTGCCTGCTCGTTGGGTTTGACGTTGAACTCTTGGACGGCGGCGGGAATGATAGCCTTGCCAAGCAGCGATGCCACCAGCAAGCCGCCGACGGCATACCCGGGCAGCCGCCAGCCGCGGAACCGGATGTTCGCGAGCACCAACGCCGCACACCCGAGCGCCAGCCAGAACAGGATGCGGTAGGCATTGAGGGTGACGTGTACATCGGTGTAGCCCGGGCCCGCTGCGACGATTCGATCGGGATGTGCCGACACCAGGAGTTGGTAGCCGCCCAGGCGGTATCCCAGTGCACTCATCACCAGCAACAGGCCGAGCAGCGCCGACAGGTGGACCTTGACGTGTGAGGCCAGTGCCGGAGTGCCTTTGAGAAAACGAATCGCCTTGTCCAAATAGTGTACGCCCGCCGTAACCAGCAGCGTGACCAGCACCGACCCGAACGCGAACCCCCAAAGGTACTGCCAGAACGGCAGCCGGAACACGTAGAACGAGGCGTCCTTGTGCAGAATCGGGTCGCTGGCCCCGAAGGGCACCGCGTGGCGAAACAGCAGGTAATCCTGCCAGTGAGCGGTTGCTCCGCGGCCCACTCCATAGGCGATCAGCACGGCGAACAGCAGCAGCACCGCGCCCAGGTAGCGCGACGCAGCGCGCTCGAAGGCCTCCATTGCTTGGAGCCGGATTAGCCGCTCGCGATCGTACCAGGATGCCCGCGGCGCCAGCCGGCGTGCCAGGTAGACATTGCCGACCAGGAACACGAAGAATATCAGCCCAAACACGACCCCCAGTTCGCACTTGGCGACAAGTGTCGTCCAGAACACCCCGCGCTGGTGCACCTCCCCAAACCAGAGCCATTCGGTGTAAAGGTAGAGCAGTTTGGGCGCCCACCACAGCGCGGCGATTACCAGGAGGACGACCACAGTCCACCGGATCGCGCGGCGCCGCAGTTCGCGAAGATTTGGAACGGGTAGTTCCATGGTCACGAGTGCCTCCTCGGCGTTGTCCTCAGTCGGGCAGGTTTACGGTTACTGACCAGTCGACGATGTCGAGTGAGAGGTCGAGCGGTTTGACCTCCTGGTCATTCTCGCAGGAGGATGATCCGCCTGCGCAAGCGGTGCTATTGTCAACCCCGGATTGATAGGAGTAGTCTATCGGCACCGAGATGTAGTCATTGCCTATGTCGCCCAGCGCGTCGTAGTTCTCCCGCATCCCGACCTGCGGGGGGATGATGTCATCGACCGTGATGAAGTTGACGTCCAGCGTGTTGATGGTTGTCGTCACTAGGTCGAGATCTATGGTGACGCTCAGCCGCCTGCCGCCGTCGGAGACTGACCTCCGGAATGGAATTCCGACGAACGTCCCCTGATGAAATTGCTGGAAGACGCCTGCGCGATACATGATATAGTCCGATGGCTCTTCGGGCGGGTCCGTATTAGAGATGATCCCCCAGCCATTGAACCAGGAGCCGGTCCAGAATGGTCCGCCGCCGATGATGGGTACCGGGCCGTCAGCCTCATCACCATCCGCGTCGATGGCGAAGAAATAGTAGTAGTTCCAGTTGGCTGGTTCGGCGAAAGCGATCTCCATTGTGAGCTCGCGCACCGGTGGCGGCAGCGTGCTCGGCGACCGCGCACAGCCTGTGAGCAGGGAGGCCCCGATCACCGCCAGAATTGGTCTCGACAAATCCGCCCATCCGAGACACATCATCGGTGCCGATTATAGCCGATGGCTCAGCCATGGACAAGACCGACAGCCGAAGGGACCGCGCCGGCTGCCGGCGACTGCCGGCCGGTATAGTGATTCTGCTGTGTTTGCTGTCCGGCGGCCTGCTCATCCTTTGCTTCCCTCCGTATTGCCAAGGATGGCTTGCCTGGGTTGCGCTCGTCCCCTGGCTGCGGGCGGTGATACGGGGCCGCCGCGTCTGGACATTGCTCGGCACCTGGTTGAGCGGGCTCGTCTTCTTCGCGGGGCTGATGTCGTGGCTGCGGCTCTTTGGCCCCGGCGTATGGGGCTACTTCCTTATCCTCGTACTGTCGGCTGTGGAGAGTCTCGCCTTTGCGGCGGCGGCGTTGGCGATTCGTCTGGCTCATCCGCGCGGGGCCTGGGCGATGATAATCGCGGCTGGCTGCGCGTGGGTGACGTTCGAATGGGCTAGGTCGCTAGGCGCGTTCGGCCTGTCCTGGGGTATGCTCGGCCTGTCACAAGCGCCCTATCCCTGCGTGGTCCGCTGGGCGAGCTGGTTCGGTGTCCCTGGTATCTCGTTCGCCATCGTGGTCTTCAACGCAGCCATAGTGGCAGCACTGCCGGGGGCCGGCTACCGCGGGCGGAATCGGCTGCGCGCTGTCGTGATCGCGGCTGTGCTGCT
>Ga0111223_1011_pt1 | contig 13651 bp, 22 predicted proteins | sample DeeMarSWOR152_54_FD_80387 | JGI IMG/M metagenome (GOLD analysis project Ga0111223, IMG submission 80387) | candidate division KD3-62 bacterium DG_56
CAGAACCAGCCGCGTCACTTTATGAACCCCTCGTAGTGACGCATGAGCAGGTGCGCCTCGATCTGCTGCATGGTCTCCAGCGCGACGCCGACGACGATGAGCAAGGAGGTGCCGCCGACGAGCGTGAAGGTCTCGACCTTCGTGATCACGGGCACCCAGTACTGCAAGAGCGCGATCACGCCCAGGAATAGCGCGCCAGCTACGGTGATCCGGGAGAGGACGCGGTCGAGGTATTCGGCCGTCGGCCGGCCAGGGCGAATGCCGGGGATGAACGAACCCGACTTCTTCAGGTTATCGGCCACGTCGGGAACGTTGAACGTCACCGCCGTGTAGAAGTAGGTGAAGAAGATTACCAGCATAAAGTAAATCAACGAGCCGGTGACCGCGGTCCACGGCACTTCACCAACCTGCGGGCTGAACATGGCCACAATCATCTCCTTGATGGGCTCCCACTCATCCGGGACCGGAGCGAACTGGGCGACGGTGGCGGGCAAGTAGACGACCGAGATGGCGAAGATGATGGGGATCACGCCAGCCATATTGACGCGCAGCGGCAGAAAGGTGCTGGCACCGCCGTACATGCGGGTGCCCACCACCCTCTTGGCGTGCTGGATAGGGATCTTGCGCTGGGCTTGTTGGATCACGACGATGCCGGCGACCGTGAGCAGGAAGATGATGACAAGCAGTACGACACTGCCCAGGCTGATGGCACCCTCTCGGACGAACATGATTGTGCGGGAGACGTCGTACGGCATCCTCGCCATGATGCCGCCGAAGATAATCAGCGAGATACCGTTGCCGATACCCTGATCGGTGATTTGCTCGCCCAGCCACATCAGGAAACAGGTGCCCGCGGTCAAGGTGATAACCATTCCCACGATCGCCGTCACGTCGCGGGTGGTGACGATGGGGGGCTCCATGCGTGCCAGCATCAGGACCAGGCCCGTGGCCTGAACTATCGCCAGGATCACGGTGAGGTAGCGGGTGTACTGGCCGATCTTCTTGCGTCCGGTCTCGCCTTCCTTGGCCAACTGCTCCAGCCGCGGCACGGCCATAGTCAGCAGCTGGAAGATAATGGAGGCGTTGATGTAGGGTGTCACGCTCATGGCCAGGATGGAGAAGCGCCGGAACGCGCCGCCAGAGAACACGTCGAACAACCCGAACAAAGCGCCGCCCCGCTCCACCAGGTTCGCCATCGCTGTACGGTCGATGTTGGGCACCGGGACGTGCAGGCAGGCGACGAAGATGGCGAACATCCCGAAGACGAAGAGAATGCGCCGCCTCAGGTCAGGCAGTTTGAAAGCCGCGATCAGCGAGGCCAGCATCTCAGATCACCTCGACTTTGCCCCCCGCGGCCAGCAGTTTGGCGCGTGCGGCCTTGCTGAAGTGATGCGCCCGGACGGTAAGCGGCTTGGTGACCTCGCCCTCGCCCAGGATGCGCAGTCCGTCGCCAAGTTTGCGGATCACTCGAGACTGCAGCAGTACCTCCGGCGTGATCACCGCGTCGGCGTCGAAGCGCTCCAGGCGGCCGACGTTGACGCTCGCATGCTCCTTGCGAAATCGCCCCTGGGGCATGGCGGTCTTGGACAGCCCCTTGCGCTTGCGCAGGCGCAGGGTGAGCGGCGTCTGGCCGCCCTCGAATCCCGGCCGCACGCTGCCGCGCGCCTTCTGCCCCTTCATCCCGCGAGTGGCGGTCTTGCCATGGCCGGAGCCCATGCCGCGACCAACGCGCTTGCTGCGCCGGCGCGACCCGCGGGCCGGCGAGAGTTGTCCCAGTCGAATCGCCATCCGTTACTCCGCTTCCTCGTCGCCCCCGGACTCGGCCTCGGGAGCCGGCTCTGCGACCGCCGCCTCCTCAACTCGCAGCAGGTGTCGCACCTTGCGCACCATGCCCCGAACCGAGGGAGTGTCATCGTGAATCGCGCTCGAATGCATGCGGGTAAGGCCCAGTGCCCGAACCGTCGCCCGCTGTTCGGCCGGTCGCCCGTTGAGGCTGCGAACCAGGCTCACCCGAATTCGCGCCATCACTCCGCCTCACCGGTGACATCGCCGCCGGCTTCCAGGTCAGCCGCCGTCTCGGGTTCGCCCGCCGTCGTTCCCGCCGGCTCAGGAGCTGCCTCCGGAGCGGGCTCGGGCTCGGGCCGCCCGGTGATCTCGGCGACGCTCTTACCCCTCGACTCGGCCACCTGATCGACCGTGCGCAGTTCGCGAATCGCCTTGACCGTCGCCCAGGCGATATTGATCGGGTTGGCCGAGCCCAGCGACTTGGTCAGCACGTCCTTGACGCCTGCCGCCTCCATGATGGCACGGATCGCGCCACCTGCGATCACGCCGGTGCCGGGGCCCGCCGGCTTGAGCATGATCTTGGCGGCACCGAATCTGGTTGTGATCTCGTGCGGGATCGTGGTGCCCACCATCGGGACGACCATCAGGTTCTTGCGAGCGTCGTCCGCGCCCTTGCGGATGGCATCGGGGACTTCGTTGGCCTTGCCCAGGCCGACGCCCATCGTCCCGTCCCCATTGCCGATGACGACCAGTGCGCTCCAGCGCAGCGTTCGGCCGCCCTTGTGCACCTTCTGCACGCGGTTGAGGGAGACCACACGTTCCTCGAAATCGCTCTCCGCGACCGTTGCCCTAGCCACTCGCGTCTCCCACCGCATCAGAATTCCAACCCGCCCGCTCGGGCGCCCTCGGCCAGGGCTTTGACCCGGCCGTGATAGAGGTATCCGGCGCGATCGAACGCCGCCCGTTGGATGCCCGCCTCACGTGCGCGCTTCCCGATCAGCTCGCCCACAGCGCGGGCGGCCTCGACGTTGCCGGTGCCTGCCAGCGATGGCCGCAGTGCGGGATCGAGCGTTCCCGCGGCGGCCAACACGCGACCGTTGTCATCGTCAATGATTTGTGCGTAGATATGGCGCAGGCTGCGAAACACGCAGAGCCGAGGCCGCTCCGCGGTGCCCAACACCCGCTTTCGGACGCGGCGATGTCGCCGCCCCCGACGTGTCAGTTCGCCTACCGTCGACACGTTGCTCTCTCCCTGTCCATTAGCGACCGGTGGCGACCGCGGCCTTGCCGGCCTTGCGGCGCACCACCTCGCCCTCATATCGAATACCCTTGCCCTTGTAGGGCTCGGGTTTCTTCTGGGCACGGATCTTGGCGGCGACCTGGCCCACCAGGTACTTGTCGATGCCCTCCACAACGATGCGCGCGGCCATAAACTGGTTCTCAAGCGTCGGCGTCGACGGTTCCGCGGAGATGGTAATCCCCTCCGGCGGGTGGATCTCGACGGGATGTGAGTATCCGAGGCTGAGCACCAACTTGTCGCCCTGCACCTGAGCCCGGTAGCCCATCCCATGCAGCCGCATCACCCTGCGGTAGCCTTCGGTGACGCCATGCACCATGTTGGCCGCAAGCGCGCGGGTCAGGCCGTGCAGCGCGCGCACCCGGCCCTGGTCGTTGGGACGCTCGACCAGAATCTGACCGTCCTCGACGCGTAAGGTGATGGGCTCGGGGATGCGTTGGCTCAAGGTGCCTTTGGGCCCCGTCACCCGACACTCACCATTCTCGATCTGTACCGTGACCCCGTCCGGGATCGCAATCGGTCGTTTGCCGACGCGGGACATGACAAAACTCCTCACCAGACCGCACAGATGACCTCGCCGCCGATGCGACGCCGCCGGGCCTCACGGCCCGTCAGCAGTCCTTGCGACGTGGAGAGCACGACCGTGCCCATCCCGCCCATGATACGCGGGATCTCGTCGACCCCGACGTAGACGCGCAGCCCTGGGCGGCTGATCCGCTTGAGTCCGCGGACGATTGGGTCCCGCTTCGGTCCATAGCGCAGGGTCAGCCGCAGCGTGCCTTGCTTGTTGTCGTCGATCATCTCATATTTCTGGAGGTATCCTTCGGACTTCAGGATCCTTGCGATCTCGAGTTTGATCCGTGACGCCGGCACGCTGATCTGATCGAGCTTGGCATGCAAGCCATTTCGAATTCGCGCCAGCAGGTCGGCCAGGGGATCAGTAGTCGGCATCAGCTCCTCCTACCTACCAGCTCGACTTGGTCACGCCGGGCAGCAGCCCGCGGTGTGCTTGGGCGCGGACGCAGATGCGACACATGCCGAATCGGCGCAGGTAGGCGCGCGGCCGGCCGCAAAGTTGACAGCGCCGTACTACTCGCGACCGAAACTTCGGCGATCGCATCGCCTTCATAATCAATGCCTTCTTGGCCACGCCAACCCTCCCTCTAAGCCTCGCGAAGTGGGAGCCCTAACATACGCAGCAGAGCCCGCGCCTCCTGATCGGTCTTGGCGGTCGTCACCAGAGTAATGTCCATACCGCGAATACGATCGACCTTCTCCAGATCGATCTCCGGGAAGATGGTCTGCTCGCGAATTCCCAGGCTGTAGTTTCCATGCCCATCAACTGCGCGAGTCACCAGGCCGCGGAAGTCTCGAATGCGCGGCAGCGCAGCATTGAACAGCCGATCCAGAAACTCGTACATGCGGTCGCCCCGCAGCGTCACTTTGCATCCGATCGGCATCTTCGCCCGCAGCCGGAAGGAGGCGATGGACCGCTTGGCCCGGGTTATCGCAGGCCGCTGGCCGCTGATCTGGGCCAATTCCTCGACGGCCGCCTCCAGTGTCTTGGAATCCTGGATGGCGGTTCCCACGCCCATGTTGATGCAGACCTTGGACATGCGCGGCGCCTGCAAGGGATTGCTGTAGCCCAACTCGCGCACCAGGGCCGGCACCACCTCTTGCTGGTAGCGCACCTTGAGCCGGGGCACGACGCGCTCCTCCGGCGCCGCACGTTCTTCGGCCGGGGCGGCCTGCTCTGCCTTTTCCTTCTTCTTGGCTTTCGCCTGCGCCATCCGTCTCAGACCTCGTCGATGTATTCCTTGCACTTGCGGCAGATGCGGATCGGCTTGCCCGGGTATTTCTCGCCCGGGTGACGCTGCTCGTCCTGCGGTCGGAGCCGCCGAACCCGCGTTGGCCGCCCACAGCGCGGGCAGACCAGCATCACGTTGGAGACGTGGATCGGGCCCGGCTGCTGGATGCGACCGGTCTGCATCTGCGCAGCGCGGGTGGTGCGACCCGTGGCACGAGCGTGCCTGGTGATCATGTTGACGCCGTCCACCAGCACCTGGCGCTTGTCCGGGATGATGCCGATGACCTTGCCGCGGCGGCCGAGCCGCCGCTCGGCCTCGATGCGCTTCTCGCGCTCGTCAAGCTTGTCCCGCTCACTGGCCGCCATCTCCTCCAGCCGCGCCTGGCGGTCGCGCCCGGTCATGATGTAGACCTCGTCGCCTTTACGAATGTCCATCCGCTGTGCCATGCGACCAGCCCTCCTTACAGCACTTCCGGCGCCAGCGAGACGATCTTCATGAAATCGCGCTCGCGCAATTCGCGCGCGACAGGCCCGAAGATGCGCGTCCCAGTCGGGTTGTTCTGCTCATTGATGAGCACCGCCGCATTCTCGTCGAATCGGATGAACGACCCGTCCGGCCGCTGCAAGGGCCGGGTGGTCCGCACCACTACGCAACGTACGATCTGGCCCTTCTTGATGGGCGCGTTCGGCGCCACCTGTTTGACCGAGCCAATGAACCTATCGCCGATCTGAGCGTAGTTGCGCGCGTGCCCCTTGAGCACGCGGATACATTCGACCACACGCGCGCCCGAGTTGTCGGCGACTTTCAGTCGAGTGCCCAGGCCAACCACGATGACCTCCTCAGCGCTCCTTCTCCCGCGCCGCGCGCTGTTCGTCGATCACCCGCTGAGCGAGATGCTCAGGTACTTCCTCGTAGTGGGAGAACTGCATCGTGTAGCTTGCACGGCCCTGGGTGAGGGACCGCAGTTCGTTGGCATAGGTGAACATCTCCGCCTGGGGCACCAGCGCCCGAATCACCTGGTTATTGCGCACCGGCTCCATGCCTAGGATGCGCCCCCGCTTGCCGTTGAGGCTGCCCATGATGTCGCCCATGTACTGCTCGGGCGCCGTTACCTCAACCGACACGATGGGCTCCAGCAGGGCGGGCCTGGCCTCCCCGACGGCCCTTTGGATGGCCAGCGACCCGGCGATCTTGAAGGCCATATCTGAGGAGTCGACGTTATGATAGGATCCGTCGTAGAGGGTGACCCGCAGATCGACCACCGGATAGCCGGCGACGATACCGCGCTCCATGGCCTCGCGAATCCCTTTTTCGACGGCGGGGATGAAGTTGCGCGGGACTACGCCGCCGACGATGTGGTCCACGAATTCGAAGCCGACGCCGCGCTCGAGCGGTTCCACCTTGACCCACACGTCGCCGTACTGGCCGCGTCCACCGGTCTGCTTCTTGTACTTGCCCTGCGCCGAGGCTTCGCCGCGGATGGTCTCACGGTAGGCTACCGCCGGCTCGCCCCGCTCGACTGCCACGCCGAACTTGCGCTGGATGCGGTCCAGCGCAACGCTGAGATGGAGATCGCCCATTCCCGCCAGGATAGTCTCGCGGGTCTGCGGGTCGTGCGTCACCCGCAGGGTGCGATCCTCCTCCAGCAGCCGAGAGAGGACGTTGCCTAGTTTGTCCTCGTCGGCCTTGCTCTGGGCGCGGATCGAGACCGCGAGCAACGCCTCGGGGAACTCGATTGCGGGCAACACGATGGGCTTGCTCTCATCGCACAGGGTCTCGCCGGTGGTCGACTCGCGAAGCTTGGCCACCACGCCGATGTCGCCGGCAGGAATCGCGGGCACCGCCTCTTGTGCCTTGCCGCGAGGAACGTAGACCTGTCCCACCCGCTCGCGTGTCCGCCGAACAGAATTGTAGACAGTAGCGTCGCTGTGGAGGCTGCCGGAGAAGGTTCGGAAGTAAGTGAGCCTGCCTGCGTAGGGATCAGCCGCGGTCTTGAAGATCTGCGTGGCCATCGGGACATCGGGCGACGGCGGGCGCGATTCCTCGGCACCTGTCTCGGGATGGATGCCGGTAACCGGATCTCGGTCTGCGGGCGAGGGCAGATAGCTAACGGTAGCATCGAGCAGCGCGCGGGCGCCGCTCGGCCTGGTTGCCGCCGCGCACAGCACCGGCACCGCTTGGCCGCCACAGGCCGCCACCCGCAGACCGCGCGCCACCTCCTGATCGCTGAGGCCGCCTTCCTCGAGGTACTTCTCGGTCAGCGAGTCCTCGGCCTCGGCTGCCGCCTCGATCATCTGCTCGCGGTACTTCGCGACGGCATCGGCGATATCGCCCGGGGGATTGCCCTCCTGAACGGCGGTATCGGTGCCGGTGATCGCCTTCTGCCGTAGCAGGTCGATGGTGCCGGAGAACGAGGTTCCCTCGCCGATCGGTATCTGCAGGGGAGTAGGCCGACATCCCAGCTGCTCCCGGATTTGGGTCAACGTGCGCTCGAAATCGGCATGTTCCTTGTCGAGTTTGTTCACCACGATCAGTCGGCCTAGACCACGCTCGTCAGCCATCGCCCAGTAGCGTTCGGCATCGACCTCCACCCCAGCAACGGCGTCGACGACCAGGACACAACTGTCGCAGACGTGCAGCGTCCCAATGACCTCACCGATGAAATCCGAGTATCCCGGCGCGTCGATCAGGTTGATCTTATGATCGCGCCATTCGAGAGGCAGCAGCCCGACGGCCAGTGATATCTTGCGCTCGATCTCGTCGGGGTCGGAATCGCTCACCGTGGTGCCGCCGTCGACGCTCCCCAGTCGGTCGACGACACCCGCGGTGAAGAGCATGGCCTCGCATAGCGAGGTCTTGCCCGCGCCCATGTGCCCGATCAGCGCAACGTTGCGGATGTTCTCGGCTTCGTACTTTTTCATCGCCAGATGAACCTCCCGAGCAAGACTACTGCGCCCGGTCGAGGATCTCAATTATACGCCAGCACTTCTCGGCGCTCAACGGCCGGGTCTCCATGATCCGGACCCAGTCGCCGACATGACAGGAGTTTTGTTCGTCGTGGGCCTTGTACTTAGTCGTCCGGGTGGCCACACGGCGGTAGCGGGCATGGGCAACGCGGCGTTCGACGGCGACCACCACCGTCTTGTCCATGCGATCGCTCACCACCCGGCCCTCCCGAACTTTCCGTCTCGCCCGCTCCTTGTCTGCCATCGTCTACTCCTGCTCCCGGCCCACTCCACGTTCGTGGAGGATGGTCAGGACCCGTGCGATGTCCTTGCGCACTTGCCTGAGCCGATCTTCTTTGTCCAGCTGCTTGGTCGCCCGCTGGAAGCGCAGACGAAATAGCTCGTCGCGCAGGTGCCTCAGCTGCTGTTGCAGCTCCTGGTCGCTATGTTCTCGCAGTGCGCTCGCCTTAGCCACCGAGGGCTCGCTCTTCCCGGGCGACGAACCGTGTCTTGATCGACAGTTTGCGGGCAGCCAAAGTCATCGCCTCCTTGGCCGCCTGAACGTCGACACCGGCCATCTCGAACAAAATGCGACCGGGCTTGACTACCGCCACCCAATATTCGGGCGACCCCTTGCCGCTGCCCATGCGGGTCTCAGCCGGCTTGACCGTCACCGGATGGTCAGGAAACACACGGATCCAGACCTTTCCGGCACGCTTGACGTGGCGCGTCATGGCCACCCGGGCAGCCTCGATCTGACGGCTCGTCATCCAACAAGACTCCAACGCCTGAAGGCCGTACTCGCCGATCACGACCGTGTTGCCGCGTTGGGCTTTGCCTCGTCGGTGACCCCGCTGCCACTTTCGATACTTGACCTTTGACGGCATCAGCATCAGGCTTGCGTCTCCTCTTCCGAGCCCGCGTCGGGCGAGACGCCGGGCTCGGGGCTATCCGCGGCCTGGGAGGAGGTCTCCTCGACATCGGCCTCGGGTTCCGGGGGCGGCGTTGGCTCAGCTGCTTCGGGGGGCGCTGTCTCAGATTCCGGCGTGCCCGGCGCCTCGGCGGCAGCCGCAGCCGCGGCCTCGGCGCGCATGGCCTCCACTTCTTCCGCTGGCACGCGGCGGACCTTGGGGCGCCGCGGTCTGCGGACCTCGCCCTCCTGCAGAGGAGGCGGCGATGGAGGTCTCTCCTTGGCCTCGGGGAGGATGTCGCCGCGGTAGATCCACACCTTGATGCCGATGTTCCCCTGCGGCGTACGGGCTTCGGTGAACCCATAATCGATATCTGCCCGCAAAGTGTGCAACGGGATCTTGCCTTCACGGTCACTGTAGCGCCGCGCCATCTCGGCCCCGCCCAGTCGCCCGGCGCAGATGGCCTTGATGCCCTGGGCGCCGGCACGCGTGGACCGGGTGACTGCCTGTCGGATCGCGCGCTTGAAGGCGATCCGCTTCTCGATCTGGGAGGCGATGCTCTCCGCCACGAGCTGGGCTTGCAGCTCGGGTTGGCGCACCTCCTGCACGGTGAGATGAACCGCGCGATCGGTAAGACGCTCGATCTCGGTGCGCAAGTCGTCCACGCCGCGCCCGCCCCGACCGATGATAATGCCGGGTTTGGCGGTGTGGATAGTGACCTTCAGGTTCTGGGCCGCGCGCTCGATCTCGATGAGGCCGATGCCGCCGTCGAAACTGCGCGACCGGCCGCGACCGCGACCTTCCGCTTCGGGTATGGCACCGCGCGCGAAGCGCCGGCGCAGATAACGCCGGATGCGCTCGTCCTCGAGCACGAACTCAGTATACTCACGGCTGGCGAACCACCGGCTCTCCCAGTCTTTGATGATCCCCAACCGCAAGCCAACGGGGTGTACCTTCTGTCCCATTACGCTTTCTCTCCTTCGCCTTCGGGCGAGTCCGGGGCGGCAGGTGATTCCCCGCCCTCGGTCTCAGCCTCCTGGCCGCACGCCTCCGTGGGTTCGCCGACTTGCGCTGCCGGCGCCGCCTCTTCGGTAGCAGCCTCGGCCGAACCCGCCTCGGGCACGGCAGCTGGCGCCGCCGTCCCGCCGCGTCGGGCTTTCGCCGGCTCGGGTTTCGCGGCGCGTCTCTCGCGCCGTTGCCTTCGGCGACGCGCCTCCTCGCGAGCGGCCTCCCGCAACTCCTCGCGTTCGTCCAAAACGACGGTAATATGGCTCATTCGCCGGCGGATGATCCCGCCGCGCCCGATGGAGCCGATCCGCAGCCTGCGCATGTTCGGCCCCCCGTCGACGTAACACCGCGAGACCCACAGGAAATCCCGATCCATGTCGTGGTTCGCCTCGGCGTTGGCAGCGGCCGAGTCGAGCACCTTCAAGATGGTGCGCGCAGTCGGGCTGGGCACCAGGCGCAATATGCCCCGCGCCTCCTTCAGGTCGCGGCCGCGGATGAGATCGATCACCCGCCGCGCCTTGCGCGGCGAGACCCGGACATATCGCGCTGTTGCCGTTGCCTCTGGCATGATGATAATGCTTCCGCCCGTTGCTATTTAAGTGCCGTCGACCGCTCCGTGTGAGCGCCGTGCGCGCGAAAGTGGCGTGTTGGCGCGAACTCGCCGAGCTTGTGGCCGACCATGTTCTCGGTGATGAATACCGGCACGTGCTTCCTGCCATCATGGACGGCAATGGTATGACCGATCATCTCAGGCAAGATTGTGGATCGCCGCGACCAGGTCTTGATGATACGCTTCTGGCCTGCCTGGTTGAGCGCCTCGATCTTGCGGATGAGGTGATCGTCTGCAAACGGCCCTTTTTTCAACGATCTTGCCATGGTGACTAACGCCTTTCAAGCTCACGCAAGGCGAGCCTACTGCTTCCGTCGCCGGCCTCGACGCCGAACGATCAGCGCATCGCTGGCTTTGTGCCCGCTACGCGTCTTCACACCTCGCGCCGGCTTCCCCCATTGCGACATGGGCATCTTGCGCCCCACCGGGTTGCGCCCTTCGCCTCCCCCATGGGGGTGGTCGCGGGGACTCATTGCCTTTCCGCGCACCTTGGGACGGCGTCCCATCCAGCGCATCCGGCCCGCCTTGCCGAAGGTGATGTTGGCATGTTCTACGTTTCCGACTTGGCCGATAGTCGCGCGGCAACCCGCGAAGACCATCCGCATCTCGCCCGAGGGCAGGCGCAGAGTCGCAAACTTCCCCTCTCTGGCGATGAGCTGGGCCGATGAGCCGGCGCTCCGGCACATCTGACCGCCCTTGCCAGGGGACAGCTCGACGTTGTGAACCTGGGCGCCCACCGGAATCGAAGACAGCGGCAGGGCGTTGCCAGGCCGAATCTCAGCCCGCTCCCCCGACATCACGACGGCGCCCATTCTAATGCCCGCGGGCGCCAGGATATAGCGCTTCTCACCGTCACGGTAATGCAGCAACGCCAGCCGTGCCGAGCGATGGGGATCGTACTCGAGCGCCGCCACCCTCGCAGGCACTCCGTCCTTGTCGCGCTTGAAGTCAACCTGGCGGATGATTCGACGATGGCCGCCGGCGCGATGACGCATGCTGATCTGACCGCGATTATCACGCCCGGCCCAGGTCTTCTTGTGAACCACCAGGCGGCGCTCCCGTGGCTTCTTGGCCAAGTTCTCCGTTTTGGCGGCGGACATATACCGCCGGCTGGGAGTGATCGGTCTATATGTCTTAATGGCCACGATGGCTACTCCTCACCGGTCCGATGCCGCGCTAGACGCCCTCGAACACCGGGATCTTGCCCTCCTTGAGCGTCACGATCGCCTTCTTCCAATTGGCGGTGCGGCCCGGCCGCCGCCGTCGTCGGCCGACGCCAGAGGTCCGACGCCGCTTGCCGCGGACGTGCAGGGTGTTGACCTTGTCGACACGCACGCCCGAGAACAGGGTCTCGATGGCCTCTCGGATCTCGACTTTATTGGCCTCGAGATGGACGCGGAACGTGTACTTGTTTTCGCTGGTGCCTGCCACGCTTTTCTCGCTCAGCAAAGGCTGGATGATGATGGTGTGCGGATCTTTCATGTCGGCAGCGCCTCCAATCGCTCCAGCGCAGCGCGCGTGAACACCAGGCGCGCGGCACTGAGCACGGAATAGGCGTTGAGTTCGTTCGGCAGTGCCATCGATACCCCGGGCAAGTTGCGCAGCGACCACTCGAGTGCCTGATCCTGCTCCCCCAGCACCCACAGGGTCTTCCCCGTCAGGTCCAGGTGATCCATCAGCGCGGCCATGTCGCGAGTCCGCGGCTCCTGGGCCGAGATCCCATCGACCACCAGCGCCTCGCCCGCCTCGCGCTTGCTGGTCAGGGCGCATCGAAGCGCTGCCCGCCGCATCTTGCGGGGAGTGCGGTGTCGGCGCTGCCCAGGCCGGGGCCCATGGATGATGCCCCCGTGCCGCCACAATGGATTGCGCCGATCACCAACACGCGCGCGCCCAGTGCCCTTCTGTCGCCAGGGCTTGCGGCCGCTGCCACGGACCTCGGCGCGGGTCTTGGTGGAGGCCGTCCTGGCGCGGCGGTTGGCCAAGTGGCCGACGACAACCTGGTGAACCAGTGCCTCATTGGCGGGTGCATCGAACCAGACCGGGCTGACCTCGATCTCTCCGATCGCGTCTCCGGTTGCGTTGTACAATGGCAAGCTTGGCATCTGGTCGCTCCCGACTGCGCCGCTAGGTGACGATCTTGACCTTGCCGGACTTGCGTTCGTGGCGTACCGGCAGGGTAATGCGAATGGGGCCTCCCGGCGGACCGGGAACTGCCCCCTTGACTAGAATAAGATTGCGTTCCGGATCAACGCGGAGCACCTCCAGGCCTTTGACGGTCACCTTCACCGCCCCCATGTGGCCGGGCTTGCGAGTGCCCTTGAATGTGCGCGCGGCGTCCGTGGCGCCGCTGGAAGCAGGGCGGCGGTGCTGCATGGAGCCATGGCTGGCTGGCCCGCCTTTGAAGCCATGCCGCTTGACGCCGCCGGCGAAGCCCCGGCCCTTGGAGATGCCGCTGACGTTCACCCGCTCACCGGATTGAAACAGGTCGGCGCGGAGCTCATCGCCGACCGAAAGCGCATCGCAGTCGACCAATCGAAACTCACCCAGCGTGCGCTTGGGTTCCACCCCGGCCTTCTTGAAGTGACCAGCACGAGGGGAGTTCACCCGACGCGCCTTGATCTCCTGGTACCCCACCTGGATGGCCTCGTATCCGTCCAGCTCGCGCTCCCGCTTCTGAACCACCACGCAGGGGCCGGCCTCGAGCACGGTAACGGGCACGGCCCGACCGTCCTCGAGGAAGACTTGTGTCATCCCCAGTTTTCGCCCCAAGATACCTTTAACGACAGGCAACATGGCCGTTCTCTCCGGACGCGCGCTAAGCGGAAAGCTTGATTTCGATGTCGACGCCGCCGGGCAGGTCGATCCGCATCAGCGCATCGATAGTCTTCTGACTCGGCTCCAGGATGTCGATGAGCCGCTTGTGTGTGCGCATTTCGAAGTGCTCCATCGACTCCTTGTCGATAAACGGCGAGCGAATGACACAGAACTTGTTGATCTCGGTGGGCAGCGGTACCGGCCCGGCGATCTCGGCGCCGGTGCGGCGTGCGGTATCGACAATCCGCATTGCGGATTGGTCGAGAATCCTGTGGTCATAGGCCTTGAGCCGAATTCGGATCCGGTCGCTGGTTGCCGCCGCTCGCCGTTCCCTGCGCATCACTGTCCCTCCGAGCCCCGATCTCTCTCTACGCCTCGATCTTGGTGACCACGCCGGCGCCTACCGTGTGGCCGCCCTCCCGGATCGCAAACCGCAGGCCTTCTTCCATCGCGATCGGCTCGATCAGTTCGCC
>Ga0111223_1012_pt1 | contig 13005 bp, 10 predicted proteins | sample DeeMarSWOR152_54_FD_80387 | JGI IMG/M metagenome (GOLD analysis project Ga0111223, IMG submission 80387) | candidate division KD3-62 bacterium DG_56
TGCCCCACGAGCTGCTGTGCCTGGCCTGGTCGCCCACCCCGACGTTCCACTCCCCGCAACATTTCGGCTGGTGGGTATTCGAGGAGTAGCCAATGCGCTGGGTCGAGATCATCGAGTGGGTAGTGATTTTCGTAGCGCTGGTCAGCCTGTGGCCGGTGGCCTTCAAGCAGTCGCGGCCCGATTGGTACCAGGGCTACCTGATTGCGATCCTGGCGGCGATGGCGGTGGTAGCCTTGTCGCGCATCCGCCGGGTCCGCCGCGCGCTGCGCGACCAACGCCCCAAATAGCGGATCTTCTGCTTCCTCGGGACATGGCTCTCGCCTATATCGTGGTAACTTGCCCGGCGCGCAGGGTATAACCACTCAGATGTGACATGCATATCATGCAATACATGTGAGGGCAACATGGCAGAGGTCAGCCTAAAGCAACTATTCTACGGCGCGGTGACTATGGGCGAACGCGGCCAGGTAGTGGTTCCGTCCGGGGCGCGGAGGGCATGCCGGATGGAGCCTGGAGATAAGCTGCTTGTGTTCGGCCATCCCATGGGGTGTGGACTGCTGCTCGCCAAGGTCGAGCACTTGCAGGAGGTTCTCGGCGAGATCCAACACCAGGTGTCGAACATGCACGAGCACGCCGATGAATCTGAGTAGCGGAGCGGCGATCATGAAGCATCGTCACGAATGGTTGACGGCGGTCGCCCTGGCGCTGGCCGCCTTACTGCTCGCCGCGGGCGGGTGCCGTCGCGGGGGCAAGACCCGGGCCGAACAGCCGGCGGCGGCCACGGTGGAGGCCGAGGCAGCCGAGATGCGCACCATGGTGGCCACGGTTTCGGTCACCGGCAGCATCGAGGCGCGCGATGACGTGACGGTCTCGTCGCAGAGCACCGGACGCGTGGTCAAGGTCACGGCCCGGGAGGGCGACCGCGTCGGCCGCAACCAGGCGCTGGTCGTCCTGGACCAATCCGAGTCGCAGGCGATGCTGGATCAGGCGGAGGCGAACCTGCGGGCCGCGCGTGCGCGGCTCGCGCAGGCAATCACTACGGCGGAGGTTGAGCCGACGCGGATCGATGCCCAGATCAGGCAGGCGGAGGCCGCGCTGAGCGCTGCCCGCGACCGCCTGGCGATCCTGCAGAAGGGGGCGCGCGAACAGGAACGCCTCCAGGCCGAGAACGCCGTGACCCAGGCGAAGGCCAACATGGACAACGCCGAGGCAGACCTGAAGAGGCTGGAGTACCTGCTGTCGCAGAAGGCGGTGGCTCCCCAGGCGGTCGATGCCGCGCGCACGCGGTACGAAGTGGCGAAGGCGGCCTACAACTCGGCGGTTGCGCAGCGCGACCTGATCGAGGAAGGGCCGCGCGTGGAGGAGATCCAGGCGGCCGAGGCACAGGTCCGCCAGGCGGAGGAGGCGCTGCGGTCGGCGCGAGCCAATCGCGCGCAGATCGAACTGCGGCGCCGTGAGGTGGACTCCGCTCAGGCCGCGGTTGCGCAGGCCCGAGCCAGCATCGACTACGCCGCCAGCCAGCATTCGCAGAAGGTCATCCGAAGCCCGATCAGCGGCAGCGTGTATGCCCGAATGGTCGAGCCCGGCGAGGTGGTCATCGGCATGTCGGGCTCCCCCTTGTTGAGGATCGCCGACCTGGACACGCTTTATTTCGAGGCCGAGGTACCGGAGACCGAGATCGAGAACATCTCGGCCCGGCAGCCGGTGGCGGTCACCATCGACGCCTTGAAGGGCAAGAGGTTCCGTGGATGGGTGGCGACGGTGGTGCCGAAGGCGACACCGGCTAGCCGCAACATCGTCACCAAGATCAGGGTCGAGAACCCGTCGCGCGTGATCCTGCCCGGCATGTTCGCCCGTGGTGAGATCGTGGTCGAGGAACGAGCTAACGCCGTCGTGGTGCCGAAGGAAGCGGTCATCGTTCGCGGGGGGCGCGCCAGAGTGTTTGCGGTGGAAGGCGACAAGGTCGATGAGCGGCCGGTCGAGATGGGCATCAGCAATGCCGACTGGGCCGAGATCCTCTATGGCGTGTCTCCGGGCGAACGAGTCATTGTGATGGGGCAGCAGGCGCTCAGCGACGGCGATCGCGTCGTCGTCGTCGATAAGCGTACCGAAACTGACTGACAGTCCGGGGTCGGAAGGAAGTCGAGTTCGCTAGATCATGTGGTTAACCCGTGTTTCCATCCTGCGCCCGGTGGCGATCAGCATGCTGATGCTGTCGCTGGTCGTTCTCGGATATACCTCCATGCGCCAGATGCCGGTCGACCTCTACCCGGATATAGATTTCCCGCTGGTCACGGTGACCACGGTATACGCGGGCGCGGCTCCCGAGGAGATCGAGACGGCGGTTACCAAGCCGCTGGAGGATGCCGTCAGCGGCGTGCCCGGCTTGAAGAGCTTGACCTCGCAATCGCAAGAGGGCGTCTCCAGCTTGATGCTGGAGTTCCACATCGGCACTGACCTCGACGTCGCCGCTTCCGATGTGCGCGAGAAGATCGACGCGGCGGTCGGCCAACTGCCCGACGACGTCAAGAAGCCGGTGATCATGAAGTTGGACGTGGCGGCGCTGCCCGTGCTCTCATTCGGTATCTCCAGCAAGCGATCTGGCGCCGAGATCCGGGAGCTCGCCGACAACGTGATCAGCGACCGCCTGCGCAAGGTGCCCGGAGTCGCCTCCGTGGCCGCCGCGGGCGGCGACATCCGTGAGATCCTGGTAGCCGTGGACAAGGATCGTCTGCGCGCTTACGACATGTCGATCGACACCATCAATCGCGCGCTGGCGGCGGAGAACCTCAACGTGCCTGCCGGCAGGATCGAGGAGGGACGCCGCGACTACTCGATCCGTCTCATCGGTGAGTACGGATCGCTCGACGACATCGCGCGCACCAGGGTGGTCAGCGCCTATGGCGAGGCGATCACCCTGGCCGACATCGCGACGGTCAGCGACACTGTCGCCGTCCGCAGCGTCTACACCCGTCTTGACCGCGAGGACAGCGTCGCTGTCACCGTTCAGAAGCAGTCAGACGCCAACACCGTCGAGGTCGCCGAGGGTGTGAAGGAGGAACTGGATCGGGTCAAGGCCGACCTCCCGCCAGACGTCGATTTTGTGGTCTCGTTCGACCAGTCCGAGTTCATTCTGGATGCCATCCACGACGTCCAGACCAGCATCTTCTTGGCGATCGTCCTGGTGACCGCGGTAATCTTCCTTTTCCTGCACAGCGGGCGCAGCACATTCATCGTGGCGCTGGCGATCCCGACGTCGCTGATGGCGACGTTCACGCCCATCCGATTTGCGGGCTTCACGATCAACTTCATGACGCTGCTGGCGCTGTCGCTGGTGGTGGGCATCCTGGTCGACGATTCCATCGTGGTGCTGGAGAACATCTACCGGCACTTGGTCCGATTGAAGAAACCTCCTCGCCAGGCGGCGCTCGACGGGCGGACCGAGATCGGCCTAGCCGCCATCACCATCACCAGCGTCGACGTGGTCGTCTTCGTGCCCATCGCCTTCATGGGCGGCATCGTGGGCCAGTTTTTCCAGCACTTTGGGATCACCGTTGCCACCGCCACCCTGTTCTCGCTGTTGGTGTCCTTCACCCTGACTCCGATGCTTTGCGCTCGCTGGCTCGAGCGCCCAAAGGAGGACGAGCAGACGGGAGGGCCGGCAGACGACCAGGCCGGGCCGGCGCGGCGCGGCCTGGCGGCGCGAGCTTTCGGCGCCTTCGACAGATTCTACGATGGTCTCGACAATCGCTACCGCGGGGTGTTGGCGTGGGCGCTGCGCCGCCGCTGGCAGGTCATCGTGATCGGCGGACTGAGCATGGTGTTGATGCTGGGGGTAGCCGCCGGCCTGAAGTTTGAGTTCTTCCCCCGGGTCGACCAGAACCAGTTCCAGGTGTCCGTGGAGATGCCGGCCGGGACCTCCCTGGAGGCGACCAACCAGGTGGCGAGCGATCTGGAAAGCGTGCTATTCACCAATGACCAATTCCGGAAGGTGGTCAAGAGCGTTTTCACCAGCGTCGGCGCCAGCGCGTCCGGGTTGATCAGCGAGACCGGCCGCAGCAGCACCTATGCGAATCTGATGGTCGTCCTGATCGACAAGACCGAACGCACGCTCTCCGACGTCGAGATCATGGCGAAGATCGGCGAATACGCGAAGACGATCCCTGGCGCAACGGTAAAGACCGCAGCCAGCCGCGAGGGCGGAGGCCAGAGCCCCATCGCGATCGAGCTCAGCGGCGCGGACAGCGACCGTCTGCTGGCCGCCGCTGAGCAGGTGAAGCAGGTCATCCAGCGCACCGAGGGCACCAAGGACGCCGACATCTCCTGGCGCGTCGGCAAGCCCGAGATTCAGGCCACAGTCGATCGAATCCGCGCCTCCCAGTACGGGCTGTCCGCGGGCCAGATCGCCAGCGCCCTGCGCACCAGCCTGGCAGGCAGCACCGACACCAAGTATCGCGAGGCTGGGGAAGAATACGATATCCGTGTCCGGCTGGCCGGCAGCGTTCCGACGCGCGCCCGGGAACGCCACCCGGAAATCTGGCGGGATTCGAGCCAGCCCGAGATCGATGTCGGCAAAGTAGGCGACATCGTGGTTGCTGCTGGCCAGTTTGGGCCCATCCGCCTGGCCGATGTGGCGGACCTGAAGAGCGCTGTCGGCCCGACCAAGATCGACCGCAAGAACGGTCAGCGTATCATCTCGGTCACCGCCGACGTCAAGCCCGGCTATGCGACGGGCAATGTCACCGCGGCGGTGCGGACTGTGCTGCGCGAAGTCGACCTTGGCGGCGTGCGGACATTCTACGCGGGCGAAGAAGAGATGCGTCAGGAGAGCTTCGGATACCTGTCCGGGGCGCTGATTCTCGCCATCGTCCTGGTCTTCATCCTTATGGCGGCTCTGTTTGAATCTCTCTTGAGCCCGCTGGTCATCATGCTGTCGCTGCCGATGGCGATGGTCGGGGCCATCCTCGCGCTGCGGATGGCGGACAAGGCGCTCAGCATCGTCTCCATGATCGGGATCATCATGCTGGTCGGCCTGGTCACCAAAAACGCCATCCTGCTGGTGGACTACGCCAATACTCTGCGCGCCCGTCGACGCCAGGATCGCCGCGAGCGCGTGGCGCGGGGCGAGCTCTCCGAGCCGACGGACAAGATGTGGGACATGCTGGAGAAATCCGACCGGCACCATGCCATTCTCGAGGCCGGCCCCACGCGACTCCGGCCCATCCTGATGACCACTCTCTCCATGATCGCCGCTCTGATGCCGACAGCCGTGGAGTGGGGCCGCGGCACCGAGATCCGGTCGCCGATGGCCATCTGCGTGATCGGCGGCCTCATCGTCTCGACCCTGCTCACCCTGGTCATGATCCCGGTGATCTACACCATATTCGATGATATCGGCGGCGCCATAGCCCGCTTCCGGCAGCGCGTCTTTGGCACCCCGCGCGAGCAATGGTAGGCACCTCGGCGTGACCCCAGCCAGCGACCGGCCCGATCTTCAGCCCCTGGAGCCGGCGGTTGAGCGCGCCCGGCGGGAGCTGGCCGAGGTCGAGCCGGTGCAGGTCGCCCGACGCGCGGGCTGTGACTTGACTGCCGACGGCGCGGGCGTGGTGGTGCCGCTGCTGAGCGCGGCCTACACAATGACGCTGCCCGGCGCGCAGGCATTCGACTTGCAGGGAAAGTCGGCGCCGAGGTTCGTGAGCGATCTCCTACTGCTCCACCTGGCGCGGGCCGATGGCACCGCCGTCGGGCGCGGCTGGAAGGCATTCCGCGAGCTGCCCGACGGCATCTTCTACCATCAGGCTTTCCGGTCATACTCGGGGCAGGCGCTGGTGCGCGCCTTTGGCAACGACATCGAGGGCTTCGCGCGAGCGGCCGAGGCGGCGGGTGGAGAGCCCGAATCCATCGGCGAACGCGGCTTTCGATTCCAGGTACTGCCGCGGGTGCTCTTGGCTGTCGCCTACTGGGCGGGCGACGACGAACTCCCACCCAACGCGGAGGTGCTCTTCGACGAGGCTGCTCACCACTATCTCCCGCCGGACGTTCTGGCCATCGTAGGCGGCTGGCTGGCGGGGCAGATCATAAAGCGGAAGGGGTAGTCGCCCGGATGGCGATTCCGAAGCAGGTGCTCGACTGGCTGCTGGAGCCCGACGAGCTCTCGGTGCATTACGGCGCTCTGGTTGACCTGCTGGATGAGCCGCCGGACTCGACTCGCGCGCGGCGGGCGCGGGGCGCGATTCGGCGTTCGGCTCGCGCACAGGCGCTGCTGGCCGGGCAGCAGGATGACGGCGGCTTCACCCGCGACCCGTACAACAAGTGGCGGGGGTCCCATTGGCGGCTGCTGCGCCTGGCCGAGCTCGACTATCCGCCGGGGGATCGCGCCGTCAAGCGCGCCATCGAGAACGCACTGCCCTGGGCGCTGTCGCACGAGCCGACGATCATCGCCGGCCGACCTCGGCGGTGCGCCTCTCAGCAGGGCGCTGCGGTGTACTACTGTGTCCGGCTTGGCTACGGCGACGACGCGCGGGTGCGGACCCTGGTTGAGCGATTGATCAGTTGGCAGTGGCCGGACGGCGGCTGGAACTGCGACAGGCGGCCGGAAGCCGACCACTCGTCATTCCATGAGACACTCCTTCCTCTCCGCGGGCTGGCCGAATACTGGCGAATGACTGGGGATGGGGCAGTCGAGTCCGCGGTCGAACGCGCTGGCGAGCTTCTCCTCTGTCATCACCTCTTCCGCCGCGACCACGACCCCAAGCGCAGGGTGATCGATCCGGACTTCACGCGGCTGCGTTATCCGACCTATTGGCACTACGACATCGTTGACGCCTGCCGTGCCCTGGCGACCGCTGGGCGGCTCGACGATCCCCGTGTCGGCGAGGCGATCGACCTCGTCGAGTCCAAGCGCCGACCCGACGGCGCCTGGGCGCCGGAGAACCGCTACTGGAAGCCGCCAACGGCGCAGAGCGGGCCAACCGGCGGATCCGTGGAAGCCGTGACCTGGTCGGCTGTAGGCCGCGGCGACAAGTTTCTCACGCTCAACGCTCTGCGGGTCCTCCGCGCTGCGGGGAGGGTGTAGGAGCCGCCTGGCGGGCCGGAGGCCCAGCGGGCGGCCGGCCGAAAAAGCGCGAGAGACTGCGGCGGACCGGGCTGGGGCCCGGAGTGGGCCTGTGCGGCGTGCGGCCTCGCTTGACTCTCTCCGCCCATTATGGGTAATATCACTAGTCTAGCGCCCATTCCTGTGTGATTCCGGGTAGGGTAGAGTTCGGGAGGTGTACGCATAGTGCCGATCGTGGAAATCGCAGCGACGCCGCTGGAGGGCACGGCCTTTCAGTACGTGGAGGATCTGCTGCTGGGAGTGATGCTCGACCGGCCGCTGCCGGCGAAGACCGCTGAGTTGGCGATGGCGCTGCCCGAGGAGCTGGGAGCGACGCCGCGCCTGCTGCGGAAGGTGCTGGCCAACAGCGAGAAGTTTCTGATGCGCGAGCGGCGCTGGGACCTGGCGCTGCGTGAGCTGACTGAGCGGACGGTGGACGGCAGCCTCGAGCAGGCCCTGCGCTGGCGGGGGATGCCGATGTCGCTGCGGTCGCTGTGCAACGAGATGGCGCTGCTTCATCAGCAGTCGGTTGAAGGATTCGAGGAGGCGTTGCCCAAGCTGCTGCGCTCGCGCGACAAGTATTTCCAAACGCCCGGGGGCGACTGGGGGCTGAGCGAGTGGCTTCTGGCTGCCGAACCAGGAGAGGACGAGGAGTCGGTCTTCCTGCGGAACTTCTTTTTCGAGACCGAGACGGCCCAGGCGCTGGTCGAGAAGTGTCTGGCGTCGGGGGCATCGGCTCGCGAGTCGGCGCGCAACGCCGCCGTCAAGATAGTAGAGGCGATCGGCGAACCGGTGCCTCACAAGATTCTGTCGTTCGCGCTGTGGCGGCTGCATCAGGGCGAGCTCGACTCGAAGGCGCTGTATGACGAGCTGCTGGAGGAGGATCGGCTACTGGCGATGTCGCCAGGCCGCTGGGCCTTGGCGTCGGACACCGAGAAGTACCGACGTGCGCTGGCGCGCGCCGCCAAGCGGATCGAGGAGGAGGAGCCGGAGGAGCTGCCCGACATGGGCGGTGAGATTGCGGTCATGCCCGCCGACCTGGACGAGATCTTTGGGCTCATGGAGGAGAACCTGCGGCCCTACAATGTGGCGGAGCTGGCGGAGCTGATCTTCGAGGTCTCGCCGGGTGCCAAGGGCTACAGGAAAGCGGCCAAGGCCCTGAATGACGCGCTGGCTGCGGAGGAGCGATTCGAGAAGATCGGACAGAACTCATGGTCGCTGCCGCAGCTAATGCCTGACGAGATCTGGGAACTACCGCCGTCGCTGATGGTGATGCGGCTTGACCCCTCGCGCCTGGAGGATCCGGAGGCCGATGCCGAGCTGTCGGACGACGGATTGGAGGGCAACCTGGCCGAGTTGGTGCATGATTCTTTCTACGAGGACTTCGGTGAGGAGGCGGATGCCGCCATCAAAGTCAAGGACATGCCGGACACCGAGATCACCATTCCGGTGCTCTATGACCATCTCCAGGCGGGCACGCTCAAGGTTCGCAAGATGGACCGCAAGTTCTGGCCCTCGGGCGCGCCCGCGGTGTTCGCGAACGTCTTCGACGACCAGGACGAACGGCTCGGGCTGTGGGTGAACCTCCACGACGGCCTGATCTTCGGCATCGCTGATTGGTACCGCAAGCGCGGCGTGAAGCCCGGCCATCTGCTGCACTTCGAGAAGACCGAGCGGGCGGATGAGTATCGGCTTACCTACCGCGGCGACGCCGACAAGTATGTGGCGCTCGATGAAGCGCGGATCGAAAGTCTGCGCGCGCTGGCGAAGGAGGCGGAGGAAGAGAGCCTTTCGGTATTCGACGTCATCTGCCGGCTGCTCGCGGAGCACCGAAAGGGACTGCACTTCTATGCGCTGTGGGCGGAGGTCAACCTCGTGCGCCGCACTCCGCGGCGAGTTGTCGCCAGCGACTTGAGCGCCTACCACTGCTTCTATCCTCGGCCGCCCCAGTCCGGCAATTGGGTGTACGACGAGCGAAAGGTGAGCCAGGGCCGCAAGAAGACGAAGAAGAAGCACATCAAGAAGGCGAAAGCCCAGTAGGATGGTCGAGGTGGCACCACTAGCCGTGTCCGCGATTCTCCGCCTCCTGGTGACGTTGGCGGTCGTCGCGCTGCTGGCGTTGCTGGTGTGGGCGATCATACGCGCGGTGGTCACCAGCGGGCGAGCCGCCGCCAGCACGCCGCCGCCCGGCGCGCCATCGTCGGCTCAGCCGCGGAGTCAAGAACCGGTCATCGATGTCACCGCGACACAGCCGACCTCCGAGCTGGCGGAGGTGATCCGGGAGAATAATCGGCTCCTTCGGGAAATCCTGGAGGAACTGCGGCGTCGGCCCGAAGGGCCGCCCCCGGGGTCCTCAGAGCACCTGGGCTAGGCGCGCCATGGGCCAAGGTGTCTCTCGTCCGCGGGTCCGCATGGCGCCTGCCCCGACCGGGATGTTCCACGTGGGCAGCGCTCGCACCGCGCTGTTCAACTGGCTGTTCGCGCGGCACCACCAGGGCGTCTTCGTGCTTCGCATCGAGGATACCGACCCCCAGCGATCGACGCCCGAGGCGGTGGATGTAATTCTCGACGGCATGCATTGGCTGGGGCTGAGTTGGGACGAAGGCCCGCAGGTGGGCGGCGACCACGGTCCCTACTTCCAATCGCAGCGCAAGGATATCTTCGCCGAACACGCCGACCGGCTGCTGGAGATGGGCCGGGCATATCGCTGTTACTGCACGCCCCAGGAGCTGGAGGCCCGGCGCGAGGAGATGCGCCGCCGGGGGGTCGAGTTCAAGTACGACCGGCGCTGCCGCGACCTGACCGATGCCGAGCGGGCGCGGCTGGCGGGCGAGGGGCGCCCTTGGGCGCTGCGATTCGTGATGCCCGAGGGGGCAATCTACGCCTGGGAAGACGCAGTTGTGGGCCGGGTCGAATTCCGCAGCGACGACCTGGACGATTTCGTCCTGGTGAAGTCAGACGGCTATCCTGCCTACAACTTCGGGTGCGTGATCGACGACCATCTGATGGCGATCAGCCATGTCATCCGCGGGGCCGACATGCTGTCCAATACCCCCCGGCAGATCGCCCTCTACCAGGCATTCGAGTGGTCGCTGCCGGTGTTCGCGCACGTGCCCATCATCCTTGGTCCCGACCGCGCCAAGCTCTCGAAACGCCACGGCGCGCTCTCGGTCTTGGCGTACCGCGACCAGGGCTATCTGCCCGAGGCGATGGTCAACTTTCTGGCCCTGCTGGGCTGGTCGCCGGGCGACGATCGTGAGATCCTCTCGGTGCCGGAACTGATTGAAGCGTTCTCCGTGGAGGGCATTGGCAAGTCGCCGGCGGTGTTCGACGTCGAAAAGCTGACCTGGATGAACGGCCACTACCTGCGTCAGTGTCCGATCGAGCGGCTGACGGATCTGGTGCTGCCGTATCTGCGGTCAGCCGGGCTGCTGGGAGTCGGTCCGCGCTACGAGCAGGAAACGTATGTTGAGCAAACCTATGTGCAGCCAGTGATCGCGCTGAGGCAGGAGAAGGCCAAGACGCTGGCCGAGTTCCCGACGCTGCTCGACTTCTTCTTCCGCGAGGACATCGCCTACGAGCCCGAGGCGGTGGCGAAGTGGCTGGCTAAGCCAAACGCGGCGGAGACCCTGGCGCGTCTGGAAATGGCGGTCTCGGGACTGGGCGAGGCACCGACGGCTGAGGAGTTCGAGGCCATAATACGCGGGCTCGCCGAGCAACTGGGCGTGGGCGCGGGCAAGGTCATCCATCCCACCCGGGTGGCGGTGACCGGCCGCACCAAGGGGCCGAGCCTGTTCGAGACGCTGCACCTGCTGCGGCGGGACCGTGTGGTCGCGCGCCTGCGCCACGCGCGGGAGATCGCGGAGCAGCAGGTCAGTGGTGAGCAGTGAGTGGTGAGCAGTGAGTAGAACAGACAACGAAGCCGGCGCTGTGCCGAGCGAGGGCTATGCCCCGCTCGATTTCATACGCGAGATCGTCGCCGAGGACACCAGGACCGGCAAGTATGGCGGGCGCGTGCATACGCGCTTCCCGCCCGAACCGAATGCCTATCTCCACATAGGCCACGCGAAGGCGATCTGGATAAGTTACGGCATCGCTCAGGAGTTCGGCGGCCTGTTCAACCTACGCTTCGATGACACCAATCCGGTCACAGAGGAGCAGGAGTTCGTTGATGCCATCATTGAGGACGTACGCTGGTTGGGGGTCGATTGGGACGACCGACTGCTCTTCGGCTCCGATTATTTTGAACAGCAGTATCTGTGGGCCATCGACCTCATCAAGAAGGGCAAGGCGTACGTCTGCGATCTCTCGCCTGAAGAGGTGATCGAGATGCGCGGCACGCCGACCACTCCAGGGGTCGACAGCCCGTATCGCAACCGCGGCATAGAGGAAAACCTGGACCTGTTTCAGCGCATGCGCGCCGGCGAGTTCCCCGACGGGTCCCGGACGCTCCGCGCCAAGATAGACATGGCTTCTCCGAACCTGCATCTGCGCGACCCGGTGATGTACCGCATCCGACATGCGGGGCACCATCGCCAGGGCGACGACTGGTGTATCTACCCGATGTACGATTGGGCGCACCCGCTTCAGGATTCCATCGAAGGGATCACGCATTCACTGTGCTCAATCGAATACATGAACCACCGTCCGGTATACGACTGGTTCTTGGATCAGCTCGGTGTCCACCATCCGCGTCAGATCGAGTTCGCGCGGTTGAACATGTCATACGCCGTGATGAGCAAGCGTCGGTTCGTGGAGCTCGTCAACGGAGGGCATGTCGAGGGCTACGATGACCCGCGGCTGCCGACACTGGCCGGCCTGAGGCGGTGCGGCTACACGCCTGAAGCGATACGTGAGTTCTGCAGCCGAATCGGAGTATCGACGGTCTACAACGTCGTGGATATCGCCGTCTTGGAGGACTGCGTCCGCGATGATCTGAACAAGCGCGTGCAGCGCGTCATGGGTGTCATCAGACCGCTGAAGGTGGTCATCACGAATTGCCCCGAGGAGGTGACGGAGGAACTAGAGGCGGTCAACAACCCGGAGGACCCGAGCGCCGGCACGCGCAAGGTGCCATTCTCGCGCGAGCTGTACATCGAGCGGGAGGACTTTCGCGAGGACCCGCCGCCGAGGTTCTACCGCCTGGCGCCCGGGCGCGAGGTGCGGCTGCGCTACGCCTACTTCATCACGTGCCAGGACGTGGTGAAGGACGAGAGCGGCGAGATCGCTGAACTGCGCTGCACCTACGATCCTGCCACGCGCGGCGGTGATGCACCCGATGGCCGGAAGGTGAAGGCGACCCTGCACTGGGTGTCGGCGAAACACGCCGTGCCGGCTGAAGTGCGGCTGTACGATCACCTGTTCCTGAAGCCCAACCCGGGCGACGTGCCCGAGGGCGACAGCTTCCTGGACAACCTGAACCCGAACTCGCTGGAGATCGTTACGGGCTACATCGAGCCGTTCGTGCGAGATGCCAAGCCCGGCGACCGGTTCCAGTTCGAACGCGTCGGCTACTTCTGCGTGGACACAAGGTACTCCGCGCCGGGGAGCCCCGTCTTCAACCGAACCGTCACCCTGCGCGACACCTGGGCGAGAATCCAGAAGTCGCAGAAGAAGGGGTAGGGGAGCGCGATCCCCCTGGAGCTAGCCATGCTCGACGCCAAAGCTGTTCTTGAGGAGGCCCTCGCGGTCGCCGAGAGCGCTGGCGAGACCTGGCTGCTTTTCGAGACGATGGCGCAGGCCGATGTGGAGTGGGCGCTGAGAGTCGCGCGGAGGATCCGTGTAGCCTCTGAGCGATGGGGAGCGATGACCAGCATCGCGGAGGCCGTAGCACCTTCAAATCCCGACCGGGCCCTTCGCATCGTGCAGCGCATCAGGAGTAAGAGGGCGCGCATGGGGGCGTTTGCATCGGT
>Ga0111223_1022_pt1 | contig 12686 bp, 11 predicted proteins | sample DeeMarSWOR152_54_FD_80387 | JGI IMG/M metagenome (GOLD analysis project Ga0111223, IMG submission 80387) | candidate division KD3-62 bacterium DG_56
ACCACGGACGAGAGGGATGTCGCCGTGGCGCCAGCCGATGTAGGGAAACTCGTGGTCGGTGTGGTGGGCCGACTGGGCTTCGGTCACCGCTCCGTCGGGGCCGGGAAACGTGATCACCGGTCCGTCCGGGCCCTGCTGGTGGACCCGCGCGTGTATCTTGTTCCCCCACTCCACCACTTTCTGGCCGTCGAAGGCGGTGAGACCGTACAAGTACGTGCTGCGCGCTATGAAGGTCTGCAGGAAATCCTTCGCCCTAACCTGGTACTCGTTATGCCAAGTGTCGGGATAGCCCGATGGGACGCAGACATAGTCTCCCCAAAGCGAGATGTTGTAGTCACCCGGTGTGCGCGGCCACTTCCCCACGATGATGGGCAGAGTCTCTACTCGGTCAAACGAGGCAATCAGAGCGACCGGACCAGTTATGTTCTTAAGGTCGAACTTGGCGTCCGCCCCCACGCGGGCGAAGCCGCCGGTCGAATCCCCCGGCGCGTAGACATCGACCCAGCCTTCGTGTGGCGCGAAAGGTATGTTCTCATCGGAGCCGGTGATGACCGGGCAGAGAACCGCGCTTGTGGCAGCCGCGGCTGGTCCTCGTTGTGCCGTGATGGCACCCATACAGAGCACCAGCCCGACCACGACGGCGAGACCGAGCTGGTAAGCGAAAGCGAACGCGTAACGCTTCACGGATAGCCCTCCTGCTTCGGTGTATCGTAGGTCCTTACTCGGCCTGCTTGGGAATTACCTCCACACCCACCCCACGAAATCGGCAGCCCGCTCGCGCTTCCCACGAAGGATTGCCGCCTCGACGGGGAACTGGTAACGATATGGAATCGACCGACATCATCCTGGACCTGTTCCTGGTCCTGATCGCCGCAAAGGTGGCGGGGGAAGCGTTCGAGCGTCTGCGTCAGCCGGCGGTCTTGGGGGAGATTATCGCGGGCATCATTCTTGGCCCCTTCCTGCTGGGATTGCTGACGGACACCGATGTGCTCGGGGCTCTGGCCGAAGTGGGCGTGATCTTCCTCCTTTTCACGGTCGGGCTGCACACGCGCGTCAGCGACATGGTGCGGGTCGGGGGAAGTGCCGTCGCGGTCGGGATTCTGGGTGCCCTAGTGCCTCTCGCGCTGGGATGGGGCATCATGGCTGCGCTGGGCAGGGCCACTCTGGAGTCCGTGTTCGTAGGGACCGCCATGATGGCGACCAGCGTGGGCATCACCGCCCGGGTGTTGGCCGACCTGGGGGTGCTCAACCGAGAGGCGAGCCGGGTCATTATCGGCGCCGCGGTGATCGATGACATCGTGGGGCTGACGGCGCTGGCCATCCTGAGCGGCATTGCCGCGGGCCGCCTCTCCTATCTCTCAATTGCGATCACTGCCGTTGAGAGTGTTGCCTTCATCGCTTTTGCGATTTTCATCGCCCGCCGCGCAGCAGACCGCTTCTCGGCTCTGACGGAAAAGGTGTGGAGGCGCAACCCCGGCTTCATTGGACCGATATTGGTTTGCCTGGGGCTGTCGGTGTTGGCCGAGTACATCGGCCTGGCGGCGATCATCGGTGCCTTTCTCGCAGGCATGGTGTTCGCCGAGTCGGATCGGCGCGCGCGCCTGGACCGCGCGATTGAGCCGCTGTACGATCTGTTTGTGCCCTTCTTCTTCGTGATGATCGGCGTGCGGGTGGCCCCGGGTGCGGTCAACGCTTCGATTCTTGTGCTGGCGCTTGTGATCACGGTGGCAGCGATTCTGTCAAAACTGTTCGCTTGCCGCTTCGCTGCCTGGGGACTGGCCAGGCGCGAGGCCTGGATCGTCGGCGTCGGCATGTCGCCGCGAGGCGAGGTAGGCCTGATCGTCGCGGCGATCGGGCTCACCCGCGGCGTCATCGGTCACGACCTCTATGCTATCGTGGTGCTGATGAGCCTGCTGACCACGTTCTTCGCGCCGCCGGTGCTGCGCCGGCTGATCCGCCCGCGTGTGCCCGCTGCCGCAGAACAGGTTGCTGCGGCAAGCGAAGCCGATGAGCACGCACCGCCGTGCTGAGGAGCCCCGGGTCGAGGCGAGACGGGGCGGGTGGGCTGGCCTGGGCTGTGGAACCGACCTATTACGGGGTTGCCTTCAGCCGCGCTCGCGCGGCGCGCAGCGGCTCCGGCCAGCGGAAACGGGAGCAAGCAAGGACGACTTCGACGGCGCGATCGATCCCGGTCCGGTGGCCGGGCGAGACGAGGAGCGGTCGGCAGCCGGTACGGGTGCGAACTGCGGCGCCGATAATCGCAGACTTGTCATTGTGAGCCCAGCCTACTCCGCCGAAGCAGCATCGGCTGCGAAGGCTCGAAGGCCAAGAATCCCCAGCGATCCAGATTCCTCGCCGCGCTGAGTGCGGCTCGGAATGACGTATTGGTGACCAGTCGCCGCGTTCCGGTCCTGGCTCGTCGCACTCGCCCACGAGCGGAGATTCGGCGCACCCGATGGTCGGCAGGTCGAGCACCACGCCCAGATGGCTGGCTAGCCCAATGCCGCGCGGGTGGGCGATGCCGTGGCCGCGGAAGAGGATGACATCGGGCATAGCATCCAGCGCGCGGATCGCGGCCAGCAGCGCGGGGCCGTCGTGGAAAGCACGGAAGCCCGGGCGGTACGGCATGTCGGGCGGCGCGGAGGCGATGACCGATTCGACTTCCGCCAGCTCGGGCAGCGAGAGCACGACGACGGCTGCGCGCACGCAATCACCGGCGGCACGCGCGACTGCGCCCGCGACCAGGTTCACCCGCCCCGGCCCGCCGACTGCTCGCACCCGCGGTGCCAGCGCTGTCTGAATTTCCACCGCCTCGGCTTCCGTCACGGCGCGGCATCCTCGGGACGGGCAGCTAGCCGGCGAGCCGTGCCGCTATGGTCGCCACGTGTTTGCCCTGAAACCGCGCCGCGTCCAGCTCGTTATCACTCGGCATACGCTGCCCGTCCGTGCCGGCGATGGTGCTTGCCCCGTAGGGCTGGCAGACCGACTACGATCATCCCGTGATGGAGCAGCGTGAGGTGAAAGCTAACGATGGTCGATTCCTGGCCTCCGTGCTGTACGCCAGTGCTCGCGAATACGCTGCCCACCTTGCCGACCAGTGCCCCTTGGAACCAGAGCTGACCGGTGGCATCGAGAAACTGGCGCATCTGTCCGCACATATTGCCAAAACGCGTGGGCGTCCCGAAGATGATGGCATCCGCCGAGGGGAGTTCATCCACGCTGCAGACCGGCACCTGGGCGAAAGCCTTTTGCGCCTCGACCGCGCCCATCTTCGCCAGCACGTCGGCCGGCAGCGTCTCCGGCACGCGGCGCATTCCCACCTCTGCGCCGGCCAGCTCCCGGGCGCCTTCCGCGACGGCCTCAGCCATGCGGTGAATGTGGCCATACATGGAGTAGTAGACGACTAGTACCTTCATGGTGTCCTCCTTAGCACGACATCTTCGCATCACATGGTCGAGGCCGGCCTGTACGGCCGCCCCTGTCGCGCGGTCCGGCCAACGCTGTGGGCGCTATTCCAGGGCCTCGGTCTCGCCGATCAAGGCGAAGTCGCGCTTGAAAGCCACAGCGTGGGCGATCTGGAGAGGCAACAGGTCGCGGTCAATGGCGCCCAGGTGCACCACTTCAGTGTCGGGCCTCTCCTTGAGCGGATCGACGAAAGCATCGGAAGCCTCCATCACCGTCGCCACGATGCGCAGCGGGCTGAGCAGCGCCTCGCGCAGAACTTCGCGGAAGTCGACCGAGTGCAGCTCCATCTTGCCGATCTCGTCCAGCAGCAGCACCGCATCGCGCTCGCGCGAAGACTCCAGGGCCTCGCGAATCTCGGGTACGACCAGTGAGTGCATGGCCGACAGGTTGACGCGGTACTTCGAGACGCGTGGGCCGTGGTCGAGATCGACATGCGCCAGGATGCCTGACTGCCCGCTCATGAGTTCGACCTCGAACCCTTGCCGCACGCCCTGCTCGCGAATCTCCGCGGTCCAGAAGCCATACATCGGCACCGCCTCCGCCGCCAGCAGATCCACCAGCTTCTGGATCACGGTCGTCTTGCCGCAGCCTGGCGGCCCGGTCAGTAACAGGTGTCGCTTCATGGTCGGCTCCACATGATCACTGACTCGGCCGGATCATCACCTTCACTCGGTCGGGCGATTCCATGGAGCGCAGCGCAGCCTGCATCTCGCGCAGGGGGAACTGATGGGTAACGATGCGTTCGGGATGGACCTTGTCCTTGGCCATGAGCTCGATTGACTTTTCCATCACCTGCGGATTGACCGAGAAGGAAGCGTCAACACGTGTCTCCAGGAAGTGAATTTCTGCGGGCGAGACCGGTATCTCGCCCGGCACGATCACGCCGAACATGTTGACCCGTGTGCCCCGGCGGCAGAGATCGAAGGCCGCCAAGGCGGCCTCAAAGGTGCCGGCTGCTTCGAAGACGAGGTCGGGGCCGTCGGACAGGATGTCGTAGACGCGTTCCTTCAGCCCGTCGCCGGCGATGACGACGTGGGTCGCGCCCTGCTCCCGCGCCTTGGCAAGCCGGGTCTCGACGATATCGACCGCAATCAGCGTCCCGGCTCCCGCGGCGGCAGCGAGCTGCACCAGCAGCAGACCCATGCTGCCCGCGCCGAGGATGACCACGTCTTCGCCCACGGTCAGGCGTGAGTACTCGATCAGCCCCTTGTAGCAGCCGGCCAACGGCTCGGCGAGCGCGGCGGCCTCGAACGGGACACCTTCGGGCTTGCGGAACAGCACGCTGGTCGGCACGGCGACGTATTCGGCGAAGGCGCCGTCAAGCACGGTCGGCTGCCCCTCGCCGCCGATGACGATGCCGTTGCGGCAGTAGTGCTGGAGCCCGAGGCGACAGGGCCGGCATTCGCCGCAGGAGATCACCGGCGTCAGCGCGACGGCGTCGCCCTCGCGCCATACGGTCACCCCGTCGCCCAGTGCGGCGATGGTCCCGGAGATCTCGTGGCCGAGGATGGCGGGGAACTCGACATTGGTGCGGCGGCCGGTGTAGGCGGAATAGTCGGTCTGGCAGATGCCGCAGGCCTCGACCTTGACCACGACCTCGCCCGCACCCGGCTCGGGGTCGGGCACTTCCTTGAGCGGCATCCGACCGGGCGCTTCCAGAACGGCAGCAAGCATCGCCTCTCCTTGGCGAGGTAGGTTCGGCTTGGGCTAGCTGTGGCCCTGCATACGAGGCGTGGCCACGGTGGGCCGCTACTCCTTGACGTCCGGGACCTGGTTCCGCTCCTTGAGGCTGACCCAGCAGCCGTCGCCGATGATCACGTGGTCGATCAGCGGTACGCCAACGACGCCACCGGCGGCGCTGAGCCGCTTGGTGAGCGCGATGTCGTCGCGGCTTGGTTCGGCGCTGCCACTGGGATGATTGTGGACGACGATCACGCTGTGCGCGCTGTGGGCGATGGCCCCCTGGAACACCTCGCGCGGGTGGGCGACGCTCTTGTCGAGGCTGCCGGTGAAGATAGTGATGGGTTGACAGATGAGGCGCTTGCGGGCATCGAGGTACAGCGCGACCAGATGTTCCTTCTTCTCGCGGCGCAGTCGCTCCATCAGCAGGCCGGCGACGTCGCCGGGGCTGCGAATCGCGGGCCGATCGCCCGCAGCGGCGGTGGCCAGACGTTTGCCCAGCTCGACCGCGGCCTTGATCTGCGCGGCCTTGGCGACGCCCACACCGGGTAGTTGGGACAGTTGCTCGACGCTGGCGGCGGCGATGCCGGCGAGGCCGTCGAAGCTCGCAAGCAGACGGCTGGCGAGCGTGAGTGCGGATTCTTTGCTGGAGCCGGTGCGCAGCAGAATGGCGATCAGCTCGGCAGTGGCGAGCGACTCCGGACCGTGTGCCGCCAGCTTTTCGCGCGGGCGTTCGCCCTCGGGCAGGTCGCGGATTACGGTGACGTCGCGCCGCATCAGAGGCCCAGCACCTCGCGGCAATACTTGACGCTGCGGGCGATGAGGTTGTGTTCCGTTGCCAGCAGTTCCTCCTCGTTCGCGCCCTTCTCGTAAGGCATGCGCCAATCGCGGTGCGCGTCGGCGGCGCCGGCGCACAGGTATACCAGCCAGGGCGACAGCGCTTCGGCAGTCATGTCACGATAGCCCCGCCAGAAGCCCTCGCGGAACAACGGAACCTCGACGGTCTCCAGCGTGGCCTCGATGTTGAGATTGGGATCAGGCGCGCGCTCGCGCAGAATATCGACGACGCGCCGCAGGTCGATGCTCCCCTCCCCCAGCGCCGACCCGACCACGAGCGCGCCCCTCTGGGCGGGCACCAGCTTGAAATCCTTGAAGTGTGTGGTGTACGTGACCGGGGCCAACGTCTCGATGGCCGCTATCGGGTCCTCCAACATGCCCAGCGGGTTGCCAGTGTCGAGGCAGACCCCGATCCACTCGCTGTCGACCTCCCGGATGACGCTGAGAAGCTCCTCCGCGCGCCAGTCCATGTGGTTCTCGACCGCGATGCGGATGCCGAACTGCTGGGCGATTGGCGCGACCTGTTTCAGTTCCTCGGTGGGCCCGCGCAGTTGCACCTCGGGCGGGTCATCGTCATAGCGGCTGCCGCCGATGAAGGTGCGCATGACGCTGGCGCCTAGCGCTTTCGCCGATTCCATCCGACGGCGAAGATGATCCGGATTGGTGCCGCCCGACTGCGCCTCGACGTAGAATCCATGCTTGTCGATCGCCTCCCGCGCGGCGGGGATCTGGTCGAGATCCTGGTCGCGCAGTTCGATCATCACCCCGTCGATCCCAAGCGCGGCCGCCCGCTCGCAGGTTTCGGCCATGGTCATGGTCGGGCGGGAGATCGGGTGATAACCGCGCGCGATGCGATAGGAGTAATCGTCAAGACCGAGCTTCACCAGTACCCTCCCCTGTCATTCTCAGTCGCGCAACGACCTTCAGAATGACAGAGGCTTCGCCAGGAGCAAAGGCTGCTCCTTTGCCCGGCAGGGCGGCGACGATGGTGCGCGGAAGTGCGACGACGCCATGAACGAGGTCATCCCGGTCACTCTGGGCGATCAAGTGCGGATGCGCAAGCGCCATCCGTGCGGCGGTGACGTGTGGGAGGTGATCCGGACCGGGATGGACATCCGCCTCAAGTGCCTCACCTGCGGGCGAAGTGTCCTGCTGCCGCGCTCGCAATTCGAGCGCGGGCTGAAGGAATTTGTCAAGCGGACGACGGGGCTGGCGTGAGGGGACCTCGACTGTCCTAGTCCCATACCAGCATTGGCTTGGCGCGCTTGTCCTGATACTCGTCGGCGTGGTTGTCGTAGCCGACGATGAGGAGTCGAACGAAGGGCTGTTCTCGTGTGGGCACCTTCACCCGAAGCGCCAGCGGCTCGGAACGGGGAATGCTCTGCATGCTCAAGCCCCCTGTCTCAGGGTACCGAGCGAGCCGCTGGAAGTGTTGGTAGGCATAGATGACCACGCTGTTCGGCCTGGGTGCCTCCGATAGTTCATACCAGTAGCGCAGCGTGACTACACTGCCCTCACCTACTTTCACCATGTCCACTTCGTTGGTATCGTATTTCGCGCCCTCCGCTCTGAGGTAAAGCTGCCCCGAACGATAGTACACGGGTGGATGGCCGGGCTGGGAGAGCCGCACATCGAACGTCACGTACGCACCGTACTTGAACGTGTCCACCCCGCCGGGATCAATGGACCCATCCCACCGTATGACGACAGGGCTGGCATCAGCGTGCTGTGTGATGGTCTTGACGATCCGGGTGGGAGCCCACGTCGGGCGATAGGTGACCGTTACCGTGACAGGGTGTGCCTGATCCGCGTTCTCGTACGCGATAGACAGCGGCGACGGAAAAAAGGTGTGGGACTGATCCCGCAGACGTTCGCCCAGCATCACGAAATGCGGGGGGTCTGCCGAGACAATCGCGAGATCGCTGGGTGTCACGCCGCGGCTGACCGCGAGACGCACTTCCTTGATGAGCGGGTCTTCGTCGTCTCGACTGCCACACTCGTCAGCCGGCAGGGCAGCCTCGTCGTATGTCCGCAAACGAATGGTTACCTCGCCCTCGTCGGCTGGCGCGATCCAGGTCACCACCCGCCCGGTGCTGACGGCTCCCTTCCAGCTTCCCGCGGGCCGGCCAGTGTTGGTCCAGACCGCGGACCACTGGTAGTGGACGGTGTCGAGATGCCAGCTGTCGTTGCGCTCCCCACCAGGAACATCAGGATCATACCGGTGATCGGCGTCATGCAACTCGGTCGCTATGCAGTCAACGCGGGCGCCCGGCGCCGCCGTCTCGCCCTCCCCCGGGCGCTCGATACCGAGTGGCTCGTCCTTCAGTTCGTTCTGGTAGTTGTCCCACTGTGCTTCACATCCCGGCGGCAGGAGGGCCCTGGGTTGCTCCCCCCGGTCGGCCGTTGTAGCCTCGGTGTCATTGGCGCGGACGCCGCGAGACGAGGGGCCGATCCCGCCAGCCAGCGCCAGCGCGCCCAGCAACACGACAACGCCACGAACTCTGACCATCACGACCACCCCTCTACTGGATGTTAGACGCCACACCACAGGGCGCCCTTATCGCGAGACGGCGGAGCTGTGGTGAGGTTAAGCCGGCTATCTCTCCGCCAGCCTCTGCCTCACGTATGGCACCAAGCCGCCGGCGTCGATGATCTGGCGGAGGAAGTCGGGGAAGGGCTCGGCCTGGTGGGTGGTGCCACGGGTCACGTTGCGGACAGTGCCCGTCGCCAGGTCCACCTCGATCTCGTCGCCGGTTCCAGCGGCGTCGGCGGCGTCCGGGCAGATGATGATCGGGAGCCCGATGTTGATCGCGTTGCGGAAGAAGATGCGCGCGAAGGAGCGGGCGATGACGCACGAGACACCCGCCGCCTTTATGGCCACCGGCGCCTGCTCGCGGGAGGAGCCGCAGCCGAAGTTCTCGCCGCCGACGATGATATCGCCCGGGCTCATGCTGCGCACGAAGGCGGGATCGATGTCCTCCAGACAGTGGGCGGCGAGCTCGGCGGGCTCGGTGGTGTCGAGGTAGCGGGCGGGGATGATGACATCGGTATCGACATGATCGCCGTACTTCCAGACTTTGCCGCGCAGGGTCATGAGCACAACTCCTTAGGGCTGGCGATGCGGCCGAGCACGGCGGAGGCGGCGGCGACTGCCGGGCTGGCGAGGTACACCTCGCTTTTCGGGTGGCCCATGCGGCCGACGAAGTTGCGATTGGTGGTCGCGATCGCCCGCTCGCCCTCGGCCAAGACGCCCATGTGACCGCCCAGGCAGGGGCCGCAGGTGGGGGTGCTGACGGCGCCGCCGGCGTCCACGAAGGTCTCCACCAACCCCTCGCGCACGGCCTGAAGATAGACCTCCTGGGTCGCCGGGATCACGATCAGCCGCACGCGGGGATCGACCTGGCGGCCCTTGAGGATGCCGGCGGCGATGCGCAGGTCCTCGATCCGGCCGTTGGTGCAGGAGCCGATCACCGCCTGGTCGATGGCAACGTCGCGAACCTCACTCACAGGCTTCGCGTTCTCCGGCAGGTGAGGCACGGCGACAGTCGGCTCGACCTTGGAACAATCGATCTGACGAACCTCGGTGTACTCGGCGTCGGGATCGCTCGCATACAGTTGATAGGGCCGCTGCGCACGCGCATCGACATAGGCGAGCGTGGTCTGGTCGGGCGCGATGATTCCGCTCTTGCCGCCCGCCTCGATCGCCATGTTGCACATCGTGAAGCGGTCGGCCATGGGCAGCGCGGCGATCACCTCGCCGGCGAACTCCATCGCCTTGTAGCGCGCGCCGTCGACGCCGATGAGGCCGATGATGTGGAGGATCAGATCTTTGCCGCTGACCCAGGTATCGAGCGTGCCGGTGAGTTCGAACTTGATGGATTCGGGCACCATCAGCCAAATCTCGCCCAGAGCCATGGCGGCGGCGAAGTCGGTGCTGCCGACGCCGGTGGAGAAGGCGCCAACCGCACCGTAAGTGCAGGTATGGGAGTCGGCGCCGATCACGACATCGCCCGGGCCGACCAGCCCCTGGTCGGGCACGAGCGCGTGCTCGATGCCCATGTGGCCGACCTCGAAGTAGTACTTGATGTTCTGAGCGCGGGCGAAGTCGCGCATCGCCTTGGCCTGCTGGGCAGAACGAATGTCGCGATTGGGTACGTAGTGGTCGGGGACCAGCGCGATCCGGTCGGGATCGAAGACGCGCTCGGCGCCCATGCGGTCGCATTCCTTGATGGCCAGCGGCGCGGTGATGTCGTTGGCGACCAGAAAGTCGGGCCGGACGATAATGAACTCGCCCGGCCGCACCTGGTCGCGGCCAGCGTGGGCCGCGAGGATCTTCTGTGTGATGGTCTGCCCCATGGTAATAGGGTACTACAGCAGGCGGGGCGCGTTCACCTGCGGGCGAAGCGGCTATTGGCGACTGGCATCGGGATCCATCGCCTCGACGGTATACTTGCGCCAGCTCGCCAGTGCGGGAGCGATTCGGCTCTCGGGCGGTGCCTTGCGGGCCCACTCGTCTATGATCGCGAGCGCCTCGCGATAGCGCTTCAGCTCGCGGCAGAGGTCGATGTACTCCTCTAACAAGTCGCGCGTCTCGTACTCATCCTGGGACTTGCCGATCAGCGGCCTCACCTGCGCGAGGGCGCGATCGAGCACTTCGAGCTTCCGGCATCCTCGCACATACTCGCGAACCGCCTCCACGCGCTCGTATGGGTTGGGGGCGCCGGTCACGATGGCCCATAGCTCGGCGTGCGCGCTCTCGGGCATGCCCAGTGAGACGTAGTTGGCTGCGAGTACGCGGTGGACGGTGGCGCGCTTCCCGGATAGGCGGGAGGCGCGCTGGTAGCGGGCGATCGCCTCCGTGCGCCGGCCGAGCTGGAGGTAGAGATCCCCCAACGCGATCTGGGCGGCTGGATCGTTGGGCCAGTCGGGGACGAATCGGCGATAGCGGTCGACCAGTTGGTCGATGATGCCCAGGCGCTGGTGCAGTGCCACCTCGTCGGCGAGCCAGGACTGGCGGAAAGGGTTAACGGTGCTCTCGAAGATGAGCGCGTACTGCTCGACGGCCTCCTGTTCGCGGCCGCAGTTGGCGAGCGCCTTCGCGAGCGCGGCACGGGCGTCCGCTGAGTTCAGGTCGTGAGCGCTGCGCTCCAGGACGGGCAGCAGTGCCGCGCTGTGGGCGGGGTCATCGCCGGCGGCGGCGAGCAGCCAACCCACGATCACCTGGTCACCGGGGCACTCCGCGGCAAGGGGCGCATAGAGACGAACGGCCTCCGCACGTCGGTCCGTCGCCATGCATACCTGAGCCAGTAGGCAAACGAGGGCATCGTTGTCGGGCTGCTGGGCCAAGGCCGCCTCCACTCGTGTACGAAGCTCGTCCAGCTTGCCGGCGTCCCGCGCCGAGCCGATCATCACTTGGCACACCGCATCCAGGGCAGCCGGCTCCAGGTAACGCGCTGACAGAAACTCCAGCGTCGCCGTGACCAGCAGCTCATGTTCATGCGCCTTGGCGAGCACGGAGACGACGTCAGAGAGAGCTTTCTGGGGCCACACCTGGGAGCTGGGCAACGTGCGGAGCAAGGCCACCATGGGCTGGAATTGCCCGGCGGCTGCGTACCAGTCGATCAGCATGCCCGCCACCCCGCCGGCGTTGGGGAAGGCGTTGTGGGCAGCCTGGAATCGCGTCAGCACCGCGGGCTCGCCGTCGACCGCGACCAGTGGATGGTAGAGCTCGCCCCGCGTGTGCCTGCCGCGCCCGTCGCTGTAGCCCTGCATCGCTGCGCGCGCCAGCGCGGCGTCAGCTTCGGCCCGGGCCTGGTCGGCCTGACCGGCTGCGATGAGCGCTTCGATCAGCGCCCATCCGACTCCCCTGCCCAACCGCTGCGCTTCGCGTAGGTGCTCGGCACCTTCGCCTGGCCGGCCCTGTGACACGAGCAGTGTTCCCAGATCACATTCCGTCTGGCCTCGGGTCAGGTTGTCGAGACGCAACTCCAGGGCCCGACGATAGGCGGCCTCGGCATTCTGCGGCTGGCCCCCACGGAGACAGGTCTTGGCCAGCAACAGGTGCCGCCAGGGATGGTGGGGCGCCTCATCGACATAGCGGCGACAGGTAGCCAAGGCGGCGTCCCACTGGCCCTCTCCGCCGTAGCAGCTAACCAGCAACTCGAATGCTTGGTCGTCCGTGGCCAGGTCCAGCCGGTCCTTCGATGACAGCAGTTGTTCCAGGAGGGCGATGGCCTCGGGCCGCCGACCGTTCGTGGCCAGGCATTCGGCGACATACACGGTCAAGACGGCCTCCTGAGAGGGCGGCAGCAGCGAATCATCGCGAAGTAGCGCCAGCGCATCGCATGCTTTCTTGTCGTACCGGGCCAGCGAGCTCCAGGTCCGCAGCAGGTCGGGCATTTCCGCCGGATCGGTCGCGCCCAGGTCGGCGATCAGCGCCGCCTGGGCGTGCTCCGTCCGGGGGCGACTCTCCTGGGACGCGCGCAGCATCGCGTAGACGCCTCCGTAGGTTCCGCGCTGAGCTTGCCAGGCGCGCCAGCCGGCTCGCGCGGCGCGTTCCGCCTCCGCCCGGGAGACGCCTTTGTCCAGCGATATAGCGGCCAACTCGCGCCGGGCGGCTTTGTCGATCAGCCGCATGGCAGCAGTCACCCGGGCGTCGCCCGCGGGGGACGGAGGGATCACCTCGTGCTGGGTGCGCCGGCGTA